>Ga0209414_1000425_pt1 | contig 20035 bp, 17 predicted proteins | sample LakVidmifraction_4_FD_181154 | JGI IMG/M metagenome (GOLD analysis project Ga0209414, IMG submission 181154) | Hypersaline microbial communities from Lake Vida, Antarctica - Brine Hole Two &gt;0.2 micron (SPAdes) (version 2) | ecosystem: Environmental > Aquatic > Non-marine Saline and Alkaline >... | reverse complement strand
TTCAGAACATATAAAGGATCTCAGAGATCGCCTGGTAGCGTTAAGGAGGTATCTTTGACGTTGATGCCAAACAAATAGAAATCTCCAATTTAGAAGAAAAAACCTTTGCCCCCGATTTTTGGGATAACGCCAAAGAAGCGGAAATTATGATGCGTGAATTAAACGCAGAAAAAAAATGGGTAGATGATTATCTCAAAGGTGAAAACCTGGCAGATGATCTTGAGGTGATATTAGAGTTTTATAAGGAAAAGGAAGCTACCGAGGAAGATGTTGAAAGCATGTATCAAAAAGTGGTCAGCTTGATTGAAGATCTGGAATTTAAAAACATGCTCTCTGAAGAAGGGGACAGTTTAAGTGCTGTCCTTCAAATAACCGCAGGAGCAGGTGGCACCGAAAGTTGCGACTGGGCCGAAATGCTTATGCGCATGTATTTGCGTTGGGCTGAAAACAGGAATTACAAGGTCAAAGAACTCAATTATCAGGCTGGAGAAATTGCAGGAATTAAAACGGTGACCATAGAAATTGAAGGCGATTATGCCTTTGGATGGCTTAAAGGAGAAAACGGAGTGCATAGGTTGGTCCGGATTTCTCCATTTGACAGCAATGCAAAACGGCATACCTCCTTTGCCTCGGTTTATGTATATCCTTTGGTAGATGACAGTATTGAAATTGACATCAACCCGGCAGAAATTTCCTGGGAAACCATGCGTTCATCAGGCGCTGGAGGACAAAATGTGAATAAAGTTGAAACCGCTGTACGTTTACGCCACGCTCCTACCGGGATTGTCGTGGAGAATTCCGAAACCCGTTCACAGTTGGAAAATAAAACAAAAGCCATGCAATTGCTAAAAAGCCAGTTATATGAAATTGAATTGCAAAAGCAACTTGCCCAACGAAGGGAAATAGAAGATTCAAAATTAAAAATTGAATGGGGTTCACAAATAAGAAATTATGTGATGCACCCCTATAAACTTGTGAAAGATGTCAGAACTGCTGAAGAAACCGGAAATGTAGAAGCTGTTATGGACGGTGAAATCGACAGGTTTTTAAAAGCTTATTTAATGATGATGGGACAACGGCATGAAGATTGATTAATACCTGACTTAAAGTTTTAGAATTAAAATCTAATGCTAATTTTAAAATAAAAAAAAACCATGATCGTAATCTATCATAATCCAAAATGTACCAAATCCCGGGAAGCATTGGAAATAATAAAAAACTCGGGGAAAGAATTCAAAATAAGGGAATATCTTAATGACCCCCTTTCTGAAGATGAATTAAACGGGCTTTTAAAAAAACTTCAGTTTTCTCCCTTACAGCTTATCCGGCAGAATGAAAGTGTTTGGAAAGATGACTTTAAATCTTTAAATTTAAAGGACGGGGAGTTGATAAGCATTATGGCCAAACATCCTAAATTAATTGAGCGACCTGTTGTAGAAAATGATAACAGGGCAGTAATAGGAAGACCGCCATCAAATATCAATTTGATTCTTTAGTTAATAAAATTTAGATACTATTAAAATTACAAGACATGAAACTTCAAAACAGGATTTATCTTTTAGGTTTAACCGTCGCATTAGTTGGGGGCTTTGTGTTCTCCCAGATCTATATTCACGAAAAAAACCGAAAAGAGTTAAGGGAGGTTGCAAGAGAAATAGCTTTAAACTGGAAAAATAAACTAGGACTATCAGAAGAACAGACCCTTTTGCTGGAAGATATCATTATTGAATTTACCATTATAAAAAACGAGATAATCAAATCGCAGCAGGAGAAACAAGCAATTATTCAAAACCTCCAAAGAGTTCAGATTCGTGAGTATAAAAATTTGAGAAAAATATTGAGTGAACCCCAATTTGAGGCTTATGTAGGAATAGATAAAAAAATACCTGTTTAATTTATAAATTGATTGTCAAACAATTAGGCTCAAAATATCCAGATCTTAGGCTATTTAACGGATTTTTAACAATTGTTAATTAAACCATTTAATAATATGGGCGTCTAACAGAGAAAAGTTGTTATGACCAAACAGATCATCTCAATCAGCTTGCTGCTGATTTTTATTTTTTTATTGCATTCAGTTTCCTATGCTCAATCCAATCAATTCACAATTTCCGGAAAAGTAATAGATGATGATCTTGGAGTGCCCCTTGAATACTCTACGGTTTCCATTACAAGTGTTGATGATCCCAATTATCTCAACGGAGGGGTAACCAATATTAATGGGGATTTTGCCATTGAAGTTCCTTCTGGCACTTACAATATCAAGATTGAATTCATTTCTTTTGAATCCAAAAATTTCAACAAACGAAAGGTTGATTCCAATTTAGATTTAGGGACTGTCCAATTGGGATTTAGTTCGGCGAGTCTGAATGAAGTTGTTGTAGTGGGTGAAACTACCCTGGTAGAAGTACGCCTTGATAAAAAAATATACAATATTGGGAAAGATCTTACAACCGCTGGTGCTACTATAAGCGATGCTTTAAACAATGTCCCATCAGTTTCGGTTGATATAGAAGGTTCCATAAGTTTGCGGGGAAATGAAAATGTCCGGGTTCTTATCAATGGAAAACCATCTGCTATGGTTGGGTTTGGCTCCGCCAATGTATTGGGCCAGTTACCGGCAGATGCTATAGAAAGAGTAGAAGTGATAACCTCCCCTTCTGCCAGATACGATGCGGAAGGTACTGCCGGGATTATAAATATCATCCTTAGAAAAGAAAAAATTATCGGTTTTAATGGCTCACTTACCGCAAATATTGGTTCCCCGGAAGGCTATGGAATTACAGCCAACGTAAATTTGCGGAGCGATAAATTCAATATTTTCAATACTACCGGATTTAATTACAGGAATTCTCCCGGAAACGCTTTTTTTGACACCCGTTATGCTCAGGGACTTTTTGACAGGTTGGTGGAAGATCGTGATATGCAACGTTTAGGAAGGAGATTTAATACCAATTTAGGGATAGAATACTTTTTAAATGAACATTCTTCACTTACGGCAAGTGCATTTTTTAATTTTGGAAATGATGAGGATATTACCACCAATTTTTCTGATCGTTATCAGGGACAAAATCTGGCACAACAAACTTTCCGAAAGGAAATTGAAACCGAGGACGATAAAAGTTCCCAGTTTTCCTTAAATTATATCAAAAAGTTTAATGATAAAGGGCATAAATTTACCGCAGATTTTCAATATGGATATGATAAAGAAGAAAAACCGGCATTTGTATCAGAAAGAACCACTATAGACTTAACTCAGGATGGTGAAGATTTTCTCCCTTCTGAAGCCATCTTGAGGAAAGAAACCCAAAATGAATATTTATTTCAAACAGATTATGTTTTACCATTTGGGGAAGGTTCTCAATTTGAAGCAGGATATCGCGGAAATTTTAAAGATGAGGTAACAGATTATACCCTGAGAATTGAAGATGAGCAGAGCGGACAATTTGAATTAAGTCCTCTTACCAATGTTTTTAATTACACAGAAAATGTAAATGCTCTTTACTCTCAATATGGAACCAAATTCGGAAAATTTTCATTCCTTTTTGGTTTGCGTATGGAAAATACGCAGCTTAAAGGTAATATTGATACCCCTTTAACCGATGAGGAATTGCTGGAAGAATTCGGATTTCCTATAGATACAGATTTTGATAATAATTATCTTGGCCTATTCCCTACCGTAAATTTGATTTTTGAATTAGGGGAATCAGAAAATATTACTTTGGGCTACAACCGAAGGATCAACAGACCCCGGGGCTGGTATATCAACCCTTTTCCGTCACGTGCAAGCCGGACCAACATCTTCCAGGGAAATCCCAATTTAAATCCCGCTTATGCAAGCGCCTATGATTTGGGATATCTAAAACGCTGGAAAAAATTAACCCTTACTTCATCTTTATATTATCAATATGAAACTGATGCTTTTGAAAGGGTGCAACAAGGAACAGGTCAATTTTTTAACGATATTGAAGTAATCAGGACCATACCAATTAATCTGGCTACCAACCAGCGAATTGGTGTTGAAGCCGGGGTATTGTATAATCCCGCAAAATGGTTGCGATTAAACGGAAGCTTTAACTTTTTTCAGTTTAATACTGAAGGAGAATTTAACGGAATAGATTATGGAGCCAAAAATACAAGCTGGTTCGCAAGATTTAGTTCAAAGGTGACTTTACCTGCAAAAATAGACTGGCAAACAAATGCTAATTACAGAGGACCACAAGAAAATTCTCAAACCAAAACCGATGGGATCTTTTCTTTAGATCTGGCTTTTAGTAAGGAAATTTTTAAAGATAACGCAACCTTATCTATTAATGCAAGAGATTTGCTAAACTCCAGAAAAAGAAACTCATTTACCGAAACCGAGAGTTTTACCCAGGAAAGTGAATTCCAGTGGAGACAAAGGCAAATTACCTTATCGCTTACCTATCGCTTCAACCAACAAAAAAGAGAACAGGAGCGCAGAAATCAAAATAACGGAAACGGTGATGATGGTGATTTTGGGGGATAAATTGAGAGTATAAAAACAAATAAAAAAGCTTGTCCAAATTGGGCAAGCTTTTTTATTTGTTCTTATAGCCTTCTTAACAGCCGGCCTATTTTGTAAAATTATTTCTTTTTAAAGCTCTGTTCTTAACTTTATTTGGAGTTAAAAAAGTCATAATCTAAAAAAAGCTGTGCTTATACTTTCGCGTCTTTTTCAAGACGTTTTTTCTCTTTACGCTCTTTAAGACTTTCCATTATATTCCCGCCAATCCAATAAGGCAGAATACCTACCAAAAAAAACATCAGCCAAAATCCTATGGTTAATATTGTAAGAAAAGCTAAAAAGCCAAGGTACTGTTCGAATGTAAACATAATTTCAGGGAATTTTAAATACCAACAAATATAAGAACTCTATTCCGCTTCTGCCAACAAAAATAAAAAAATTTGTTCTTCAAATAAAAAACATAAAATTTGCTTGTATTTTAGGCAAATAGGTTAAAAATAATTTAAAAATTTATAGGTTTTTTAAAGATTTAAAAATCTAGAACTTGTAAATTTATAATCTAAATATTATATAATTATGGACTTCAGAATAGAGAAAGATACTATGGGAGATGTGAAGGTTCCCTCAGATAAATTATGGGGCGCCCAAACAGAACGTTCTAAAAATAATTTTAAAATTGGACCTCCTGGCAGCATGCCCCTGGAGATCATTTACGGATTTGCATATCTTAAAAAAGCGGCTGCATTCACCAATTGTGAGTTAGGTGTACTTCCTGTTGAAAAAAGGGATTATATAGCACAGGTTTGTGATGAAATATTGGCGGGAAAACTCGATGATCAATTTCCACTGGTAATCTGGCAAACCGGAAGCGGAACGCAAAGCAATATGAACCTCAATGAGGTAATTGCAAATCGCGCTCATCAGCTTGCTGGAAAAAATATTGGAGAAGGAGAAAAAACCCTTCAACCTAATGATGATGTGAACAAATCTCAATCTTCAAACGACACTTTTCCAACCGGAATGCATATTGCTGCCTACAAAAAAATTGCAGAAGTAACTTTGCCCGGTGTAAAAAAACTTAGAAATACCCTTAAGAAAAAATCTGTAGAATTCAAGGATGTAGTTAAAATTGGCCGCACCCATTTTATGGATGCTACTCCACTAACCCTGGGACAGGAATTTAGTGGTTATGTTGCACAGCTTGACTACGGAATCCGGGCATTGGAAAATACCCTTCCTCATTTAGGGGAATTAGCTTTGGGAGGAACAGCAGTAGGAACGGGATTGAATACACCAAAAGGTTATTCAAAAAGAGTAGCCGAGTTTATTGCCAAGTTTACCCTGTTGCCATTTACCACGGCTCCAAATAAGTTTGAAGCCCTTGCTGCTCATGATGCAATGGTTGAAAGCCACGGGGCTTTAAAACAACTGGCAGTTTCCCTTAATAAAATTGCGAACGACGTGAGAATGCTTTCTTCCGGTCCACGAAGCGGAATTGGGGAAATCAATATTCCTGCAAACGAACCAGGATCTTCTATTATGCCGGGCAAAGTAAACCCTACACAGGTTGAAGCATTAACCATGGTTTGTGCACAGGTGATAGGAAATGATGTTGCTATAAGCGTAGGAGGAATGCAGGGGCAATTTGAATTGAATGTATTTAAGCCTGTAATGGCTGTGAATTTCCTTCAGAGCGCACAATTATTAGGAGATGCCTGCGCTTCATTTGAAGAAAATTGCGTGCTGGGAATAGAACCCAATCATAAACGTATCAAAGAACTTTTAGACAATTCATTGATGCTGGTAACTGCATTAAATACCAAGATTGGTTATTATAAATCGGCAGAAATTGCCAACACTGCACATAAAAACGGAACTACCTTGAAAGAAGAAGCCGTAAATTTAGGCTACGTTACCCGAGAAGAATTTGAAGAATGGGTGAAACCGGAAGAAATGGTAGGCGGTTTGAAATAAAATCGCAAAAAAATCCCAATAAAAAATCCTGCTTTTTCAAGCAGGATTTTTTTAATTTAAATGAAAATGGGTCTTTTATTTTGATATCTTTTTAAGCTACCTTTTATAATACTTATTATATTTCCAGTAAGACAGTGCGCCCAAAACGCCTACCCCGGCAATTGAATAATATATGAATGTTGGAGTAATAACTTTCTCGCCACTGGCATAGGAGTGTAATCCGGCGAGATAAAAGTTAACCCCAAAATAGGTCATCATAATACTTGCAAATGCAACAACAGCCATCAGGTTAAAAAACCACCTGCTTCGCAAACCAGGTACTAACCTCATGTGAATTACAAAAGCATACACCATAATGCTTATCAAGGCCCAGGTTTCCTTTGGATCCCAACCCCAGTAGCGACCCCAACTTTCATTAGCCCACTGTCCTCCTAAAAAGTTTCCTATGGTAAGCATTACCAACCCAACGGTTAAGGACATTTCGGTAATGATGGTAATTTCCTTGATATTCAATTCCATTTTTACCTTGTTCTTCTCCGTTGTCAAGATCATAAGCAATAATGAAACGGAACCCAATATCATTCCCAATGTAAAAGGACCGTAACTCGCTACAATTACAGATACGTGGATCATCAACCAATAAGAATCTAAAACGGGCTGTAAATTCGCAATTGCGGGATCCATCCAGTTCCAGTGCGCTATCATTAAAAGCATAGAGGCTACAAATGCGGTAGAAGCAATGGTTAAATAACTTTTTCTCCCGAAGGCTAATCCAAAAAACATAGTTGCCCAGGCTACATAGATCATAGATTCATAGGCATCACTCCAGGGAGCATGTCCTGAAATATACCATCTGGAACCTAAGCCTATAGTGTGCAATACAAAAAGCAATAAAACTGAAATGGCGCTTATTTTTATGAGGATGCGCATAAATTTGCTATCCTTAAAAATTTGCGATATCACAAGAAAAAGCATTATCACTCCGGCAAGCATATACCACAGGTACAAACTCCTGAAAATATCGTATTTATTATAAGCTATTTCAGCATCAATTTTGCGTTCAGAAGGGATCACATCTGCTCCATATTTCTTTTGAAATCCATGGAGACTTTGCAATAACTCATTAGCCTGGGTATAATCACCGGATGTTGATGCTTCGCGCAAAGAATTCATATATAAAGGCAATATCTGTCTGGCATATAAAGAATCTACTCCTTTAAAACCAACTTTAGGAACATCCTGGTAGGTAACCCATTTATTATTTTGGTCTCCCGGGATAGGGAAAATGCGAAGCATTTTTCCTTGTAAAGCATTGAACAGCAAATTCACCTTTCTGTCTGTTTCTATAAAATCCTTTTGAAATTGATTTGGCACGGCTGCCTGATATGCTTTTTCCACATAAGGAGTTAATTTATACCCACCGGTATTATTGTCGAAGAAATCGGTCATGGCGAGGTATTTTTGATCTAAGCTCACCCCGGTAATATGACGTATGCTGTCGTTATTGGGCTTTACGTAAATTATCGGCACATTATACCACAAGGCCGGGTTTCCGGTCAAGGAGACCAGAATCTGATCTGTATTTAAACCTTCATAAGATGTTTTTTTACTCAGTTTCCGTATCAGTTCTGAGGCAAAAGTATTTGCGGGTTTCATCCGGCCTCCGGCATCCTGGATAACCAGTTTTCCAAATTTTGCCGCATGTTCCGGGCTTATTACATTAGCATTCAAAATAGAATCAATCTCCGATTTTTTGGATTTTTGATGATTGTGCTCCTGTTGATCAACCTGTGCAAATCCGGTTCCTGTTAACATCAGAATGGTCAGGAACGTGATTAATTTCGCTTTTTTAGCTTTCACTTCATCAAGTTTTACTTTTAATTTTCCAAAACGGCTTCCTTTATCAAACAAGATGAGCATTAATCCTAGATACAATAGAAAATATCCAATGTACGTGATCCAGGTTCCCCAGAAATCGTGATTTACAGAAAGAATAGTCCCTTTTTCATCAGTGTCAAAAGAAGCCTGAAAAAATCTGTAACCTTCCAGATCCAAAACGTGGTTCATAAATATTTCATAAGGCCAGGTTTTTCCGTCTTCTTCCACAATCTCTACTTTACTTTTAAAGGAAGCATAGCTTGGGGAAGGATTGTTTTCGGTTCCGGGATGTTTTTCTGCGATAAAATCGTTGAGTTTAATTGAAAAAGGCAATTTTTTTACTTTAGACCCATAGGCCAAATGAAAATCCAAACCTCCAACCTGAAGATCTTTTGGTGGATTTATGATCCCTTTCCCACCAAGCATATTTATAATTTTAGATTCCCCTCCGGTTGTAACTTTTAAAGAAACAGCATTGGGTTGTCCCATTGATTTTTCTCCTGTAGGCATAACATCAAATACCCCGCGAATCATAGGTTCCGGGACTACAAATTGACTTCCTTCAATAGTATATAATGATCTCAGCATAAAAGGTTGCAAACTATCGGGAGTTACTTCCCCCTCTAATTTATCAGACATTCGCATAAAATTCCCCTTAAAGGGTGTGGATATTTTATAGGTTGCATCTGCTTCATTTACGGTTAAATTAATGGCTCCTTCAGTTGGAGTATTAAGCGCAAAAAGCATATTGTGTATATTGGTAACCTCCCCTTCTTTTAAATAGTGTTCATGCCGACTTCCATCGCCTGCCTCAACTAATTTCAGATAATTTTCACCATCATCACTCTGAACTATTCCCTCTTTAGCTCCGTTTATAAAATTAATCACTTCAATAGTAACGGGTTGCTTGTTATAATTGGTATTGATGGTAAAATCGTTTTCTGTCTCAGGTGCAAAAAGCACCGGTTCTTCAATAAACCTTCTAAGCGGTTCTCCATCTATTTCTCCATCTATATAAGCTGTAAGAAAGGTTTGATCAGAAATAAAAGTATTGGAAATAGCTCCTTCCCTTATTGGCATTATCCCTTCATAACTAATATACCTGGTTACAAAAGCACCAATCAAAATAAAAAGAAAAGAAAGGTGAATTAAAAGAGATGACCATTTTTCTCTTTTATGAAGATTATATCGATAAATATTTCCAGCAAAGTTTATCACAAATAACAGCATAATTCCCTCAAACCACCAGCTATTATAAATTAAAACACGCGCTGTTTCAATGGTATAAAAACTTTCTATGAAAGTTCCCAAGGCCATTGCAATTGCGAAGACAATGAACAAGACTGCCATAATTCGGGTTGAGAATAGGACAGACGCTATTTTATTTTGCATTTAAGGCTATTTTAAAAGTGGGAACAAATTTAACAAAAATTAAACATTAACCATTAAAATATAGAATTCAATTCTCTGAAACAAATGTTAATTTAAAACATATAATTTATGGTAATTTAGCCAAATGATCAGTATAGTACTTTTTGGCACTGGAAATTTAGCCACCCACCTGTTTAAAGCTTTATTAAAAGCCGAAAAATTTAAGGTGGTACAGGTGTATAACCACAAACCCGAAAGCCTTGAATTTTTTAAAGATAAAACAAATACTACTACCAATTTGGCTGAAGTATTTCCGGCCGATATTTATTTAGTTGCTCTTAAAGACGATGTAATCCAGGTACTTACAAAAAAATTGAATTATAAAAACGCTTTGGTATTGCACACTTCCGGAGCAACCCCGATGAGTGTTTTTAGCAGTTTTGAAAGATTTGGTGTGTTTTATCCACTGCAAACCTTTTCCAAAAACAAAACCGTAGATTTCAAAAATATCCCGATTTGTATTGAGGCCAATAACGAAGATGGTCTGCAAATTTTGGAACAGCTTGCACTGGAAATTACGACTAAGATGTACAAAATTTCCTCCGAACAGCGAAAAGTATTGCATGTAGCCGCAGTATTTGTCAGTAATTTTGTGAATTATTTATATACTGAAGGGCAGGAAATTTGCACGAGAAATAAAATTCCTTTTGAAATTTTACATCCGTTAATTTTGGAAACAGCATCCAAAATTATTGATCTTAGCCCAAAAGAAGCGCAAACAGGTCCTGCAAAGCGAAATGATCTGGAAGTAATCAATTCACATCTGGAACTATTAAATGAAGAAGAACAAAAAATATATAAATTATTAACCGAGTCAATTCAAAACCTTCATGGAAAAGAATTATAAAGAATATTTAAATCAAATCAACACTTTTGTTTTTGATGTTGATGGTGTATTAACCGATGGCACTGTTCAGGTAAACACAAAAGGTGAATTATTGCGTACCATGAATATGAGGGATGGCTTTGCTTTAAAAACTGCCCAACAAAAAGGGTATACTATATGTATCATCTCCGGAGGAACAAATGAAGGGGTACGATCCCGCTTGAGAAATTTAGGCCTTACAAATATATTCCTTGGAGTACAGGACAAAGTGGAACAGCTGGATGAATTTATGGATATTTATGACCTGAAAGCAGAAAATGTGCTTTATATGGGAGATGACATTCCCGATCTATATGTTATGAAATTGGTAGGAATGCCTTGTTGTCCTCAGGATGCTGCTGCAGAAATAAAGGAAGTAAGCAGGTATGTTTCTCATAAAAAAGGCGGAAAAGGTTGTGTACGCGATGTAATTGAGCAGGTTTTAAAAGTGCAGGGAAAATGGCTGAATAACGACATTATAGAATGAATTGGTTTATCTTGATAATAGCGGGTTTATTTGAGGTGGGATTTGCATTTTGCCTCGGGAAAGCTAAATTTTCTACCGGGTCAACCTCTAACTTCTGGATGCTTGGCTTTTTAATTTCGCTCTCCATAAGCATGCTCTTGTTATATAAAGCCACACAAACCCTCCCTATTGGAACTGCTTATGCGGTATGGACCGGAATTGGGGCTGTGGGAACCGTCTTATTGGGAATCCTAGTATTTAAGGAACCTGTTTATTTCTGGAGGTTATTCTTTTTAACAACGCTCATAGCTTCCATCGTAGGATTAAAATTTGTATCCAACTAATTTCAATTTTTCCTTCTATGTTCATAACCTTGCTCAAATTGGTAAGATATCAAAATTTATTGCTGATAATCGCTACCCAATACCTCATTAAATACGCCTTATTTGAAAGTTTTGGGATCGCGATTACCCTGAGTGATTTTAGTTTCTTTTTATTGTGCTTTGCTACAGTATGTATTACCGCTGCAGGAAATATAATCAACGATGTGTATGATGTAGAAACCGATAGGATCAACAAAACAGAAAAGCAGATCGTCGGAACAACAATTTCGGTAAAAGCGGCACAAACCGGGTATATGATCCTGACTATTATTGGGGTTGGAATTGGATTTTATCTTTCAAATTTAATTGGGAAGCCGGGATTCTCAGCAATATTTATAATTATTTCAGCACTCTTATATTTGTATGCCACCTATCTCAAACAATTGCTTATTATAGGTAATTTAATTATTAGCTGTTTGGTTGCAATGGTGGTAATAATTGTGGGGTTATTCGATTTGTTCCCTGCCATAACTTCTGCCAATCAACTCACCCAATCTATAATATTCTCCATATTATTGGATTACGCTTTATTCGCATTTTTGCTGAATTGGTTACGGGAAATGATAAAAGACCAAACCGATATTACGGGCGATTATAATACCGGCAGAAATTCCCTTCCCATCGCAATTGGAGCAGATCGCGCCAATAAGGTCATTTTTCTGGTGGGAATCATTCCCCTTACATTAGTTATATTCTATATTTACGATTATCTCTTTGAACATTTATATTCCGTACTTTATGCACTTTTGTTTGTTGTTGCGCCGCTGCTTTATTTTTTAATCAATCTGATTTCCGCAAAAACAAAAGCTCAATATTCAAATTTAAGTGCGCTTTTAAAAATAATAATGGTCTTTGGACTATTATCAATAGGACTTTATCAATTATATTAATCTAAGCTATGCTGAGAGAAAAATTAAAAAACTACCGGATAATTTTAGCCTCCGGTTCCCCGAGAAGACATCAGTTTCTGAAAGATCTGGAAATCCCTTTTATAGTTGAACACAAATCTGTAAAGGAAGAATATCCCGAACATTTAAAAGCTTCAGAAATAACCGATTTTTTATCTGAATTAAAAGCAAAAGTTTTTCTGAAGGAATTAAAATCCCAGGATATTTTAATTACAAGCGACACTATTGTCTGGCATAAAGAAGAAGCCTTAGGAAAACCAAAAACCATTTCTGAAGCATTCAAAATGATCGAATCACTCTCAGGCAGCACTCACGATGTAATTACTTCGGTAACATTTACGACAAACAAGGTGCAAAAAACAGTGAATGATACCACAAAGGTCACTTTCAAAGAGTTGAACAAGTATGAAATAGATTATTACATTGAAAATTTCCATCCTCTGGATAAAGCAGGTTCCTACGGAATTCAGGAATGGATTGGCCTGATAGGGATTACCCGTATTGAAGGCAGTTATTTTAATGTAGTGGGCCTTCCTACTCATTTGGTTTACAAAACCTTACTGGAAATCGCTTCTCACTGATTTTTTGTAAATTTGAATCAATCTGTAAAGGGCCTTAATTCAAAAAAGTATGGCAGTTTTTCAGGATGAATAAAATTTTATTAATACAACAAAATTGATGTTATGAAACTTCGGATAATCCTTATGTTTATAGTACTGATCTCTTTAACAGTAGTTTTTGGATGTAATAAATTTACACCAAAAAATGAATCCCTTCCACTATTAGAATTATCTACTGATTTTAAAGAATATTGGTTTGAGGGGAAAGCGGAGATCACTTCTTACAAACTGGAACAATCCCGGTACGGAGAACCACGTTCAGGAACTGCCGTGCTTATATTTGTAACTGAAGATTTTTTACCAGAAGCTCAGGTTAAAGCCGATGAAAAAAATGACAGCAACATTCCGGTATTAAAGCTGAATGCAGTGAAAAATTTCAATACAGGCATTTATCCATATTCTATAATGCAAAGCACGTTTTATCCACTGGTGGATGATTCTCACGCACTTAAAGTCTCTGCTTCTATTCAGGAATGGTGCGGCCATATGTACACCCAATTAAACAACAGGGAAAATTTTGAGATCATTTCAAATTCATATTTTGAAGGAGAAGCCGATCAAAATATGGAACTGGACAAAACATGGCTAGAAAATGAAGTCTGGACCCAGTTGCGTATTAATCCCGATAATCTGCCCACAGGGGAAGTGCAAATTATCCCTTCACTGGAATTTTTCCAATTGTCGCACATTGAGATTAAAGCCTATCAGGCTTCTGCAGAATTTTACCAGGATGATAGTTTAGGGGTTTACAAAATCAGCTATCCTAAACTTCAAAGGAATTTGAAAATATATTACGATACAAGCTTTCCTTTTAATATTGAAAAATGGGAAGAGACTACCAAAAAAGAGGGTGAAAGTTTCACCACCACTGCAACGAAAATGGAAAGCATAAAATCTGACTACTGGGATAAAAAATCCAATAAAGATTTACCTTTACGTGATAAACTGAATTTAAATTAATGCTCGAAATCTTTATCACCTATCGGAATGAAATTATTTATACCATTGCAACAGTGGTATTATTGCTCATTTTTCAATTCATATTAAAAAAGGCCGCACATAGAAAGGGACAGCTCAGCGAAATAAATATTACGCGCACCCGGTTGATGTTTCAATACATCAATATTTTAATTATTTTAATTGCCATTTTTTTATTGGCTTTTGCATGGGGAGCCGATCTCAAAGAACTATCGCTGATATTTTCCTCTGTTTTTGCAGTAATTGGGGTAGCCTTATTTGCGTTTTGGTCTATTTTGAGCAATATTACCTCAGGGGTCATTTTATTCTTTTCCTTTCCTTATAAAATAGGCGATAAAATTAAAATACATGACAAAGACGCGCCCATTGAAGCTGTTATTGAAGATATTAAAGCGTTCCATTTACACTTGAGATCTTCAGAAGGTGAACTTATAACCTATCCCAACAATTTGATTCTTCAAAAGGCAGTCTCACTAATTCAAAAAAATGTGTATTTGGATGAAGGTAAGGATAGCCTATAAATATTAAAGCAATTTAAATTGGGGCAAACATTCATAAAGTTTATATATTTGAAAGAATTGAAAAATATATATTTTTAATGCGCAACTTACTTTTTTTACTGCTTTTTTTGGTCCTTTCAACGGCAAAAGCCCAACCACCCCAAAAACTAAATTCGGCCGAAATTCACCAGGCAATAAAAAAGTTGAATTTTCTAGGTTCAGTTTTATTCGTGGCTGCACATCCCGACGATGAAAACACGCGGCTTATCTCCTACTTATCCAATGAGGTTCACGCTCGCACAGGATATTTATCCATAACCCGTGGCGATGGGGGACAAAATTTATTAGGTCCGGAATTAAAAGAATTATTGGGAGTTATAAGAACTCAGGAACTTCTGGCTGCAAGAAGAATTGATGGTGGGGAACAATTTTTTACCCGGGCCATCGATTTCGGTTACACCAAAACCCCCGAGGAAACATTGGAAATCTGGAATAAAAAGGAGGTTTTGAGTGATGTAGTTTGGATTTTTCGAACCTTTGAACCGGATGTCATCATCAACCGGTTCAATCACAGAACCTCGGGAGATACGCACGGCCAGCATACCGCTTCTGCTTTATTAAGTGTGGAAGCATCCAATTTGGCTAAAGATTCATCGGTATTCCCCGGGCAATTAAAATATACGCAAACATTTGAACCAAAACGCTTATTTTTTAATACCTCTCCCTGGTTTTATGAAAGTGACGAAGCATTTAAAAATGCTGATAAATCAAATTTTTTAGAATTAAATACCGGGGTCTATTTTCCTTCAAAAGGACTTTCCAATCCGGAAATTGCGGCATTGAGCAGAAGCCGGCACCAATCCCAGGGTTTTGGAAGCACGGGAAGTCGCGGCACTCAAACAGAATATTTAGAATTGATTGACGGGAATTTACCGGAAAATGCTTCCGGCTTATTTGCCGGAATAGATACCTCCTGGAACAGGTTAAAAGGCGGTGCCGAAATAGGACAAATTCTGGCTCAGGTTGAAATAAATTTTGATTTTGAGGATCCTTCGGCCAGCCTTCCAAAACTGGTAGAAGCTTATCTGTTAATACAGGCTTTAGAAGACTCTCACTGGAAACATATTAAATCTCAGGAGATCAAGAAAGTTATTGCTGCATCTAGCGGACTTTACCTGGAAGCGATATCTGAAACACCCACCGCGATAGCATCTCAGGAAATCCAGTTAAACTTTGAGGCGATAAACAGAAGTAAGCAGGACATGACATTGCTTTCTGTAACCCTAAACCCCGGAAAAGTAAAAATTGAACCAAACATAAAACTCCAAAATAACCAGGATTGGGAAAAAAACTTCACTTTTAAGGTTCCTGATACCGCAAACTATACCTCTCCATACTGGTTAAAAGAGGAAGGTTCTTTGGGCATGTACAAAGTGGGAGGCCAACAATTAATTGGTTTGCCTGAAAACCCGGAAAATATAAATGTGCGATTTTCAATTCGTATAAACAAAGTGGAAATTCCCTTTGATAGAACTGCAGTTTACAAATATAATGACCCGGTAAAAGGTGAAGTATATCAACCTTTCGAGGTTATTCCTCCTGTTTCAGCAAAAATTAATGAAAAGGTTTTGATCTTTGCCAATTCAAAATCTAAGATAGTTCCTGTGACAATAACGGCGGAAAAAAATGAGCTTTCGGGCCAGTTAAGTTTACAAACTTCTGAAAATTGGAAGATCGATCCTAAAACTGCCAATTTTAATCTTAAAGAAAAAGGAGCTTCAATCACTATTAATTTCACTGTCACTCCTCCAAAAGATCAGGAGGAAGCAATCCTAAAACCTATTGTTAACGTAGATGGAACCAATTATTCTGATGAAATTGTCACTATAGATTACAATCATATTCCATTGCAAACTCTTGTTTTACCTTCAAAAACAAAACTTGTCAAGCTCAATATTCAGAAAAAAGGAGAAAACATAGGTTATATTGAAGGAGCCGGAGATGTGGTGCCGGAGAGCCTGGAACAAATTGGGTTTGCTGTCACTAAAATTGATCCGAAATCAATTTCTGTTTCCTCCCTCGCCAATTTTGATGCAATTGTCCTTGGAATACGTGCTTATAATACGGTTGAAGAATTAAAGTACAAACAGCCTGCTTTATTAAAATACGTGGAAAATGGAGGAACTTTGATAGCACAGTACAATGTCAATAGAGGAATTATTGTAGATCAGTTTGCCCCATTTTCAATAGAATTATCACATGATAGAGTAACTGAGGAAAATGCTGACGTTCGGTTCTTATCACCGGATCATCCTGTTTTAAACAGCCCGAATAAAATCACTGCAAAAGATTTTGAAAATTGGGTACAGGAGCGTGGTTTATATTTTGCCAATAAATGGGCTCCTGAATTTACCCCAATCTTATCTATGAACGATAAAAGTGAAACTCCTAAAAACGGAAGTTTACTGATCGCAAAATATGGTAAAGGATATTTTATTTATACGGGTTTAAGTTTTTTTAGGCAGTTTCCGGAAGGCGTTCCAGGCGCATTTCGATTGTTTTCTAATCTGGTTTCAATAGGTAAATAAATGAAAAAACCAATTAAATATGTCTGGAAAAGATCATACACCATAGTCCTGCTGGCTAATGCATTTTATGTTTTATTGTTCTACTTCATAATGAAAATATTCTCATAAAATGGAATTATTAGATTGGATAGTTCTTATTGGAACCTTAGTTTCTATTGTGAGTTATGGCGTGTATAAAACACGCGGCATAGACAAGGTTCAGGATTACCTTCGCGGCGGGAACCAGTCACATTGGTGGACCATTGGAATTTCGGTAATGGCTACCCAGGCCAGCGCTATTACATTTCTTTCTACTCCGGGACAGGCTTATCACGACGGGATGGGATTTGTTCAGTTTTATTTTGGGCTCCCAATCGCGATGGTGATCATCTGCATTGTTTTTATCCCCGTTTATTTTCGGCTTAAAGTGTATACAGCCTATGAATATTTAGAATCCCGCTTTGATCTTAAAACAAGAATGCTCACCGCGATTTTATTTTTAATCCAACGCGGACTTCAAGCAGGAATTACAATTTTTGCCCCCGCCATAATATTATCGGCGGTTCTTGGTTGGAACCTTAACATGCTCACTGTTTTAATTGGGGTTTTGGTGATTATTTATACCGTTTCCGGTGGAACCAAGGCTGTAAGTGTGACCCAAAAACAGCAAATGGCGGTAATGTTTACGGGAATGCTCATCGCATTTTTTCTTATAGTTAGTTACCTTCCGGAAAATATCAGCTTTACCAATGCCTTGCAAATAGCGGGAGCAAATGGAAAAATGGATGTGTTAGATTTTTCTTTTGACTTTAATAACCGATACACTATTTGGAGTGGCATTATAGGTGGGACATTTTTGGCGCTCTCCTACTTTGGAACAGATCAAAGCCAGGTGCAACGTTACCTTACTGGAAAATCAGTCCGGGAAATGCAGTTAGGGCTCATCTTTAACGGAATTTTAAAGGTTCCAATGCAATTTTTTATCCTGTTGGTTGGTGTGATGGTTTTTGTGTTTTATCAATTTAATCTGGCTCCGCTCAATTTTAATCCTTCCGCAGAAAGCGCCGTTTTGTCTTCAGAATATTCCGGAGAATACAAAAAGTTAATGCTCAACAATGAATTGATCCAGGAACAAAAGCATGAAACTACCATTAGATATGGCAATAGCTTAGGGCAATCTGCTTCTGAAGAGGAAAATATTTATAGAGCACGAATGCTGGAACTCAAAACCCTGGAAGATAGTAACCGGCTGGAGGCTAAAACCCTGATCGCTGCTACCGGAAAAGATGTGGAAACCAACGATAAGGATTATGTCTTTATTCATTTTATCCTGAACAATTTACCAAGGGGTCTTATAGGTTTATTATTGGCTGTGATCCTTTCTGCAGCTATGTCGTCCACCGCATCCGAATTGAACGCACTTGGATCTACAACAACTATCGATCTCTATAAACGAAACCTTAAAGTCGAAAAATCGGAAGAACATTATGTAAAAATCTCCAAATGGTTCACTTTGGGTTGGGGTTTAATAGCCATCGCTTTGGCGAGTTTCGCGAATTTATTCGACAACCTCATCCAACTGGTCAACATCATTGGTTCTATATTTTACGGGAATGTGCTTGGGATATTCCTGTTGGCATTTTTTATAAAATATGTGCAAAGCAACGCTGTATTTATAGCCGCGGTAATCACTCAAATCCTGGTAATTCTGGCATATTCTTTTGAGCTTATGGAATATTTATGGCTCAATCTTTTAGGTTGTTTCCTAGTGATGATTCTGGCATTTTTACTACAAACTTTTATTTATTCACCCAAAAAACCAATTTCAATTGAAAACTAAAATATATAAATGGGGCATTATTGGTCCCGGAAAAATAGCTCATAAATTTGCTGAAGGTTTAACTGAAGTACCGGGAGCTGAATTATATGCTGTTGCCAGCCGGTCCTTAGCTAAAGCTGAAGAATTTGCGAAAGAATTTAATGCGACGAAATTTTATGGCAGTTATAAAGATTTGATAAAAGATGAGGAAGTAGATATAATTTATATAGCAACCCCTCATGTTTTCCATTACGAACATACCCTTCTTTGCTTAAAACACAAAAAAGCTGTTCTCTGCGAAAAACCCTTTGCGATGAATAAGGAGCAGGTAAATGAAATGATCTTGACTGCAAAAAAGGAAAATATCTTTTTAATGGAAGCGCTCTGGACATATTTTTTGCCACATTATCAATATGTATTGGAATTGGTTAAATCTGAAAAATTCGGGAAAATAACCGGTTTAGAAGCCAATTTTGGATTTGAAGCCCCCTACCTTCCGGAAAAACGACTTTTCAATAAAGATCTGGGCGGCGGCAGTTTGCTGGATATCGGGATCTACCCTGTATTTGCAGCCCTTACTCTTTTAGGCAAACCCGATACTATTTCGGCCAAAGCTGAATTTAGCGAAACCGGTGTTGATGAAAGTTGCAGTATTGTATTCAATTACCAAAATGGAGTTCGTGCAAATCTCTTAAGCACTATCAACAAAACCACCACAACTTCGGCAACCATCAATTTTGAACTGGCTACGGTAACAATTAACAGAAGATTTCACGAGCCAACTTCCGTAACAATTCTACAGAATAATCAAGAGGAGACAATTTCATTTGATGTCAATACCAACGGTTATAATTTTGAAGCTGAACACGTGCAACAAATGCTCGCCCAGGGAAGAACTGAAAGTACGGTAATGAGCTTTGAAAAAAGTTTGGAACTTATTGGATTACTTGATGAAATTAGGGAAGAAATAGGGTTAGTTTACTGAGGTTTTAAACTTTCAAAAGTAAATATATTCCTCTTATAATATGAAGAATCGAGTAGGAAGATAGGGATTAATTCCCTATCTGTCCTCTCACACCACCGTGCGTACCGTTCGGTACACGGCGGTTCCCTAGTTTATATTCCTTACTTTTAGGTAATAGTCGGAGAGAAAAACA
>Ga0209414_1000424_pt1 | contig 20052 bp, 31 predicted proteins | sample LakVidmifraction_4_FD_181154 | JGI IMG/M metagenome (GOLD analysis project Ga0209414, IMG submission 181154) | Hypersaline microbial communities from Lake Vida, Antarctica - Brine Hole Two &gt;0.2 micron (SPAdes) (version 2) | ecosystem: Environmental > Aquatic > Non-marine Saline and Alkaline >... | reverse complement strand
CGCCGCCCGAACGCCAGATGCTTTGGGTAGTAGAAAGTGCCATTTTGAGTTGTCCTCACATGCGAGTTAAGCGCGACGATATGCATGTAACAGGCCGGGAGCCATTCGTTCGCACCGGTATTCCCGGAATAGCTTCTTTATACCACAGAGAAGATAAAATACAAGTAGAATGCGCAAATGCCATCAAAAGACCCCGCCCAACGTAAACTAGCTAACGATCGGCACTACAAAAAGCACAAGGCTTTAGTAATCTCACGTAACAACATCCGCAAGAAAAGAGTTCGGGTTGAATGGGAAGAGTTTAAACAGACTTTATCCTGCATAAAATGCGGTGAATCACACTCCGCAATCCTAGACTTTCATCATATAAACCCCTCAGATAGCGATAAGAAAGTACACCGCCTAACAGCTAACGGGGCGTACAAACAGGCTAGGGAAGAGATTAAGAAGTGTGTAGTCCTCTGCGCTAACTGTCATCGTAAAGAACACTACAACCAAAGAAAAAACCCCACCTTGTGAGCGGGGCTACGGTTAAGCGTATTTAAAGCTCCAGCCCTTGTAAGGCCCCCGTGTCAATAGTTTACCTGACTTTAACGCACGGTTTATAGTTGGGGGCTTCATACCAGAGGCTTCTCGCAACGCCTGAATACTGTCGTACTCTAGTGTTTTTCCATCCGGGCTTGTAGCTACAACAGCCCTACTTACCTTAGCCCCATGTTCTGGGCGCTTCTTACCAAACCAGAAATTACCTTCGCCCATTAAGGCTGCGGAGATTTTTGCTCTAGCTTCTGCGGATTTAGGCTTACCCCGCATATACGCTATTTTCTTTTCTATGGTTTCCGCAGATTGTTTACGACCTAGGGAGGTTTCGGCTATTTTGGCTATAGCTTCTGGAGTATGTTTGTACCCCCAAGTAGGGCTAAGTTCCCCAGACATACCTAGCATGGGTGCAGTGGCATTAATACCTATGTTATAGCAGTACTCCTTACCAACATGTTCGTTAAGCCATACATTTTCTGCCGCTAGTAAATCAGCACCTTTTGGCAGATCTTCTACCACAACAAAAACAAAAGCTTGTTCCCCGTACTTGTTCCATGCAGCTTGCAAGTACCTATTGTTATGCTTGCTAGTACGCAGCTCAGAGAAGTGTCGTGTTTTGCGTCGCTTAAGATCTACCGCGCTTCCAACATAAAACTTGTTGTTAACTACATTAATAATCTTGTAAATTCCTTGCGCCATAGGGCCTCCTTGTGTAGATGTACGTAATGTACCTGATTTGAATCAGTAACACAAGAGAAATAGAAAAAGGGGCCGAAGCCCCTCTTAAAACCCGCATGTAGCCTAGGTTTTGGTTATGCGCCGGGCGACGCGAACATTCCGAGCGGATCCGAAAATCCGAAAGAATATCGCTCGCGGGACTTGTATCTCACGTTCCCGGTATCGAAATCACCATCCATCGAGTTCGACAGAGCCATACGTTCAAAGTGCTTCATGCCGTTAGGAACGTCGGTCGTCAAGAACCAAGCATTCGTATCCGTCAGGAAGTGGTTGATCGTATAGCCTTCAGCGATTGAACCATTGCTCTTCAAAGCGTTGATGTCGTTATCGTTAGTGCCGACGCGGAGTTCGGTTTCCAACAGACGAGTAGCAACGAATTGCAGTGATGGTGGAACAATCAGCTTCTTAGGTTTAGCAGCGATCAACAGGCCACGCTCATCCGTCCAAGCAGCGATTTGAATAACAGCAGACTCCAATGAAGTCTCGTTCAAGTCAGCAGCGGTAGCTGGGGTGTTACTGTTGGTGCCACCGGAAACCAGTGGGTGAGCCGTCGAGAACAGAGCAACGCCGTCGCCGCCAGCATACTGACCAGCAGAGAAGCCATTGTTCAGAACCGAAGCAGCCTTAACTTGCTTGGTGTACGCCATAGCACGAGCCAGACCTTTGGTATAACGAGCCGACAGGGAGTCGTACAGGTTATCTTCAATAGCCTCTTCCGTCAGCGAGAAGCCGAGGGCGATGGTTTCGTGGTTGTAACGTGCAGTCCAAGCTTCTTGGCCGTTGTCGTATCGAATTGCCGAACCTTCATTCTTGACAGGAGCAGCGGAGAAACCAGACAGCTTGGTCTCTTCTTCGAACGAACGCTCGGAGGTCTCGGTTTCGTAGATCTCTTTATGCTCTTCGCCGTAACGAGCATATTCCAGACCAAACAGAGCGTTCAGGCCCGGGAGCAGTTCTTTAAGTAGTTGTGCGCGTGAAATAGCCATAATTTAGCTCCTATTAGATGCCGGTTGGGTTGTTGTACATATGACCACCGTTCCAAGCAACAACGTTAGGCGAGCCTTCGGTCAGCGTGATATACGGAGCGTTAAATTTGCAAATGAACTCAGAGAATTCACCGGCAGCATTGGCAGTGTCAGGAACACCAGCAACAATACGGATTGGCAACGAGAAGGTAGCGGCGGCGGTAGTGCCGTCAATAGCAACTTTAGAATCGCCTGTGCTGGTCGAGCCAGCGTTTTGTACCAGAGCCACGTTGTTACCAATTACGGTTTGGCCGTAGTAAGCAACGACGGTGGTGCCGGATACAGCAGCAACTTTAAACAAGACATCAGGATCGTCAACAACGATAGCTTGCGCATCGGAAGCAACGGTACCAGTAGGCCAGTACTGAGCAAAAAGTTTTTGATTAGTCGAAGGGCTGGTGTAGGTGCAACCAACAAAAATACCAGCAACGCCGTTAGCTGCAACGGTCGTAGTACCAGTGTCTTTTTGCACGGTGCCATCATTAATCAGCTTAACTACATCACCGTAGAAAATGTTAGCAGCATAGCCACTAGCAATTGGAAGGTAACGAGTTGAGCCAGCGTAAACCTGACCACCGATCAAATTGACCGGCTGTAGGCCGTAGGGGCCTGAAACAATAGGATAAGCCATTTATAACTCCAAAAAAGTTTATTTACCCTTGCCGAATGAGGTACTGGACTTACGCTCACTAAACAAAGGCATGCGAGGGTCGTTCTGACGCATAAGATTGTTATCGACCGATTCAATTTGGTTTGCAGCTTGCTGCGAGAAATGCGCATTACGCTGTTCCACAAACTCAATTGGGGTCTTGCAAAGTAACAATCCACCGATTTCGACGTTGTCCTTAAAGCGACTATTCGGATCGGCTAGCAGTGTAAACTTGGGTTGCTCTTCAATTCGAACCGGTTCCCAACCTTCACGTAGTTTTGCGGACAAATTCCGTGGGTCAGCGTTGTTCAAAGTTGAAGCGCGAATCCATCTGTACGCATAACCCGGCTGCTTATCTGGTTCAGGCAGAAGCTCAGGCTGCGACCACTGCTTAGGGCGCTCCTGAATAGCACGAGTTTCAAGTTCACGGACGAGACGGTTTTGTTCAGTTTTGTTTTCAGCCATTTTTGGCCTCCATTTTCATTTTTTCACGGGCGTATTGCTCAGGTGTTAAACCGAGCTTCTTGGCAAGACCTAACTCCGACTGCTTCAGTGTCACCTTTTTTGAAGATGTACTGCGAGTCGCTGGCGCTACGACCGTTGAAGGTCTTTCTGTACGCACTGATTTCTCAGTAGGCGTTTTATCTGCTTCATCAGCAAAGTGCTCAGAGAACCGACGGCGCATGGTGTCATCGATTTTGCTCCAGTACTCATCAGTACTAACATAGCTAGCACCGTGCTGATTGACTAGTTTTTGATGTAGGCCAAGTGCCAGACTAGTCATTTCCTCGTCCTTACCGAACCATGTGTTGCGCTCTTGCCACGCAGCAGCTCTTGGGTCAGGGCGAGATACTTGGGTTTCAGGTTCACTATTTACAGGAATTTCTTCTGTTTGTAAAGTAGGAACATATTCTCTAGCCTTTTGGAGCTTATAGTTAGCGTTTGCTAACTGCTCTTGAGCCTCTAACAAAAGATCCGAATTACCAGCGTCGTATGCTTCTCTATATGCTCGTTTAGCAGCATCTAGTTCCAGCGTAGCAGCGCCTTTGTACGTGTCCAAGTAGTTCTTTTCACCCTCGGACAGACGGCCTTTCAGCGATTTGTTTTCAGCAAGAATCTTCTGGGCAAAGACAACAGCTTCCTGTTGCTCGCGCATTGCGCGTTCTTTTTCCCGGCGTTCATCATGCCAAACCTTCTTCATTTGCTTCATTCGGGTACGAACTTTGTCGGAATAATCTTCCAGCTCGTCCTTCTCAAGCTCATCTACAATTTCTTTTGGTAGAGGTTCACGATTACGGTCTGCAACAGGGGTATCGTCTTCGATCTCCAGTTCAGGAGCCTGTTGTTTTACTGCAACACCCTTAGCCTTATCCTCAATCTCATCAGGAAATTCGAACTCGACTTGGTCTAGGTTACTTGTAGCCATTCATATCTCCTTATGCGCGGGTAATGCCGCGTGGATCCATCACTGTGCCTTCTACGGAGTCGTCGTTAATCATACGGAATTCACGTCCGTGGATCTTCAACCGAGTACCAGAGTTGGGTCTCGCAAGAATAAAGTCACCAACCTTGCACCAAGGGCCGGTAGGGAACTTATTTTTGTCTAAATAACAATCAGGCCCCATAGACACTACAAAGAACACTGTTGCCAGTACTTCCTCATGGTGGCGCGTGGTATCTGCTTTGATCAAACCGCTGTCGTACTTTTCCTCTGAGTCAGGAATTGCCAAAAGAATATGGTATCCAGATGGAGTAGGAAGCTGTTTAGCTTTGTCTTCTGCTGCTTGTGGTAATACAGTTGCATCCAAACTATCGGGGTTTGAACCGATCAGGATTTCACTCATCAGATTGCTCCATTGCTTTTGCGAGGTCTAAAATATAACCCTCCGTAGTGCTGAGACCTCGAATCTCACCACAAAGGGCACGGTACTCTGCGTAATCTTTAGCGGCTCCTGTAGACACCGCTTCCGAGATTTGAATTCGTTTATTCCTAAGTTGATCAAGAATAATTTCCAACGTTCTATCCATTACTCACCCTTTTTAGGTTTGTTTTCGGCTTTATCCGCTTGCATAGCTTGAATTAGAAGTTGAGCTTGTTGGTGTTTCGTTTTTGTACCAACTTTTAAACCCTCAAGTTCCATCTTGGCTTCAAGTTCCGCTTTATTCTTAGCAGTCTGAGCGCCAACCTGCATACCCGCGATTTCTTTCTGGGCTGCTATACGTTCACGTTCAATCTCCAACTGGTCAGCCTTACCTGCGGCATCAAACTGAAGCTTAGTTTCTTTAAGTTTCTGCTCGGCTTGTTTGATCTGCAGTTCTTGCTGTTGCATCTGGACGATAGGATCTTGTTGAGCCTGTTGAGCCTGCTGTTGTGCAGCTTCGGCTTTATTTGCTTGCAAGACTTTCTGACCGGCTGCAGCCATAAGACGGGAAAACTCAATCTCAACTTCTTTAGACATCTCTTCGTCCATTTTCGGCAGAGGGATACCTAATTGCTCTTCGATGTGCTTACGGTACGCAAAACCTACGTGCTCGGCAATATGAGCCATAGCTGCGGCTTGAAGCTGTTGAGCCATAGGGTTTTGACCCATGATTGCAGCAAGCTTCGGATCTTGCATAGCCGCTTGGTGCACTGCAATATGAGCTTCGTGGTCTTGGTGAATAAAGGCTTTGACCGGCTTACCGTTCATCATCGCCATGTTCTCAAACACAGGATCACGTGGCTTCTGGTCGTCGGCTGTTGGAATCAACTTACCGATATTCTTAATACCCAGTACGGTTAGCATCTGGCGGTGCAACTCAGGCATGTCGTAAATCTGTGGTGCGCCCTGAGCCATCTGCATAACGGCTTGGTACTGAACAACCTTCTGGGACATCGTTGCGGTATTAGGATCTGAGACAGGCAGAACTTCCACCATGTCATAGTCAGCCTTCTTAGCTTTACGACCGCCTTCTTCTGGCTCGTAGCTGTACTCGTCTGGAGTGTAGTCACGGATAATGTCGCGCAACAACCGGAACTCTTGGCGCATCGCGTAGTGGATACGCGCCTGAACTGCAGACATAACCTTGAGCTGACGCTCCAACAAAGCCAAGGTAGTCCCAACTGGGGACTGAGCCGACATATCAGATACTTTAAGATCCGCTGAACCTGCCAACGCACGACCTTCAGTAACGATAGTACCCAGCAGCGTAGCCAGAACTTGACTTGGCTCTTTGTACGGCAGAGGAAGAATGTTGTCGCGAATAGTGCCCGAAGCTACGTCAACGTCACGGAACTCGCCCGGACTAATCGGTGTGTCGTCACCCTTAACGCGCATGCCCTTGGTCTTCAAACCACCCGGCAGGTTAGCCAGCGTACCAGCGTCAACCAACTGTCGAATGATCGACGTACCGGACTTAGCGAATGCGCCAATCAGGTGAATCAAACCAAAGTTATAGAACCCAAAGCCCGGAATGTAACCGTAGTGGACTAAGTGGCTACGTTTGATCTTAGCTTCATCTTCTGGTCTATAGTTACGGCGGATAGCCAGAATAGTCTGTGAGCTTTTCTCGATAGTAACGATGTACGGCAGGGCGATACCTGTTGGCTCACCATCCTCATCTTCATCTTCGTAGCCCGGCAAGTCGAGATTGACCTGCATCTCCAAGAGTTTGTAGCGATCATCGGATGTAGCTCGGAAGCCCATCTTTTCAGCGATCTTTTTCTCTACTTCGTCAAGGCTATTCGACGGCTCTGGCAGATCGACATCACAATAGAAGCCAGCTACCTGCAGCTTGCGCATCTCGTTTTTTGTCTTACGCATCACGTGGGTTACACGGTCTGCAGTCTCCAGATTACTCGCGCCGTAAGGCACCACGATGTCTTCAGCGGTAACAAACAGGGAGACCTGACGACCCAGCGATGGATCGTAGTACACTTTCTTAAACGCATTACCTGACAGACCCAAGCCCCACAACATACGCTCGTGCTCCGGGCGGTACTCAACCATCTTGTCGGTAAGCTGATAGTTCATGTCGGAAGATACACGGTCAGCTGCTTCTTTTTTCTCAGGTGTTTCTTTGCCGATGATCTGGGTCTTGACAGGGCCCGCTGCCGGGAACGTCTCCATGATAGTCTCGGACTGGAACTTAACGAGAGCCTCAGACAGCAGGGGGTGATACACACCACAAGCTCCCTCCCACGGCTCACTTCGCTCCTCGATCTTCATGCCCAACAGCTCAAGGCCGTCAACGTATGTCTGCATCCAGTCTTGGCGGGAAGATATGTCATCTTCAAACTCACCCAGCAGATCACCTGCTAGCGATGATAGCTCAGACTCATCCATGTCTTCGGCGAGGTTAGCACTAAACTCCTCGTCCCGAATCTCTTTCTCAATATCAATCTCCATGCCCGGCATACCAATATGAACTGCCTCGGGATCTTCGATCTCAATTTCAATCTCAGGCTCTTCACTATCGAGGCTATCTAGCCCTAGTGGCGCTTGGTAAAGCGACTTATCCATATTAGTTGCCATCGCACATCCTTAATAGTACCCAGTCCCACGACGGGACTTAAAATATATCGGGTCTTCAGCTTCGTCAGTCGGTAACCGAATGAATCCACCTTTACGGAACCTCATCAATGCAAGTGTTGTCGCATCAACCAAGTCATCATGTTCTCCAGCAGGGAAGCTAGCTATCTCATCCACCAGCTCTTCTGCCCATCTAGTCTCTGGAACCCATACTCGACCCGAAGCTATCAGGTCAGACACTGCATTCAACCTACTAATCTTATCGTTACCTTTGCCCGGCGTAAACTCTTGAGCTGGTATACCCATAGCCCGAAACTCACTAATCAGTGGAGCACCGGTAGCCTTCTTTTCAATTAGTACGCCGTCAGGTTCCCAGTCATTATAATGCTGAAACGCAGTTTTTTTAAGGTCTGTCCACTCTAATCGCTCTTTAAACGAATTTAGCAAGATAATGTGCTGGTTATTGTTGTCTTCCTCGTTCCGGAAGATCCCCCACGTAGTACATGCGGAGTAGTCAGCCCTGTTGTTCTTTTCGAACGCAGTATCCCAAGTCTGTAACACGTACTCGCAGTGCGGTGGACTCTCGCCCGTCCATATCTGCCACCACTCACGCTTGATAATCGCGCTCTGATCCGAGGTCGGTTGTTGCTGGTACTGAGCCATCCACTTGCCGTTAGGCAGAACAGTGCGAATCCGTTCAAGCTCGTCTAGCTTCCAAAACTCAGGCCACAACGGCTTGCCACTAGGCAGGATTGCAGGAAACTCAATAACTTCCCACTCGTCACCACCCCGGTTGACTGAGCTTTTAATAACCTGAGCCGTCAAATCTCTCAACGACCATCGTGTCATAACAACAACAATAGCTCCACCCGGTTGCAGACGCTGCCGTGGGCCCGACGTATACCATTCGTACGTCTTGTCGTAAATATCTGGGTTAACTTCGGCTAGTGCAGCCTCTTGCTCAGAGTGTGGGTCATCAATAATTAGGATGTCAGCGCCTTTACCGGTCACTGCACCGCCCACACCGATAGCGAAGTAGTCACCACCCTTGTTTGTATTCCACCGCCCCGCCGCTTTTGAGTCACTTTGCAGGGAAACATCAGGAAAAACAGACTTATACGCCTCGGAGTCCACCAAATTTCGTACTTTACGGCCAAATCCCGTCGCTAATTCAGCGGTATGGGACGTTTGAATGACCTTTTTGTGCGGAAACTTACCTAAAAACCACGCCGGAAGCAAATAAGATGCAAACTCAGACTTCGTATGCCGTGGTGGCATGTTAATAATCAGTCTCTTGCACGTACCATTAGCTACCCGCTCGAACGCATCGGCCATCCGCGCATGATGTCTACCCGAAATAAATATAGGCCACATCTCTTTGACGAAGCTTAAGAACTTATCCCGCGCACCTTCTTTGCGTTTCATCTCCGCTAGGGTTTCCAAGTCCACTAACAGCTTGCGCTGCTCCACAACACTTAAGTGCGGCAGGATCTTGGGTATGTCTGCTAGGGAAATGTTATTCAACATCATCAATCGGTTCCGCAATACCTAGCTCTTCGTCCAAACTCTCGATGGAAACTGGCACATCAATGATATTGGCGTTCATAAGCCGTTTGACGCGCTCTTTAATGGCGGTCTCTAGGTCGTCGGATGATTTGTGATTGATTGTGATCTCGCTGCGCTCAGTGAAAAGCCCAACGTCAGAATGTTTGCCTAGTAGTTCTAGGGCTTTGAGTTCGTACTTAGGTTCACCACAGTTGGCTAGCTCCATGAGCTTTGCAGTGATAGCAGAACGTACCTCGGTAATATCAGCTACTACGTGGTTTGCATACTCTCTGATGAATATGGCAGCAGCATGTGCAGTTGAAGGGCGGGCTAGAGCGGTAGCGGCAGCAACTTTGTCTGTAGTTTTAAACAGCTTGCTTGTCTCTATCATATCCTCGATGGTTACTTCCATCGGTGCACCAAGATCACTTAGCAAGTCCGCCGTATTGGCGGCAACAATCACCTTGTCCCGAAAGCTGCTTGGGCTCTCTGGAGAAGTATCGTAAGGCATCGGATGATCTTTTGTTGGTTCGATATTAACCATGCGGGAGTTATACCACAACTAAGATTCCTTGCCTAGCTTTTATACCAACACGACTGGGGACTGTTCGCATAGAGCAGCGTTGCAGTTGAACAACGACACAGAATTTACAACCCCACATCCTACCGGCGCTAACCCAATAGGCAATCCCCATGCGTCTTGGTGTTGGTACTCGCTGCACCTGTAGGCTCACTTATGTTAAAGCCCGCCAGCATCCGCTTCCCCAACGTAAAAATAATAGCATAAAATTTTTTAGACATCCCTTTATTTTTGCATGGGGGTGGTTCCGCATATATAGCAGTTGTATATAGCTAGGTGGAAATCGAAGGGGGTAGGGGGGTCTTAATACAATGACAACAAGAACTATAAAACTGGAAATCGATCGTGCATATCATAGTGTAGAGGGACGGGACTCCTTCCTAGGATCGGGGTGGTGGGGGTGTAGTGGGGTCGCTGGATTGCCGAAACGATGTGAAAACCTAATATGATGTTAGAATTCGATAGTACTATACAAAGTCTAATGAACAAGCGATAATATGTTCACTCGCTCAACAGGGCGGGCAAAAAACTCAAAGGAAATTATCATGGCAAAAGTTAAATCGGTAGTAGTAGTTGAAGTTATCAATGTTGAAGTTAAGGGTAATGCCGAAGCAGCTAAACTCTACGCTGGAATAGCTAAAGGGCAACAATGTATTACCGCAGTGGGAGCAGTACTGAATAAGGCTTTAGGGTTCGCTTGGTTCGAAAAAGATATCCCGGAAAATCTCAAGCCTTTGGTTAACGCTGAACGTTTTGCATATAAAACTGTTGCGGTTAAAACAAACGGTGTTGAGCACAATTGGTCTACGGCATGGTCCCGTATTCGCAAAGCCGGTACGGAGGATGCAATGGCAAAGGGTTTGTTCGGTTATACCATGCCGGATGAAGAGTTTGAAGAAGCCGAAGCCGAAGCAAAATCAGCGAAGTCTGATATACAGAAAATTCGTGAATCGATTGAGAACGCGATTAAGAAAATACAGAAACTTGAGAAACCTTCGTTCGATAGCGTCGAGCAAGTCAAGCGGTTATCCGCAGTTTTAGGCGCGATACCGATAATCTGAAATATAACATCATGTTAGGTTCCCGCAAAAGCGGGAACTATTAAAACTCTCAAAGGATAATAAATACCATTCGGGTTTTAAATCTTGGGATGAATGTACTGAAGCGTAACAGCGCGCATGGTGCGAAAAACAGGGTTTTGTATTAACCGTACCTTGAAAGATCCAGCCCACTTCGGTGGGCTTTTTTACGTCCATCGTTTTGTAAGGTTTTTTGACACCCGTTAGAGCATGGCTTAGCCCGCAGCGAAAATGTATTGTAAGGTTTTGTATTGTAAGGTTTTGTATTGTAAGGTTTTGTATTGTAAGGTTTTGTATTGTAAGGTTTTGTATTGTAAGGTTTTGTATTGTAAGGTTTTGTATTGTAAGGTTTTGTATTGTAAGGAAACATGGAAATTGCACGGAAAAGTATCAAAAAGCTATTGTAAGAAAAGTGAGTGTATTGTAAGAGAATGTGTCAAGTGCTTTTTCGGGACTTTTCCGTTTAAAATCAATGACTTAAGTGTATTGTAAGATTGTAGGAAAATTTTAAGGGTATAGCGGGAAATCTGGCGGACAGTTTCCTAACAAAAGGTCTCGCAAGTGTTGCACTCCTCAGAAAAAAGGAAAATTTTGGCGCCGCTATATATATCTAAAAAAACCTTACAATCTTACAATACAACTTTTTTTAACTATTTTGTGGGGCGTAGAGCCTAGATTTGCTTTGTTAGAAAACTTGTTAGAAAACCGTTTTGAAAACCTTACAATCTTACAAAAATCCCCCGAACTTTTCTTACACTGCCTCTTTTTTAGGCACTGCCTCTTTTTTAAGCAGCGCTTCATTTCTTACGCCAAACTTACACCATTCCCTTACACTGCCTCTTTTTTAAGCAGCACTGCATTTCTTACACCATTTCCTTACACTGCCTCTTTTTTAAGCAGCACTGCATTTCATACACTTTCCTTACAATACACTTGACAATGTATAACATCTGGGCTATAATAGAGCCTTAGTAAGTAGATAAGTGGTTCCCCCCCAGCAAGCCCGTAAAAACCTAACATCATGTTAGATAACTAAGGAGCAGCAAAATGGCACAAACTAAAAAAGCTTCCGGCTACATTATTTATCGCGGCGCATCGTTATTAAACGGCGAGCCTATCGTAGTCGTTGTGATAACCGGTAAATCCAGTAACAGTAAAACCGGCGATATGGTGCAAACATATATCCTTGCAGATAATGGTAAGAGTCCAGTCGAGTCAGCCAAAGCACTGGATGACGCTGCAGTATGTGGTGATTGCAAACATCGTCGTGGTACGGGCGGTTCCTGCTACGTTAATCTAGGTCAAGGTGCGCGTTCGGTTATGAGCGGTGTTATGCGCGGTATTTATGAGCTGGATGATGGGTATAACGCGGCTACGGCAGTACTAGACCGTAAAGTGCGCTTGGGTACATATGGAGATTCTGCTGCTGTACCGGCTTATGTATGGGCAAATATACTCAAAAATGCATCAGGTCACACCGGATACACGCACCAATGGGCAAGCGGTAAAGCAGATCACGTTAAGCAGTGGTGTATGGCAAGCGTGGACACACCGAAAGAAGCCGCTATAGCAAAGATGGACGGCTGGAGAACATTCCGTGTACGGCAAGCGGACGGCACACCTGAATTCAGTCACGAGATGATCTGCCCTGCTAGTGAGGAAGCAGGTAAGCGGTTGACTTGCAATACATGCATGGCTTGCAGTGGTGGTGTTGACTTGAAGAAAGCCAGCGTGACTATCGTGGTGCACGGTTCATTCAAAAGCCGGTTCGCAGCATCACTGGCAGCGTAAACAAGGGCGGCGCAGGCCGCCTATAAAAACCTAACATGATGTTAGATATTGGAGAGAACATGGAAATCAGACTGAAGCAAAAGATATTAGGTATCGAGCGGCATGACGAGTACGAGCCTACACACCGGACGGGATATCTGAAAGGCACTTCATATGCTGGAGTTGTGCAAACACTGGGCTTTATGCCTAACGTAGAGGATGATGTGGACAAGGTCAAATACTCGTGGTTGTTCAAGGTTGACGGCAAGGTAGCTGCGATATGGGACTACAAGGGCAGTGCGTCCATGGGGCATTGGTCTGTCTACGATCCGCATCATGTGTTGGGTGCGTTATTTAGCGAGGAGAAATTACATGGATGAGCATGGCTGGGTGACTGTTGTCTGTTGCGGAGCCAAGGTATGGATGGAGACTGATGCAGAGGTCAGGATAACTAAGGGAGCAGAGCATGAGCAAGGTTAAGCAGTACTACGAGGAGATCCTGTACATGAAGCGCATGCAGGACGAGAAGGACATGCTGCAGTTCGCACGGGCTGAGGCTGACTACATGTTGCAGCTTGAGGCTTATGCGTTCGAGGACAACTGCCGCTCATTCGAGCCAACAAAACTAACAGATGTTAGATAACAGGGAGAAGCACATGAAACAGTACATGGTAACCGAAGACCAACTGCGCCTGATTGACTATGCCATGACGCTGGCCGAATACTTTGTGGATGACGAAGAGGGATGAGATACACAGTAACAGTGCGAGCCAAGGTAACCAAGGACTATGAGATCAATGCTATCGATGAGGACAGCGCGATGGCTGAGGCGAACAGGTTATTCACGGACAACTGGGAGCAGGGCGATGTGCCTAGCAGGTTCGAGCAGTTTGTCCTTAACATAACAGAGGAGAAGTGATGCATATAGATGCTGTTGGTAAGTTCTAAAAGATTGACAATGTATAGTGGCTAAGGTATACTAGAGTTTCAGTAAGTAAGAAGTACCAAGCGTACACACAATGTACACACAACCCCGTAAAAATCTAACACGATGTTAGAACACTAAGGAGAAGTAAATGTCTGAGATCAATTTCGGTAAGAAGGTATCACTGAAGCAAGCGGCTGAGATCATCCTGTCCACACCGATGAACCGCTACCTGTTGCAAGGCGAGGCTGGTATAGGCAAGAGTTCCATCATCAAGACACTACAGGCTGCACTACCTAATCACGGCGTGGCTTACATCGATGTGCCTAACATGGACTTGGGTGACGTTGCGATGCCAGTGATCGACCATGATACCAAGACAACCCGCTACTACCCTAACAATCGGTTCGGTTTCCACACCGGCCAGCCGATGATCGTGATGCTGGATGAGTACACCAAGGGCTTCGACTCTGTTAAGAATATGCTGCACCCACTGTTGGAGATCAACAACCCGCGACTCGGTGACATCCCTGTGCATCCGGATAGCATCATCTTTATGACGGGCAACTTGAGCAGTGACGGCGTGGGCGACTCGATGAAGGCGCATACAAAGAACCGCATACAGCCGCTGACTGTGGCTAAACCTGACTTCGCTCAGTGGTCTGAGTGGGCGATGGGTGCTGACATTGCACCGGAGGTGTTGGCGTGGGGCAAGCAGTTCCCGCATATTTTCGCAAGCTATACCGATGGTGGGCAGGGCGACAACCCGTACATCTTTAACCCGCGCAAGGTGCAGGATGCGTTCGTTAGTCCGCGTTCGTTGGAGAGAGCAAGCCACATCATCAAGGTTCGTAAGCAGTTGGATACCGACAGTGTTATTGCTGCGTTGACTGGTGCTATCGGTGAGAGTGGTGCGCGTGACTTGCAGGCTTACTTGGAGTTCAGTGACCAGCTACCGACATGGGAGGCGACGATCAAGAGTCCGAAGACAGCGACAGTTCCGACCAGTGCAGGTGCGTGTGCCATCGTGGCTTACGGTGCGATAGCTAAGGTTACTAAGGAGACCATGACTCCCTTCATGCAGTATCTGGCGCGTATGGATGCTGAGTGGCAGGCTGTGTTCTGTATTGCCATTGCACGTAACAAGACCAAACAGGGTGTGGCGTTCGGTTGCAAGGCGTTCGCTGACTGGGTAAGTCGTAACGAAGATCTGTTGTAAGGAGATAACACAATGTTAGATTTAATCGATAAAGAAGAGCGCAAGATCAAGAAGGTAAAGATCAACCTGATGCGCGACTCACAGTTTGCACTGTGGCAGGGCGTGATGATGGTCGGTAAGACTTCGATCAGTGACGCTATACCTACGGCGTGTACCAACGGGCGTGATGAGATCTATGGTCGGCAGTTCATCCGTGACCTGAGCGAGAAGGAGTTGGCGTTCGTCATCATGCATGAGGCTAGTCACAAGGCATACCGCCACCTGACTACATGGAAGAAGTTGCATGACGAGAACCACCATCTGGCTAATGCTGCGTGTGACTACGTGATCAACCTGCAACTGAAAGACCTTGATCCGCAGGAACGCATCATGCAAATGCCTATGAAGGACGGCAAGGTGATGGGTTTAATTGATGAGAAGTACCGTGGCATGAACACTAAACAAGTCTTCGACCTTCTAAAGAAGGAGCAAGAGGAGGGCGGCGGCTGCGGTGATGGGTTCGATGAGCATGACTGGGAGGGTGCGGAGGCACGGACTGAGGAGGAGTGCAAGACACTGGAGAAGGAGATCGATGCTGCCCTGCGTCAGGGTGCTATCAGTGCAAAGCGGGCGGGTAAGGGCAGCGGTACTGGGTCGCGTGAGTTGGATGACCTGCTTGCACCCAAGATTGACTGGCGTGATGCGTTGCGGGAGTACATCAAGTCTACGTTCAGGGGTAAGGACGTGCCGTCATGGGGTAGGGTCAATCGGCGGTTCATCGGGCAAGGTATGTACATGCCTACGCTTATTGGGCAGCGTGTTGGGCATCTGGTTGTCGGCGTAGATACATCAGGCTCCATCGGTGGTGCGGAGCTGGCTGAGTTTATGTCTGAGGTTAAGGCGATCGCAGAGGAAGTGACACCCGAGCTTGTTGACTTGTTGTACTGGGGCAGCAGCGTGGTTGGGCATGAGACGTACGACATGAACTCACTCGGTGGTTTGATTGCATCGACTAAGCCGATGAACGGTGGTGGCACTGACTCTACGTGTGTGACGCAGTACCTGAGAGACAAGGCGTTACAGCCTGAGTGCATGATCATGTTGACCGATGGATATGTAGATCAGAACTGGGGTGGGGCGTGGGACTGCCCTGTGTTGTGGGTTATCGCAGGAGGTAATGATGCAGTTGCTCCGAGTGGCAAGACGATTCATATTAAAAACTAAGGGTGATGATATGGCTAAAATAAAAATTACGATGGGCTACAGGTCGTTCATATTACCTGCTGCTAAAGCAGTCACACTGTTGGAGTTGCTCGATAGTGTCGAGATGTACGAGGACAAGTACCACAGCGGTGAGGAAGGTAAGCCGGGGTTCTATACGCAGCATGTGTATGACCTTAATGCGGACGAGAAGTTAATTAACAGCGTCGAGTTTGTGAACGAGAGTAGCTACAAGATGTACAAACTAGCTGGCAAACCACAAAACTAATTGGAGAATGATCATGGGTATTTCATCAAGCGCAGTACTGGTAGAACTCAACGTCTCTGTATGGGGCGCGACTAAGATTGACAGGGTAGTGACTGACGAGGTTATCAACGACAACGGTGCTACGCGTAATGCAGCCAAGGTACACAAGAACCTGACAGCGGGCAGTTCACTGCGCAAGGATGTATCGGACTTCGCAGCTAAGGTTCGGCAGACACACAATGCAATGACATTACCTTGGGCTACTAAGGGTGCGCGTCTATTACCGACCAAGATGGTGCTGGAGTACAAGCAGGTTATGAACCAGATGGAGCTGGCGTTCAATACATTACTCTGGAAGTTTTATTCTGAGTACACGAATGTTATTTTTGCAGCAGAGGAGAACCTTGGCTCGATGTTTAATCATAGTGACTACCCGTCCCTCGATGATGTGAAGTCTAAGTTCGGTTGGAAGCTGGTGTTCAGCCCACTGCCAGAGGCTGGTGACTTCCGTATCGACGTTGCTAACGATGAGCTGCAAGATCTAACATTAAGTTATAAAGCGGACTACGAGGAGCGACTAGGCAACGCTATGCGTGAACCGTGGGAGCGACTGCACGATATGTTGCAAGGTATGTCCCGCAAGCTGGTTGAAGAAGAGGGCGAGACTGAGAGCCGCAAGCGATACCACGATAGCTTTGTTAGCAATGCGCAAGGTCTGTGTAACCTGCTGACCAAGATGAATATTACTAACGATCCTAAGCTGGAGGAGGCTCGCCGTGCACTGGAGCTGACTATGGTCAACGTGGACATTGAGGGTATCAAAGAGAGTCCAGAGGTACGCAGTAGCGTGAAGAGTAAGGTCGATGCAATCCTTGAGAAGTTTGACTGGTAAGGAGATAGGTATGACACAAGCTAAATTAACACTGACGCACGAAAAAGGCGCAACCGATCGGTATCCAGCGGTAATTACAAATGGACTTAGCCGGTTTATATATCAGGCGTATCCGGCGCACCCTGATTGGGAATATGTACGCGCTAGGAGCAACCCGTTTAGCATCAAGAATCAAACTACTGTGTATGTTTTAAACGTGTTCAAACACGGGAAGCTGATAGGTAGTATCGGGCAAGACCCGTATCCTAGGGTAGATGAGGCGCTGGTACTTAGAAGCCCTAGGATACATGTGGAGCGTAGAGATAAGTGCATTAAGACTAGGACTATCAAGACAGCTATAGCAGCAGCTAAAAAGTATTTCTCAGTGCAGTCTGTAGAGATGGCACTTGCAGAGGTTAGGGAGAAGGCAGAGGGGACGCTGAGAATAGCAGCGTATCATGCGCAGCGGGAATACCATACGGTAGATGCGATGCTTAATCATGATAGGCGGGCGTTTATAGACAAGCATTGGGATGAGTTTGTTTCGTTCCTAGATACACCTAATGTTCTTGAGGCGGCGAATACTATAGGTGGGCTAGAAAACACATTAGAGAGATTAGTAGCTATGGAGTTTCAGTTTACTAATTTTGGTGGGGTAGCAGTGCATATAGAAAATGGGGTATATACCATGATGCACGGGGCTAGGATTAAAGTATTTACGCGAGACCAAGTATCAGAAGATTTACTATATAAAATAGGTATGATAAAGTTGTCCTCGATCGGCGATGTAACTACTAACATGGGCTACAAAGCGGAAAGTAATTTGTTTCATTTATATGTAGGCGATGGTTTTAATTTAGAGTAATTGATGATCAAGCCCACTAAACCTAAGACTCCTCCCGCCCCAGATGCGCGGGGGATTTACACAGAAACTGCTGCGCTTAGTATCAGACAAGAACGCGTAGACATCCGTAGAAGACTAGAAGACATAAAGGAAGCTAAACAAAATGAAAAACTCTACGCTTAAAAAATCTAACATGATGTTAGATCAGGACGAAGAAGAAGAGAAACGCCACGCACGAGAGATCGCTAGGAAGAAACAAGCTAATTTACTTGAAGAGTTTCAGGCCGCTAGATTGGAGTTCGCGGTTTGGTATAAAGAAACAGTAAAGATAGCGATTGATTGGTCTGACTCATCTGTTGCCATTATGTTTGCTTGTTGGGTGAATGGGTTTGGCGAGAAAGACTGGACACCTAAAGAGACGTTAGTACTGGCTAGGGGTAAGAACATAAACACACGCCGAAAGCGCGAAGAGGTTGCAGTAGAGCGTAGGAAGCGCGAAGCGGGGGCTGTATGAAAGGCGCGGGGTTTTGGATTACAGGATGGGCGTTTGGTTTTCTTGCAGGGTACTTGATAGCGTTCGATCGTGGTGTTGCATCAGTACCCCCACCCCCTGTAGTTAAGACAACTGATATGCAGTGTGTGCAGTGGTTGTTCGAAGCCAACATGAAAGATGTACGCAAACGTATGTGTGGAGGTAAGAAATGAGTAGCGGAAAACAAACTACGCCACATCCAGTTATCAGTAGGCACTGGAAGGGGCAGACGAACTTTAAACGGCAGACAGATACAGAGAACTTGATACACCTTGACAGCCCATACAGATGGCACGAGCGTTTGATGGGTACGATACTACGAACCATTTGCGGATTTAAGTGAGGATGATATGGGTATATTTGAATTTACTTTAATTTTTACCGGCATGTTTTTTGGGGCAGCGTTAGTGTGTGTGGCAGTTGCGCTGTTAGCGTTTAAATTCCTAGGGGGCGAAGAAGAATGAAAGCATTTCCAACAAACAGAGCAGGAGGCATGGAGCTACGCGATTACTTTGCTGCGCAGGCTATGCAGGGTTTGTTGTCTAACCCAAAACTACAAGAGCAAATATTAAATACAGGTGGCGCATTTGGTAGTTGGGTTCCGGATGCCTCCTATGGTTGGGCAGACGCAATGATGAAAGCGAGGAAAGGTGAATGAACACTGACGACATTATCCGAATGGCAAAAGAAGTTAGCGGAGATGATTGGGGAATGTTTAAAAAGTTTATTCCCGAAGTGATTCAATTGTCTGAACTTGTTGCTGCTGCCGAGCGGGAGGAATGCGCGAAGATGTGCGATGAAATTGATGATGATGATTATTATTTAGGTGGTCAGTATGCTGACATGATACGCGCAAGGGGGCAGGGATGACTGACGCCGAACTACTAAAGAAATGCTTGGCACAAATGGAGTTGCTCTTTAACGCCGATGTCCCTCTTGTTGTTGAGCTTAGAGAACATGTACACACAACGTACACATCAGAAGAACGTGTTAACAAAACGGAGAAAAACGAACATGAGCCGGTAGTAGAGGGCTGGCCTTTGTATTCGGGTTTGCCTAAGCGCGAATGGGTAGGGCTGACGGATGAAGAGGTAACTGAACTGACCTACGCGTCAATTAAGGAGATTTAAGCAAAGATAAAGGAGAAGAACACATGACAACAGATATGCAAAAAATATTTGATGCTTCGAGGGATGCTGCTTGGGATGCCGCGAGGGATGCTGCTTGGGCTGCTGCTTTGGCTGCCATAGCGCAGCAAAATAAGGGGACGGTATGAAAACCACACTAAATAAAATTCGTACTAAGAAACCCTTTGCCGATGGCTGGAAAAAGCTGTTAGCACATTTAGGCAAAACGCAGGCTGATGACGAGGCCCTAAGTATCCTCACAATACTCGACAGTAACGGCCTCGATGATGCCCTGTGGTGCTTACGAGCAGTCGAAAACCATGACCGCGAAATTAGACTCTACGCGGTGTGGTGCGCCAGGCAAGTGCAACACCTGATGACAGATAAGCGAAGCCTTGATGCGCTGGATGTTGCAGAGCGTTTTGCAAGCGGCTTGGCAACCGCTGAGGATCTAGCTGCTGCGAGTGATGCTGCAAGGTCTGCGATGGCTGCTGCGGCGGCTGTGAAGGGTGCTGCGATGGCTGCTGCGTGGGATGCTGCGGAAGAGGCTACTTGGGCTGCTGCTTGGGATGCTGCGTGGTCTGCTGCGCGATCTGCTGCGTGGGATGCTGCGGAAGAGGCTACTTGGGCTGCTGCTTGGGATGCTGCGT
>Ga0209414_1000422_pt1 | contig 20148 bp, 17 predicted proteins | sample LakVidmifraction_4_FD_181154 | JGI IMG/M metagenome (GOLD analysis project Ga0209414, IMG submission 181154) | Hypersaline microbial communities from Lake Vida, Antarctica - Brine Hole Two &gt;0.2 micron (SPAdes) (version 2) | ecosystem: Environmental > Aquatic > Non-marine Saline and Alkaline >... | reverse complement strand
AATTAAAAAGCCGCAAATTAATTGAACAGCTTTTTGCTGAAGGAAAACGTGTAAAATCATTTCCTTTACAGTTAATTTATTTACAAATCAGCCACCATTCGGAAATTCCTGTAAAAGTCGGATTTTCTGTGCCAAAAAGGGTGGTGAAACTTGCGGTTGACAGAAACAGAATTAAAAGAATGATGCGGGAAGTATACCGAAAAAATAAATATTTAATTTCTGAAAACATACAAGAACCCTATATTTTTATGTTTATTTTTACCGCTAAAGAGGAATTGAAATATGCCGATTTGGAGGAAACTTTCAAAAAAGTGTTTACTAAATTTTTAACTAAAATTGAAGAAGATGCGCAAAATTAAAAAATGGACGATAGGTATTTTGGTGGGGTTGGCGCTTTTGGTAACCACCGCATTTCAATCTGACTTTTTTGAAATAGCCAAACAAATTGATATTTATACCACCTTGTTTAAAGAATTGAACATGTATTATATTGATGAGGTGAATCCGGCAAAATTATCGAATAAGGCAATCAGTTCCATGCTCGAAAGTTTAGATCCCTACACACGTTATTACGACGAACAGGGCGTTGAAGACGCCCGTATTGCAGCTACCGGTGAATATGGTGGCATTGGCGTAATTACCCGTTATAAAAACAAGACCTTAACCATTCGGGAACTGTTAAAAAATTCCCCAGCCGAAAAAGCTGGACTTAAACCGGGCGACAAAATTTTAAAAATTAATGAAATTGAAGTTAAAGATTTTGATGAGAGCGGTGTTGCTGCATTGCTAAACGGACTACCAAACACCAAAGTAACCCTTCAAATTGAACGTCAGAATAAAAAAATGGAACTGGCCGTAAATCGTGAAAAAATAATAGTGAATCCTGTTCCGTATTTTACCATGCTCGCCAATGAAGTGGGCTATATTTCTTTTACTACTTTCAATGAAAAAGCATCTTTTGAAATGGAGAAAGCGTTTTCAGACCTAAAAGAACAAGGAATGAAAAAACTGATTATTGATGTAAGGGGAAACCCTGGCGGATTGCTGAATGAGGCGGTTTCTATTTCCAATTTTTTTATTCCGAAGGATAAAATTGTGATAACCACCAAAGCGAAAATTGAAAAATGGAGCGACACTTTTAAAACCTTGCAGGCGCCAATGGATGTAGAAATTCCTTTGGCCATTTTAATAAACAACCGTTCGGCTTCGGCTTCAGAAATTTTGGCAGGTTCGCTGCAAGATTATGACAGGGCGGTTATTATTGGAGAACGTTCTTTTGGCAAAGGATTGGTGCAGCGCTATTTACCGCTTTCCTACGGAACCCAAATGAAAATCACCATTTCTAAATATTATACGCCAAGCGGCCGCTGCATTCAGGAATTGGATTATACCAAAACCGATGAAAAAGGCAATGTCCCTAAATTTTCTGAAAGCACACAAACCTATAAAACTGAAAAAGGAAGAACGGTTTATGGCGGCGGAGGTATTTTCCCCGATGTTGAAATTGAAAAACCAAAAACCACCAAAACCACCGAAACAGTTTTGAATTCGGATGCGTTTTTCAACTATGTAACCCAATATTTTTATGAAAATAAAACCATTTCAGAACCTTCAAAATTTAAGTTGACGGATGCAGATTATGTTTCTTTTAAAAATTATTTGGCTAAAAATCAGAGTGCTTTTGAAACAAAAACCGAAGCCGAATTTAAAAAAGCACTTGAAACAGCTTCCGCAGAAAATTTAAATGGAAATGTATCAAAAGGCTATTCAGAACTTTTAATGGCTATTCAACAAGAAAAATTCAAGGAATTGGATAAAAATAAGGCCGAAATAATCAATGAATTGTCGGAAGAAATTATAAAACGTTATTATTATGCCGAAGGCGTTTATCAGCAAAAAGCAATCTTCGACAATGTCATTTTAAAAGCCGTTTCAATTTTAAATAATTCGAAAGAATATAATAGCATATTAAAAAATTAGATAATTAAATAAGTTTAATAGTTAGAAAAGAGAAAAAAGACTAGAGAAAAGAGATAAAAAAAAAGGAAGTAATTAACAATAATAGTTAAAAGATTTACAATTTAGGTTGGTCTTTTAAGGAATACCTCAGAGGTGATAGAATAGTTGTATTCAGGCGTTTTAAAGCCAGTTAGAAAAGAGGAAAGTAGAAAATTCAAAATTTAAGGTCACTGAGCGGAGTCGAAGTGAACAAATACACAACTAAACAATTAAACGATTAAACAGTACCTTTACCCATCTAAATCAAACAATGAAAAATTCAAGAATAAAAGAAAGAACACGTGCACAGGAATCATCGGGCGCCATTGAGCGTTTATACATTTCCATGCGCCACATATTTACCAGGGGATTTTACAAGCCAATGGGGATTTCAGGAGAAACTTTAAGGCAGGCATTATTATTGCTTCGGCCTGAAATTTACGGCACTATTGCCGATGAAAAAGTGGAGTTAAATGGATTAATCTATGTGATTGAAAGGCTTCCTATTGGAATTGAAGAATGTCAGTTTATCAATTTAACTTCCGAAGAAGGTTTTGGAAAATCGCATTTTAAAGCCATTGTTCCTCCAAAACGGAAAAGAAATTGTTACCGCATAGACAAAGATCAAATGAATATTGAGGTGACACGCGGAAGGTCGGAAATCTATGATGTTTTAACACATTTAACTTTTTTATTCATTGAGTCCCATAAAATAGCCGACAAAGTGCTGATAAATGAGGGCAATGACACCAATAGAGAATGGAAAAAATTGGAAGAGGTTGTTTTAAACAATATAAAACTGTTAAGAGATGAGCGTGATGTAATGATGGCGCATTTGGCAAGCATTTTAGGACGAACTTTTGAAGAAACGCAGCTGGTTTATGGAATTTTAGAAGAGAAAAACAATCCGGACCGATTTTTTCAAATTATTTTTTGGCTGGGATATTTGGCCATCAATGAAAAAGTGCACGACTTAAAAAGAACCATTACTTTTAGTCCGGTATTGCGTGAACGTATAGGACATCACATTTATGGTGAAATGTGGGCAGATAACATTAAAGAAGTTTTATTGGAAAATAACCTGATGAAACGGCCAATTCATATTATAAGCGCCAATATGCACAGCGTCATGAATTCCATTTATGCGCCTGTTGTGTTGCCAAAGCAAATAAAAGACAATGACAATATTTCCCTTTTCGAATTGCTAAGTGACTCCGGAAATGAAGATTTACGTAAACAGGTGGAAGATTATGCATTAAAAAATGGGATGGTTCCTATAAAAGATATTTCAGGAACCTACATTGATGTTCAAATTATTGATACAGAAAAAATAGACCTCAGTAAAACGAATTATAAGTTTGAAAATACCTTAATTACCGATGAAAAACCAGTGCTTATTGTGATGGATTATGCTTTTGGGGAACAGGCATATGAAACGATGGATGAGTTGTTAAAACCTTATAACGGAGAGAACGGAAAAAGCCATCACTTAAATGTGGAGTCTGTTTCAATTATGGGTAAAGCGGGAATTTTAGAAGGCGGAAAAGGTGATATTATGATTCCTTCCTCACATATTTATGAAGGCACAGCCGATAATTATCCGTTTAAAAATCAGCTTAAAAAGAAAATGTTTGAAGGTTGTGGCGTTGATGTCTATACCGGTACGATGGTCACCGTTTTGGGAACATCACTTCAAAACAAAGACATTTTAAATTTCTTTCACGATTCAACATGGAAAGTTACCGGACTTGAAATGGAAGGAGCGCATTACCAAAAAGCGATACAGGCCGCTTCAAAAATAAGGGGAAATATTTCTGAAAAAGTGAAGGTTCGTTATGCCTATTATGCATCAGACAATCCTTTGGAAACCGGAAGCACATTGGCTTCAGGCGGATTGGGAACCACAGGTGTTCGCCCAACGTATGTAATTACCCAAAAAATATTGGAACAAATATTTTAAGGTTTAAATTAATTTGAAGGAAGCTCTTTTTTGATTGCTTTAATTTAAAGAAAGACAAAATCAATAAAAAAAATGAATGTATTAATTTTAGGTTCGGGAGGACGGGAACATGCAATGGCCTGGAAAATTGTGCAAAGTGATTTGTTAACACAATTATTTATCGCACCGGGAAATGAAGGAACCGATCAATTGGGCGTCAATATAAAAATACAACCAACTGATTTTGAATCGGTAAAAGAGATGGTTTTAGAACATGAGATTGAATTGGTGGTTGTTGGTCCCGAAGATCCTTTGGTAAAAGGCATTCACGATTTCTTTTTAAATGATGCCGAATTGAAAAATGTATCCGTAATCGGACCCCAAAAATATGCGGCTCAATTGGAAGGAAGCAAAGAATTTGCCAAAGAATTTATGTACCGTCATAACATTCCAACAGCTGCCTATAAAAGTTTTACAAAAAATAATTTGGAAGAAGGTTATCAATTTTTGGAAACTTTGAATCCACCATATGTGTTAAAAGCAGACGGATTGGCTGGAGGGAAAGGCGTTCTTATTTTGAACGATTTACAGGAAGCCAAAGAGGAATTGAAAGAAATGCTGGCAAATGAAAAATTTGGTGCCGCGAGCAGCAAAGTGGTCATAGAAGAATTTTTAGACGGTATTGAATTGAGTTGCTTTGTATTGACCGATGGAAAAAGTTATGTCAATTTTCCAAACGCAAAAGATTACAAACGCATTGGAGAAGGCGACAAAGGATTAAATACAGGCGGAATGGGCGCAGTTTCTCCGGTTCCTTTTGCAGATGAGGTATTTATGAATAAAATTGAGGCGCAGGTTATAAAACCAACAGTAGAAGGTTTGCAAAAAGACGATATTCCGTACAAAGGATTTATTTTCTTCGGAATCATTAAAGTTGGTGACGAACCAAAAGTAATAGAATATAATTGCCGAATGGGCGATCCGGAAAGTGAAGTGGTTATTCCAAGAATTAAAAGTGATTTTCTTGAATTGCTTATCGCTGCCGGAAAAAATAAATTAGACACTAAAACGATAGAATTTGTTGATGAAAGCGCTTGTACCGTGATGTTGGTTTCGGGCGGTTATCCTGAAGCTTATGAAAAGGGAAAGGTGATTTATGGTTTGGATAAGATTGAAGGTTCCATCGCGTTTCATGCGGGCACAACCAATAAAAATAATGAAGTGGTTACCAATGGCGGACGAGTTTTGGCGATTACTTCTTATGGAACCGATTTTAAACAGGCGCTAAAAAAATCGTATCAAAACATAGAGAAAATTTGTTTTGATCAAATGAATTTCAGAAAAGATATAGGTTTTGACCTCTAAAAAAAAATTCTTGTTGCGCCATTAAATTGGGGATTGGGACACGCAACGCGTTGTATTCCCATCATTAATGCCTTACTAAAAGCCAATTTTGAACCGGTTTTGGCGAGTGACGGCATAGCATTGCTGTTGCTTCAAAAAGAATTTCCTTTGTTAAAAAGTATTGAATTACCTGCTTATAACATTAGCTACCCCAAAAACGGAAAAAATCTGACGTTTACACTGCTGCGTCAACTTCCTTTTATCTTTTCGGCCATCAAAAAAGAAAGAAAAATGGTTGCTCAACTTATTGAGCAAGAAAATATTGCCGGAATTATTTCTGACAACCGATTTGGAGTTTATAGCAAAAAAGTGCCTTCGGTTTATATCACACATCAATTAAAAGTATTGTCGGGTAAAACCACTTTTATCACGTCAAAAATTCATCAAAAATTCATCAAAAAATTCGATGAATGTTGGGTACCAGATGTAAAAGGAATTACAAATTTTTCGGGAGCATTGGGGCATTTGAAAAATCATCATTTCAACCTGAAATACTTAGGGATATTAAGCAGGTTTAAGACAAAAAAACTTGAAGCCACCTATGATTTATTGGTGCTGCTTTCAGGTGTGGAACCACAAAGAACGCTGCTTGAAAATAAATTATTAATTGAATTAAAAGATTTTAAGGGCAAAATTTTAATGGTTAGGGGCATTTTAAATAATACTTATGAAATTAAGGCGCCATGCAATTTCACCATCATTAATTATTTATTGGCTGGAGATTTGGAAGATGCCATAAACCAAAGCAATTTGGTTATTGCACGATCTGGGTATTCAACAATAATGGATTTGGCGGTATTGGGAAAAAAAGCTTTTTTTATTCCAACGCCCGGACAATTTGAGCAGGAATATTTGGCAAAAATGTTAGAGATAAAATTAATGGTGCCTTATGCAAAACAGGATGAATTTACGTTAGCCAAATTAGCGCATTTAGACAAGTATTCCGGATTTAAGAAAATGACTTCATCAGTCGACTTAGAGTTGTTCAAGCTTTTCGAGTGTAAATGAAAATGTTGACCCTTTTTTAAATTCGCTCTCTGCAAAAATGGCTTCATCGTGCGCTTCAATAATGTGTTTTACAATGGCAAGACCCAGGCCTGATCCTCCTTGTTCTCTTGATCGACTCTGATCAACTCTGTAAAACCGTTCAAAAATTCTTGGCAGGTTTTTGGCTTCAATGCCTTCCCCATTGTCCGAAACTTTAACAAGCACTTTGTTTTTATTTAGTGATTCAATGCTTACTGTACTGGTACCACCAATTTTTCCGTATTTTATGGAGTTCACCAAAAGATTAATAAGCACTTGCTCAATGCGTTCTTCATCGCCGATTGCCATAACTGGAAACCGGTAATTTTTATTAAAAATTAAGGAGATATTTCGTTTTTTTGCCTTCATTTCAAGCAATTCAAATACATTTTGAATCAACGCAACCAAATTAAAAGGTTCTTTGTTTAAATTTAAGTCAGCAGATTCCAGTTTTGAAATTAAATCCAAATCCTTTACAATGGCAATGAGTCTTTCTACTCCTTTGTTGGCTCTTTTCAGGTATTTTTTACTGATTTTTTTATCATTAATGGCACCATCAGACAAGGTTAATAAGTAGCCTTGGACCGTAAACAAAGGCGTTTTCAATTCGTGTGAAATATTGCCCAAAAACTCTCTTCTGTAGCCTTCTCTTAAATTTAAATTCTTAATTTGTTGTTGTTTATTTTTTGCAAAGGTTTGCACGTCTCTTGAAAGGGTGTCAATGTCTGTGGTAATTGGTGTTTTATTAAAATCGGAAGTGTCTAAAATAGAAACGCTGTTGTAAATTTTTTTGATGCGCTGATAAATAAATTTTTCCAGGCGGAATTGTGTAATTAAAAATGTAATGGTAAAAACAACAGAGACATTAAGCAATATATAGGTAAACTTAAGCAAAATGTCTAAAAAAAAATAAGCCAAAAAAACAAGCGCAAGAGATGTGAAAACAGTGATGTAAACTGATGTCCAAAAAGCAAAAGAATATGTTTTTTTAATCTTCATCAATCACAAATTTATACCCGACACCTTTTATGGTTTTAAAATTATTATCACCCAATTTTTCTCGCAATTTTCGAATATGAACATCAATCGTTCTTCCTCCAACAACTACTTCATTTCCCCAAACCTGATTCAAAATGTCATCGCGTTTAAATACTTTTCCGGGTTTTGATGCCAACAACGCAAAAAGTTCAAATTCTTTTCTGGGAAGGGACATTTTTTCGCCATTTTTAATAATCACATATTCTTCCCGGTCAATAATAAATTCGCCAATAGTTATTTGTTCTGACTCTTCTGTGTTTACATCGTCAACTCTCCTTAAAAGTGCTTTTATTTTGCTTATCAGCACCTTGGGTTTAATTGGTTTTGTGATATAATCATCTGCACCAACTTCAAAACCAGCCATTTGTGAATAATCTTCGCTTCGCGCGGTAAAAAAAGTAATCAGCACATGTTCCAAACCATTGGTTGCCCTGATTTTTTCACAGGCTTCAATCCCGTCCATTTCAGGCATCATAATGTCTAAAATAATTAAATGAGGCATGTGTTTTTTTGCTTTTTCAATGGCCTCAAACCCGTTTTTGGCTGTAAAAATTTTATACCCCTCATTTTTTAGATTGTACCCAACAATTTCTAAAATATCCGGTTCGTCATCAACCAAAAGTATTTTAATATCTGAATTTTTCATATTTGGTGCTATTTTAAATCCTAAAAGCAGTCAAAAGTAGTCATAATATTTTCTCACGATGCATAAGATATCCAGTTTTTAAAATTATAACATTAAGATAACATAAACCTTACAATAGCTTAATTTTTAGTACATTTATCTTTAAAAAAAGCCATGAATACAAAGCTTAATTTTGAAAACATCCTGTTTTTAGATATTGAAACCGTACCTGAAGTTGAAAATTTTTCAGAATTGTCTGAAGAAAAGCAAGAACTTTTCTCCCAAAAAACAGCGTACCAGCGCAAAGACGAAGTGACTTCAGCTGAATTTTATGAGCGTGCGGGAATTTGGGCCGAATTTGGTAAAATAGTTTGCATTTCAGTCGGGTATTTTGTCAATTTTAATTCAAAAGACAGAATGTTTCGCGTTACCTCTTTTTTTGGTGATGATGAAGTGGTTATTTTAAATGGGTTTAAAAAGTTGCTGGAAAGCCATTTTAACAAACCAGAGCACGTTTTATGTGCCCACAACGGCAAAGAATTTGATTTTCCTTACATCGCCAGGCGCATGATTGTGAACCAAATAACCTTGCCGGAAAAACTCAATTTATTCGGAAAAAAACCTTGGGAAATAGCACATTTAGATACCTTGGAAATGTGGAAATTTGGAGATTACAAACATTATACTTCCTTAAAATTACTCACGTTAATTTTAAATATTCCTTCGCCAAAAGATGACATAAGCGGCAGTGAAGTTTGCGGCGTGTATTATAAAGAAAAAGATGTGGCGCGCATTGCAATCTATTGCGAAAAGGATACCATTGCCGTTGCCCAATTGCTCTTGCGATTTAACAATGAACCGTTAATCGATGAGTTGAACATTGTTCATGTGTAAGTTGGGGTAAGCGTTGATTTGTTTAATCGTGTAATTGTGTAATCCTGTAATTTAGTAGACCTTTAACTATTAATTTACACCTCAAAACTATTGATTAATTCAACTGCTAACTGAAACTGCCAACTGTTTACTAATTTAGAAAATTACTATCCATTAATTATCAATTCCCCCTTTGGGGGCTAGGGGGCTTTATTCTTAGTGCACTTTGCGTTAACTTTTTGCGTCTTTGCGTTTAATCTTTTTGTGGTATTTTAGAAAATTACCATCCATTAATTATCAATTCCCCCTTTGGGGGTTAGGGCTTATTCTTCCAACATAGATGAAAGCTCAAACCAACGCCCTTCTTTTTGATCAATTTTTTGGTTGATTTCCTGAAGTTTTAAAGACAGCTCATTAATTTCTTCCACAGAAAGTGCAGCTTCCAAAAATTTGGCTTCAATGTCGCTTTTTTGAATTGTTAAAGCTTCAATTTCACCTTCTATATTGTTGAATTCCTTTTTTTCTTTAAAGGATAATTTTGCTTTGTTTGCCGGTTTGCTTCTGGTGTCAATATTTTTTGTTGAAGTATTTTCTTCCGCAGGTTTTGAATCTTCATAAAATTTGTAATCGGTATAATTTCCCGGGAAATCTACAATATCGCCATCGCCTTTAAATACAAAAAGATGGTCCACAATTTTGTCCATAAAATACCTGTCGTGAGAAATAACAATTAAACATCCAGGGAAATCGAGTAAAAAGTTTTCCAACACGTTCAAGGTAACAATGTCCAAATCGTTAGTTGGCTCATCTAAGATTAAAAAGTTCGGATTTTGAATTAAAACGGTGCATAAATACAAGCGTTTTCGCTCGCCGCCGCTTAATTTTTCGACAAAATCATATTGCCTTTTTCTGCTGAACATAAATCGCTCCAACAACTGTGCGGCCGAAATTTTACGTCCTTTGGTTAGCGGAATATATTCCCCAAATTCCTTAATCACTTCAATCACTTTTTGGCCGGGTTTTACCACAATGCCGTCTTGGGAGTAATGTCCGAATTTTATGGTTTCCCCAATCACCACTTTACCTGAATCAACGGGTATTTGGCCTGTGAGCATTTTTATGAATGATGATTTTCCGGTGCCGTTTTTTCCTATAATTCCAATGCGCTCGTTTCTTTTGAAAACATAATCAAACTTATCCAAAATTTTCAAATCGTCAAACGATTTTGAAACGTGGTGAAATTCTGCAATTTTAGAACCCAAACGCTCCATATCAATTTCCAGCTGCACTTTATGGTTGTCTCTTCGTTTATGCGCTTCCTCTTTTATGATGAAAAAATCGTCAATTCTCGATTTAGATTTAGTGGTACGTGCTTTTGGCTGCCGGCGCATCCATTCCAACTCTTTGGAAAACAAATTCTTGGCTTTATCAACACTTGCCTGCTCTATAACCAGCCGCTCTTCTCTTTTTTCTAAAAAGTAAGAGTAATTTCCTTTGTAAGTATATAAATTGCCTTGATCTAATTCTATGATTTCATTGCACACACGCTCTAAAAAATACCTGTCGTGCGTCACCATTAAAAGGGTAATTTTCTCTTTCTTAAAATAGTCTTCAAGCCATTCAATCATTTCTAAATCCAAATGATTTGTGGGCTCATCCAAGATTAACAAATCGGATTTGTGAATAAGAATTACTGCCAAAGACAATCTTTTACGCTGACCTCCGGAAAGGGATGACACTTTTTGTGTTAAATCGTCTAATTTTAATTTGGATAAAATTTGTTTGTACTGGGTTTCAAAATCCCACGCGTTGAGCCTTTCCATTTTTTCAAAAGCCACTTGAAAAGCATTCTCATCATTGGGATTATTTATCGCTTTTTCATATTCCTCAATCGCTTTTAACGTCTCGTTATCCGAATTAAAAATGGTTTCCTCAACTGTTAAATGATCGTCTAAATTATCTTGCTGCGATAAATACTCAATCTTTATGTCCTTGCGCGATACCACTTGCCCACTGTCCGAACTTTCAAGTCCCGCAATAATATTTAATATGGTGGTTTTTCCGGTGCCGTTTTTGGCAATAAATGCAATTTTTTGATCTTTATTTATGCCGAAAGAAACATTGCTAAAAAGGGCCACTTCACCAAACGACTTCGATATATTTTCAACGGATAAATAATTCATATTTCAAATTTTTGCAAAAGTACGCAATAAAAGCTGAGAAACAATTTTAGGCACAGCTACTTGAAAGTTTTGGGCGTTACCCGTCGGGTCGGGCTGTCGCTACTCGCTTCCCGGAAAAATCGGGAGAGCTCAAGCAAACCGCTCCATCCCTAACGCAAATTGAATTTGGATAAATTAAAATAACCTAATTTTACATTTGCAATGCGTTGTTCATTATACAAACATTCAAACGATAGCTTTGGAACAAAACACAAAACAACATTTCTTTAAATAAAACAAGCATGAACTATATAGACTGGACTGGATTTATTGGCGTAACCTTGCTTTTATTGGCGTTTTTCCTGAATTTAAAAGACAAGATTAAAACCGACAGTTTGCCCTATTTGTTGTTAAATTTTCTGGGTGCCGGCATTGCCTGTTTCGCATCCGTATTATTAAATTATATACCATTTGTTATTTTGGAGGGCTGTTGGGCGCTAGTTTCAGCAGTGGGATTAGTGAAATTTGCTACTAGACATAAAGTGACATCCTAAATTTGTTCAAATTTGGCTATATTCGTAACGCAAAGAAACAAGTTTCCCGTTTTGCGGAAACACCAATGTTAAAAATATGGAACCTATTTTAAAAGTAAAAAATTTATCTGTTTCATTTAGCACAGACAATGAGCTAAATAAGGTGGTAAATGAGGTTTCATTTGAATTGAACCAACAACAAATTTTGGGAATTGTTGGCGAATCCGGTAGCGGAAAATCGGTTACTGCATTGGCTATTTTAGGATTACTTCCAAAAAACACGGCTATAAACGGCACTATTTTATTTAATAACACCAATTTACAAAACACTTCAGAAAAAGATTTTCAAAAAATAAGAGGAAATAAAATTTCCATGATTTTTCAAGAACCTATGAGTTCTTTAAATCCAAGTTTAACGTGTGGTTATCAGGTTGAGGAAATTTTATTGCAGCACAAAAAACTATCAAAAAAAGCCGCTAAAAATCAGGTTATTGAACTTTTTCATAAGGTGAAATTGCCAAGGGCTGAAACGATGTATAATCAATATCCGCATCAGCTTTCGGGCGGACAAAAACAGCGGGTCATGATTGCGATGGCCATTGCCTGCAAACCGCAAATTTTAATTGCCGATGAACCCACTACGGCACTTGATGTCACCATTCAAAAAGAAATTATTGAACTGTTGAAAGCGATTCAGCAAGAAACTGAAATGAGTATCATTTTTATTACCCATGATTTAGCCTTGGTTTCGGAAATAGCGGATACCATTTTGGTGATGTATCAAGGAGAAATTGTGGAGCAGGGAAATGTTAATCAGGTTTTTAAACATCCGGTTCACAACTATACCAAAGCGCTCATAAATTCCAAACCTAACTTAAAAGAACGCTTAAAAAAGTTACCTACCATAAAAGATTATATAGAGAACAAGATCGATAATGAAGTGTATACAAAAGAACAGCGCGATAATTTTCACGCTAAAATCTATAGCACAAAACCATTGTTGGAGGTTAAAAATGTAGCTACTTATTTCAATACAGAAAAGTCAATTTTTTTTGGGAAATCAACACCGTTAAAAGCGGTTGATAATGTGTCATTTCAGCTTTTTGAAGGGGAAACTTTAGGTTTGGTTGGAGAATCTGGTTGTGGTAAAACAACTTTGGGGCGTACCATTTTGCATCTGGAAAAAGCCACAAAAGGACAAATCTTTTACAAACAAAAGGATGTTACCAATCTTTCAAAAAAGGAATTGAAAAATTTTAGAAAAGAAGTTCAAATCATTTTTCAAGATCCATTTTCATCGCTTAATCCGAGAATTCCAGTGGGTGAAGCATTGATGGAGCCTATGAAAGTTCACGGAATATTAAATTCGTCCGAAGAACGAAAAAAAAACGTTTTTGAACTGTTGGAACGCGTTGGATTACAAGCGGAGCATTTTTACCGGTATCCCCATGAATTTTCTGGCGGTCAAAGGCAGCGGATTGGCATTGCACGAACCATTGTCTTAAATCCGAAGTTGATTATTTGCGACGAATCAGTTTCGGCACTTGATGTTTCTGTGCAGGCGCAGGTACTGAATTTGTTGAATGAATTAAAAGATGATTTTGGTTTTACCTATATTTTTATTTCTCACGATTTGGCGGTGGTAAAATATATGGCCGATCAATTAATGGTAATGAACAACGGCAAAATTGAGGAAATTGGCGATGCCGATGCTATTTACGAATCGCCAAAAACAGCCTACGCCCAAAAATTAATAGATGCCATTCCAAAAGGAATATAAAAGTCCCCTAGCCCCCAAAGGGGGGAATTTAAAATAAATAATTTGCTAATTGCCTAATAGGCAAATTGACTAATTTCCCGTTTGAATAAATTGTATATTGCGATGCTTTATGAGAACTGTTAATTTGCATCGGATAATTGCTGTTGGAATGATATTCATTTCAAGTTTTTCCTATGCCCAAAAAATAAATACAGAAGAAGAAAACAGCTTAAAATTTCAAACCCATTTTTTTGAAGCGTTAAAGCAAAAAGCCATAAAAAACTATGGAAAAGCCATTGAAAGCTTGGAATTATGCAATGAAATAGATACTGCGAATTTTTCTGTTTTTTTTGAATTTTCAAAAAATCATTTAGAATTAAACAATTATTTTGAAGCAGAATTATTTATCGATAAAGCCCTGACATTTGAACAAGAAAACAGGTATTTGTTGCAGCATAAAGTAGCTGTTTTAAAAGCACAGCGAAATTTCAGTAAAGCCATTGAAGTTCAAAAAAAGATTCTTCAAATTCATCCAAAAGATACTGAAGAATTGGTGTTTCTTTACATTCAAAACCAAAATTTTATGGAGGCTGAAGCATTGATTTCAAAAATGGAAGAAAACGCCTTGGCATCTCTAAAATTAAAATCTTTTAAAAGTTATTTGGAAAACAGAAAATCACTTCAGCTAAACACTGAAAGACAGTCTGATATTGCCAATGAGAATATGGATATTGAATCCTTAAAAAAGAAATATTCAAAAAATAAGGAATTTAAAATAGTGCAGGAAATTTTAACCAAAGAAGCAGCAGCCGAACTTTTTGAAGAGGTTTATGCCGACAGTAAAGAGGCATTAGAGTTATTTCCGGAGCAGCCCTATTTGTATAAAATGAATAGTGTTGCGCTAAATAAACTCGGAAAATATAAGGAAGCGATCGCCATTTTAAGTATTGGCATTGATTTTGTTGTTGATAACAGCGCAATGGAAGCCGATTTTTATGAGCAACTTTCTGTAAACCATGAAAAGCTGGGTAACAAAAGTGAAGCTTTAAAATACAAACAAAGAGCCGCTGCGTTAAGAAAATAAATTTAGATGAAACATTATTTTAAAATAGCAATATTGATTTTATTTGCAATTACATCGTGTAAAAGCAAAAAAAGCCTAACGGATATGGATATTATTGAAAATATTTCCGCAAAAAAAATAATCGGCAATCACTATGACAACAATTTTAACCAAAAAACGGTGAATGCCAATTTAAATGCAAAATATTCCGACAGTAAAATGTCAACCTCCATTAATATTAAACTACGCATAGAATTGGATAAAACCATTTGGATGAGCGCCACAAAGTTGGGTTTTCCTTTGGCGAAAGTTAAAATTACCCCAGACAGGGTGAGTTATTACGAAAAATTAAAAGGGACTTATTACGATGGTGATTTTTCAATGTTAAGTAAATGGCTAGGAACGGAATTGGATTATGAAAAAGTTCAAAATATCTTATTGGGGCAAGCTGTTTCAAACTTAAGAAAAGAAAAATATGATTCAAAAATTGACAATAGATTGTATCAGTTATCGCCAAAAAAAGAAAACGTACTGTTTGGTATGCTGTTTTTTATGAATCCTGATAATTTCAAACTTAACCGACAAGAAATTACCAATACGGAAAAACAGCAATTGCTTTCGGTTTCCTACGCAAATTATAAAAATATTAAAGGAGAACAGTTTCCTGAAAATATTAATATAAGAGCCACAGACCACCAAAACTTAACCACGATAGATCTTGAATATCGGTGGGTTGAATTTAATGAAGAATTAACATTTCCGTTTGAAATACCGAATGGTTACAAAGAAATTAGTTTAAAATAATGCAGTTTAAATTTAAGTACATTTTTATTGTTTCAGCACTATTTATAAGTGTATCGATATCGTCTCAAAACAAAAAGAAAGAGGGTTTAGAGGCTCGCCGAGCGCAAATTCAGAAAGATATTGTTTATATAAATGCCTTGCTGTCTAATACAAAAAGGGCGGAAAATAATTTACTTATTGATGTTAAGGATTTAAATGATAAAATAGGGAAAAGGGAAGAATTAATTAGTATTATTTCTCGAGAATCTGCTGAACTTGGAAATGAAATTTACTTAAATCAGCTTGAAATAAACAAAAATGAACGGAATTTAGAAGCGCTAAAAAAAGACTATGCCCAAATGATTTATAAATCATATAAAAGCAAGTCCCAAAACAGCCGTATTATGTTTTTGCTTTCTTCCGAAAATTTTTATCAAGGATATAAACGTTTTCAGTATATGAAACAATACTCCAGTTTCAGAAAAAATCAGGGAGAAGAAATTCAACAAAAAATATTTGAAATTCAGGAATTAACAGATACTTTAGTATCAAAAAAGAAGCAAAAACAAGAATTGTTAACTATAAAACTGCAAGAGCAAACCGTTATTCAAAAAGAAAAAAAGGAGCAGGAAGGCTTATTGAGCCAGGTAAAGAACAAGGAAAATAAATACAAAAGGCAAATTCGACAATTTCAAAAAGAAGAGCGAAAAATTGAAGCCCAAATTGACAGAATAATTAGAGAGGCTATTGCGGCTTCAAATAAAAATACTTCAAACACAACATCTGCAACTTTTACGTTAACAGCAGAAGCAAAAGAATTGGCGACAAAATTTACGTCGAACAAAGGGCAATTGCCCTGGCCTGTTGAAAAAGGGTATGTGTCTACTTATTACGGAAAACAACCGCACCCTATTGTAAAAACAGCCACCATACAAAGCAATGGTGTTAGAATCACTACAGATAACGGCAGTAAAGCCCGTGCTGTATTTGAGGGGACTGTGTTGTCCGTTCAAGTCTTGGGTGGTAATTTAAAAGCCGTTTTAATCCAGCATGGGGATTATATTACCGTCTATAAAAATTTGGAAAGCGTGTTTGTAAATACCGGCGATAAAGTAAAAACAAAGGAAGAAATTGGCACCATTTATACGGATAAAATTACAGGAAAAACTATTTTGGGATTTGTATTGTCGCGAAATGTAACTACTGAAAATCCGGCTTCCTGGATTTATAAAATGTAAGGGTATTTTAGATGATTGGTATGTTGGATTTTAGATGACCCGAACTAATAACAGATTACTTTTACCCAATAAATAATGTACGTAGTTCGTCGGCATCACTAGGTTTCATTTTTCCTGAAAGGATCAAACTCAATTGTTTTCTGCGCAAAGCACCTTCATAACGTTTTTTCTCAAGTGGGGTTTCCGGTTCAATTTGCGGAACAGCGATAGGCTTACCATCTTTATCAACAGCTACAAAGGTATAAATGCCTTCATTTACTTTGGAACGTACTTGAGATTCCCTGTCTTCAATCCAAACATCCACATAAATTTCCATGGACGACCTAAAAGCTCTTGAAACTTTGGCTTCAATAGTCATCACACTCCCTACAGGAACGGCATTGTTAAATGCCACATGATTTACTGATGCGGTTACCACAATTGCATGCGAATGACGTCGTGCCGCAATACTGCAAGCCCTGTCCATGCGCGCCAATAACTCCCCTCCAAATAAATTACCTAACGGATTGCTTTCTCCGGGCAAAACAATATCTGTAAATATTGTTAAAGATTCTTTGGGTGTTTTTACCATGGTCAATTGATTTTTTTAGCAAATGTTTTGCTGTTTTTATGAAAAGGAAGGTTACAAAAAAAATCGAAATTAGAATTCTTTAACCAACAGCCAAGCGTCTTCAGACTCAGTTTTACGAATGTTACGCAATTTGTTTATCGCTTCATTTTCGTTACTAAAGCTTTCAAAGGCAACTTCGGTTAAGTCCCACTTATTAACGCCTAAAATTTTAGCATCGTACCCTTTTTCAAGCAATTGCTGCAATTTTTTCTCTGCATTTTTAGGTTCCCTAAAAGCGCCTGCTATAATATGGTAATTATAAGTTTCTTTGGTTATGTTTAAGGTAATTGCAGGCAATGGGTTGGAAATCACAAAGGTAGCTTCCTGAATTGTTTTTACCAATTTCTTTTGTTGCTGTTCGGTTTCGGCAACTAAATTTTTGTACGCTGTTTTTTGATATTCGTTCCAACTAACGGTGCCCAATGCAAAAAGAATTGCCGCAGTTGCTGCATATTTAATAAATGCAGGCGTTTTTCGTTTTGTTTCTTCAGCAGTAAAAGGTTCCAACAGCTTAATTTTTCCTTTATAAACTTCACGTTTTATGGCTGGCGAAACATAAGTTCCCAAACCAAAAGAGGAAGTTAAATAATTAAGTGAATTTATAGGTTCAAAAATTATTTTCTGTTCCTTATTTATTTTAAACGACCCAATATTTTCCAGTTCAAGAATTTCGGAATTCAACAACAATTTCCAGGAATTTACCTCTTTTTCAATAGCTTTCATAGCTTCTAAATAGGAAATATTTTTGGCTGTAGCTACATAGTTTGCCAGCAAACCATCATTATTTTGTAAATGGGAATTGAAGGTCAACTGTTTGAATGGCGGTGAAAAAGTGTGTGTAAAATGATTCACTTTTGCCGAAATTTTGTTGGTTACAAATCCGCCAAAATTGGGTACAATCACACATTCGTATCGGTATAATAAATCGCTTATGTAGGCTGCTAATGTCATTGAAACAAATATAGTAAAATCCACTTTTAAATTTAAGAATTTGCATAATTTTTATTAACAATAATTTTATATCTTGACACTCAAATTGTTAAAATATGCTTGAAGAAGATTTACTGTACGTTTTGGCGTTGCAGCGCGTGAAAGGTATTGGGGACATTAATGCAAAAAAATTGCTGGCACACTGCGGAAGCGCAAAAAACGTGTTTAATGAAAAGCGCAGAAATATTGAAAACATTTTTGGTTTTGGCCTTCTTTCTGTTCAACATTTATTCGATCCTGCCAATTTAAAGGAGGCTGAAGAAGAACTAAAATACATTCAGAATAACAATATTAAAGCACTCTATTTTACTGATAATAATTATCCGGAAAAATTAAAACATTGCATTGATGGCCCAATTCTGCTTTTTAAAGAAGGAAATATTGATTTAAGCAAAGGCCCAATCATCAGCATTGTCGGTACGCGTCAAATGACCGGTTATGGAAGGGATTTTTGTGAAAAATTTATTGCGGACTTAAAAGAATTCAATCCCATTATTGTGAGTGGTTTTGCGTATGGAGTTGATATTTGTGCCCACAAAGCTTCCCTAAAAAACGGACTGCAAACAATTGGTGTTTTGGCGCACGGATTTGAAGAAATTTATCCAAAAGTCCATAAAAACTATATTTCTGAAATCAATAAAAATGGCGGATTTCTAACCGATTTTTGGCATAACGACCAACCTCAGCGTGAAAACTTTTTAAAACGAAACAGAATTGTTGCCGGGATGTCAGAAGCTACAATCATTATTGAATCTGCCGAAAAAGGAGGCTCTTTGGTTACCGCCGATATTGCGAATTCTTACAGTCGAGATGTTTTTGCAGTTCCCGGAAGAAGCACAGACATGTACAGCAGAGGATGCAATGATTTAATAAAGAATAACAAAGCGGCTATTTTAACATCAGCAAAGGATTTAATTGATATGATGAATTGGGAAAGCCCTAAAAAGGTGAAAAAAACCATTCAAAAACAACTTTTTGTCGAATTGTCTGAAAACGAACAATTGATGTATGATTTTTTGACGCAAAATGGGAAAGAATTACTGGATTTAATTTCTTTAAATTGCAAATTACCTATCCATCAAACCACAGCATTGTTGTTTAATTTAGAAATGAAAGGGATGGTAAAACCATTGCCAGGGAAATTGTACGAAGCCATTTAAGGGGATTGATGTAACGTTAAAATATCTTTAAATCTTAAAACGTAACTGTCAAATTGTCCTAAAAGCCGTATTTTTGCAATTTAAAGCAACTTATGATTAAAATACCCCAACAAGCAAAAGCACTTATTTTCGATTTAGACGGCACCATCGCCAACACCATGCCAAATCATTTTATATCATGGAGAAAGGCAGTTTCGCCTTACGGAATAAACTTTGATGCAGCTTTGTTTATGAAATTGACAGGAATGCCGAGAACGGCAACAATTGAAAAACTAAATGAAATGTTCGGGACCAAAATGAATGCTGTTGCCGTTGGAAAAGTAAAAGAAGACCATTTTAAAACCTTAGTAAATTCAACTGAGGAAATCGAGGTGGTTACAGATGTTATTAGGAAATATCATACCATTTTACCGATATCTATCGGAACCGGAAGCACTAAAAAAGGAGCTAAAAAAACCTTGGAAGTGATTAAAATGCAAAACTACTTTGAGATTGTTATTACTTCAGATGATGTTGTAAAATACAAACCACATCCTGAAACTTTTTTAAAATGCGCTGAATTAATGGGCATAAACCCTAAAGATTGCGTTGTTTTTGAAGATGGAATATTGGGGATAAACGCAGCTGAAGAAGCCGGAATGATGGTGGTCGACGTAAACGATTATTTTAAAAATGAGTTTGCTGTTTAAGTTTTTTAAATGTAAAAATCTATAGGAAGTAATTACTTACAAAAAATCCCCATTGTTAAAAACAACGGGTTTTTTTATTTTCAGCCTTTGTGTTTTGCCGTTTTCAGCAAACTTATTTTAAAAAAAAGTATAAAAAAATCGCCTAAAAAATTAATTTTAGACGATTTTCATTTTATAACTTATAAAGTTTTATTTGATTACTTTTTTAATAAAGTTACTTCAGTACGTCTGTTGTTATGACGACCTGCAGCTGTTTTA
>Ga0209414_1000421_pt1 | contig 20156 bp, 24 predicted proteins | sample LakVidmifraction_4_FD_181154 | JGI IMG/M metagenome (GOLD analysis project Ga0209414, IMG submission 181154) | Hypersaline microbial communities from Lake Vida, Antarctica - Brine Hole Two &gt;0.2 micron (SPAdes) (version 2) | ecosystem: Environmental > Aquatic > Non-marine Saline and Alkaline >... | reverse complement strand
TCGCTGTCATAAACTGACCCTGGGTAAAGGCTTTCTTACCCATAGCAGTTGCTATCGACATCGCTTCAAACCAGGTCAGTGAGCCGAAAGTCGTAGAGCCATTGCCCCCTAGTGTTAAAGGGATAATAGGTGGACTAGAGCCATCTGCGATTGTTGCGCCGTATTTAGACGTACCATACACATCAGGAGCAGTGTTTAAAAAGTAAATATCTGACCAGAACCCGCCCGCAACCAAAGTCATGCCGCGAGGATCATCACAAGCGGGTCTAAAACTTAAATCCCAGAATGAGTACTCGTTGATTTGCGGTGTAGAGTTTCCGCCTGACTGAGCAGCAGCATTGCCGCCGGGCGCGTAGTGGAAGCCGCCGATTTTCCGCGCATTAGTTGCAGGCGGTGATGTAAAGCTAGTGGTTGCTTCAAGCGTGCCATCTGTTTTTAGCCATATCGCGTAGTCAGTACCCGTGGTCGCTGTTGGCATCGTGATAGCTGTGCCTGCCGCGATCGTTAATACTGAGCCGCCAGCTGCTGCATAAAACTCTTGGCTCGTGTCTACTGTGAAATTACCTGTCTTTGTGAAAATGACGGCTGATGAATCTGTTTTTTTGAATAAATTAAACGATGCGGCGGACGCAGCACTAAGATTAGTTATTTCTTCCCACTGCACCGAAGGCGGCGCAGTATTAGTAACCACCACCGCCCGGTAATAAGCATCAACAGACCAGACAATGCGGCCAATCTGATAACTCAAAGGCGAGCCGGTTCCATCATCAGATACAAACTCAGGGTAGCCGTAATCCTGAATCTGTTTCAGGTTGCCGGTGACGTCATACAGTACGCCATTGTATGGCTGCCGGTCAATATTGCGCCGTGCTGGATTGTCTTTTGCCAGCGCATAATCCGGTGTATATCCAGTCGCATAACTAACGGCAGTACCAGCAGTTTCGTCCGGGACTGCCGTTTTGTCGCCACTTTCCGCAAATGGGTATTTAAAATATTTTGTCATCTAGATTTCTCCATCGTAAAAATTGCCATTGCTAAAGTTTTCAAAACTTTCACCGAAGCCCCATGCGTTTGTGTTTTCATCCAATACCGATCTAATGGCAACGGCAGCTGGGCGCGGTAACAAGTCTCGTGCTTTTATCTCTCGTATAAAACCGACAAGCTCAGTTGAGCCTATGAGGTATACAAAATTCATGTCCAGCGCGTCGAGACACCTGATCTTACCCTCGCCAAATATTCGCGCAAGGGAATCATTGATGCTCGGCACCGTGCCACTCATGTGCAAAATATACGCTTTGAGCTTTAGTAATATCCGCTTTTGCTCAAGAGTGAAATTATAACCCACATCCGAGTTGGTTCCAAATGACCCAAACCCGAAAACCTCGTCATCGCTTGTAAAGCCCCATGACGGATAATCCGCCGGCGACGCTTGCGTTATGCCAAACAATGGTTCGTTAAGAATAATCGCCCAGACCGATAATCCAAACTCGTTGGCAGTGTCAAGATTAAAAACATCGACTGTCCAATTATTCCAGAAGTCGCAAAAGTTGGCCTCGTACCATGCCTGTTTTTTCTGGATAATCGCTTTTAGAATCGGCGCTTTGCTTCGCTGCCAGTCTAAAGCTTTTTCTAGATCAACGGTGCACTCGTACGTCATACGGAGACCACTACAACGTCAACCTCTAAAAGCGATGCTTTTTCGTATATCTCGTTATCAATCGTGTCGGTACTGTAAGCTACAGCCCCCGCTGCCTTTGTCGCCAACTCGCATTTGAGAATAAACACATCAGCAAGCTGCGCATTAACGCCCGCTGCTACTTCAAACGGGCTTGAATCTTCGCCCAGATAAAATCCCAGCTCGCCGTTTATTTCGCCGTTTGCGTATTGCACTGCGGCTTTTTTTATATCGTCAATACTACTTACTGATCCGCCCACTCTTGCGGTCACTCTGCAAATTAAAGGCTTGTCAGTTGGACGGTCAAACTGTACCGGTATTGTTTGACCGCTGGACGGCTCAACATAGCTGACCGTTACCGCGCCATTAAAGCCGCTGCCACCAGTCCTTGAAGTGAAATAACCCGCTGCAATCTGCGTATCAACGCCGCCGTCTACAGCGACCCACGTTGAATGTGGCTTAAGCGTTACGCCCTGAATGACCTGCTCTGTGCTTTCAAAGTTTTCAAGAAAGCGAACACCTGCCACGTTTTCTACTTCACTGACGGCGGCAAGAATTGAGAACGCATTGGATCGTGAATTGCCGCCTAATTCTAAGCGGCGCTGTCGTCTTGCGCTAACGTCGCCCTGTTGAAACTTGCCGGGTACTGCGGCAGCCGGGTTATTGATTGTCTCCCAGCCCACAACGCCCGTGGAGATTTTTGTGATTGAGCCAATGACGGCGTCAACCGGTCCCGGCACCAGGGCGCGGAATGTAGCCGTGGCCAAGCCTGCCGCGCTCAAGGTCACTGATGAAGCAAGCTCCCACAATTCCCTATTATCGTCTTCTGCGTATTGCCCGGCTGGTATTGGTGTGCCCGGCACACCGGTTAAATCACAGTCGACCGTGGAACGCTCTGCACCGTCACGCGCGGATCCGATAAGCGCGAGATGAGCGTCAAGAAACGTGCCAGTTGATAGGTTTGGATTCTGCTGATTGGCTAATAATGCGTTATTTCTGGCAACGGATATGCGCGAAGTAACTTCCGCATCTATTAATCTGCCCTCTGCGCTGGACGGGTCAGGAGCGCCTGACAGACCAAGAGCGCCTATCCATTCCTGTTCGACATCAGATTTTATCTTAGCAGTATCGGGTACGATGGTGCCGTTTTGTGTGATGTAACTATATGTCGCCATTCACGTTCCCCACGCCATAATCAGTTTGTATTTCGGCGCTGTAAGATAACAGCCCGCTTTGCACAGTATAACTTAATGACAGCACGCGGACTACACCGGAGACGGACTCTAATTCTTGGATGGCTTGAAATCTGAACAGCTGATAATTTGGCGTCCCATTAAACACGTTGTCAAAATATTCAATGCCTTTCGTTTGGTCGTATCTCAATTCGCCAATTTGCTGACGCATTGCATGATCGCAATTTTGCAGGACTGAATCAATGTTATTAGCAAACTGTAGAGCGCCTCCTAACACAATAATGTCCCGCGTGATTGGGTCTACTTTTATGGATTTTCGCTGCATGTCTAACCTCTATTCTGTGGGCACGGTGACAGATGTGTTTTGTTGCACGTTGTTGGCGCTGTCATTTAGCTGGGTGTGGAAGTGGTTTTCAACGCTGGCACCGGTAGGCGTAACGAAATCACCCGCTGGCGTTATCTGCGCACCGTTGAAAAAGAACCCTCCCGGCGCTATGCCGGTTACCTTACTCCCATCAATAACAATATTCACTGATTGATTTGTGATTCTGATCTCCCCGGCATCCAGCGCAATCTTGACCGTACCCGCTCGATCCTGAATCACCACTGCTGCGGCGTCTTCCCCGGCAATCTGGAAATTGGTCATCATGTCAGGAATAAACCGGGCATCTCCAAAAGAATGCTTTCGGCGCGTAGGTGGTCTTGAGTCTGCGTATGTCTGTAAGAAAAGGCTGATGTCTCTGTCTGCTGTGTCTATCCAGCCGATGTCACCGGCCTTAACCGGGAATGACATAACAATATCGCCCGCGCCCGCCTGATACACGGGCAAGCCTTCAATAACGCTGCGGCTGGTGTCGGTACCGTCCACACTAACAATGCGGATCAGGGGCTTCACCGTGACGCGCTGACGATCATCCGACACCGATACAACAACACATGGCAAGGACTTCTCGCAGCGCTTTAGTATGCTGTCGCTAAGCTCGGCTAAAAGCCCCTCCAGGCTGTCGTTGCGTGTGCTGTCGTTTATCATTTAATCGGATTCCCTTCGACAATCAGATAAAACGGATCAGCCCGGTTTGCTACGTGATAGTCAGATCTGAAAACCACGTACGAGCCGTTGATTGACGGGTTTAAGCTAGACTCAAGGTCGAACTGGCTTTTCATGGTTGTTACGGGATCGTAAAGCATAGTCACGCGCACACCAGATTCTGTGCTACCGGCTTCAAGCAATCCATTAGTCACGTTGACAATACGCACAGCTTTGCCGCTAGCCGGTTTGCCCGGATCAGTTACATACATCACGTCGTCATCAACAAAAACTTCCGCGTTTGCCAAGTCTTCCAGCTGGTTTAGCTGCGACTGCGCAGAGCCGGCAAACGAATAACTTTTAATATTTTGATCGTCTATCTCAAACGATAGCCCGTACCCGCAGTCAGTGGCTACCCACTGAGCTATGCTTGACAGCTTTGTCAAGTCGCTACCTGACCGGGTGACAATCGTCCGCTTATTATAAAACCCAGTCTTGCAGATCAATTGTAGACCGGTATCTGGCTTGCCGATAATCTGGCTGCGGAATACGTCCCCCCGGTACCGTGTATGCGTCCCGTAGCTTTCCCGCCCCACTTCCAGCACTACCGATATCCGCGTTGCGTTTGGTTCTAATGGTTTAGTGTTTTGCAGAATAAAGTCGCGAACGTCTTTTTGCAGACCGAGAACAGTTATATCACAGTCGCCCATGCTCGGATTAGCAAATCCACGCCCTTTGGCTTCTATGTACAGCGGCGAATTTAAACCGCCGTACCATCGAATTTGATCGTTTATGCTGATGCCGAGATTGATTATTCTACGGTCAATTGCCATTTCGTAGCTCTAACATTTCATCAGCGTTTAAATAATAAAGAAACTGGCTTTGCCCAAATTGGACATAGTCGGGTAGCTCGCCAGAAGGAACGTACAGATAAAAATTCCCGTCTTTTTCTTGGTATTGGTACGGCATAAAAAATTGGCCAACTATTATGCGTTGCCCTTGAATAACCGGAACCTCGTCAATGCTCAGATCATAAGACATAACGCCAGGCTCAATATACCTCAGCGCTATGTCGTACCTAAACGCGCCGATGTTTACCGTAAATTTCTGATTGGGCACTGATTGAATGGTTATGTTTTTCACAGCAGGCCACCCAGAAGTTCGTTAAGAAGGGTTGTTTTAGTATCACTTGGCCGTTTATTGCCCGCGTTTTGGCTGTCAGAGTCTGCTTGATTAGCTACGGCGCTGGCGGGCAAAGTATCAATTTGCACTGACTGAAACCGCTGCTGAACAAAGTCCAGGCTCAGCATTACAGTGTTCTTGGCGTCCTCTTCGTGCGGCAATGTCTCGATGTATAGGTTGCTGTAGGTCTCTACTTTAGTTTGGATAATAAACGCAGCAGATTGCCGGAACGCTTTCTTGATGCGCTGATACACATCAACGTAATCGTCAGGACTTAACACGCAGCGCAAAGTGACCCGATCCTGCAAGTCGAACTCATGGTCAGTAATCGCTACGCCGTTTTCAAGCGTGTGCTGCGGGTAAACTTTACTTGATGCGGCAGACAATGACAGCACACCCACTGTCTCAAAAATCTGATTTGCGCCGCTGTCGAGTATGGCAGTGACAGGCGCAAAGCTGTTGTCATCTGAAAAGTTAGACATTAGTAAGCTACTCCATCATCAAGCTGGCCCTTAGCTGTTGCTACGCTTCTGCTCATCTCGTCTCCGTATATCGCCCGGGCTTGCTCAGGCGTCTGCCCGCGCGCGTCAACTGTAGTGCTAAAGCTGTTGCTCTGGTTAATAAATGATGTTCGAGACCCTGCCGCCCCAGCGCCGCTGAGCATAGGATTAGCGTTTGCGGTTTTTGATGCAGCTATGGCCAATACGCTTTGATTCATAAGTTGATCAAGGCTAGATGCACCATCGCCTTTATCATCTAGTCTTTTAATTCGCACCAGTTTTTCTTCATCGCCGATGGCTTCTGAGTCTTCGTCATCCTCCCAGAACTTCAAAAAATTAACGGTATCGTCGAACAATTCGCCCATGTCTGGGATGGAGCCAACTAGATCCTCAATAAGCTTTTTTGTGGTCTCAATCGGTGAAGCAATGAAGCCAAGAACCGAGCTGATGATTTCCCCTAATAGCTTAAATGCGGCTATAACGCCGTCTACGACATCCCCCGAATCCACACCAAACCCGCCGAGCAGATCCCCTATCCATCCGAATATAGTACCGAAAATATCTCCAAGAAAAGATAGTCCGTTTCCTAGGTTTTCAAACATCTCTCCAGCGAATTCTGAAAACTCACGAAACAAAAACTTAGCGCCGGATATTACACCATTAAGCAGTTTTCCAAACCATTCGTACTTTTCTGCTAAATCACCAATAAACGATTCTTGACCACCAAGGTACGCTTTAACGTCTTCGTAAAGCAGGCCGAATGCAATGCCAGCAGCGACGGCCAAGGCGGCGATTAGAAGAAATGGAGCGGCTGCAATAAGCGTAGCGGCTGCGGCTGCAAGTATTGCTGGCAGATAGACAGCAGTTATAATTCCGGCAATGCCGATGAAAAACCCTTGAACAAATATTTTATGCTCACGAGCCCATGCGACAATATCTTGAAACATTTCTAATACTTTTGTGAGTACCGGTAAAATAGTCTGGTTAGCTGAATCAGAAATACCGGTGAACATGCGGCTGGTGTTAGATAATTCATTGTTAAATTTAGCTGATGCCTCATAGCCTTCTTTTGTTCTTCCGCCAAGCTGACGTTGCTGCTCAACAACGGCCTCCACAGCCCCCCGCCCCTGCTGCAATAACAAGATTGTGCCTTGATCTAGTCCTAGTTTTTCGCCAAACGCGACGGATTCCCGATTACTGAGATTCTGGAATGAGTCGGCCAGCTGAGGAAGTAAATCAGTAACGGATTTTATTCGCCCGCTTGAGTCCAGCGCCGAGACGCCAAGGCGGCCCAGCACTTCGGCAATGTCGCCACCACCGCCGAGGGCAATGTCACTCATTGCCGAGTTCAAGGATTTGACAGAGCCACGGAATGAATCAGCGCTGCCGCCGTTTAGCTCGACAGCCGCGCCCCATGCGTCCACCGTCTCGATTGACATGCCAACGGTTTCTGAAAACTTGCCCACTTGATCTGTAGCCAGGGCTTGTCCGAAAACCGCAGCGCTCACGGCACCAAATGTTAGGTACGCGGCAACGAGCCCGCCCACGGTTTTGGCCATGCCGTCAAACGATTCCGACCCACGCTGTGCTGCTTTCGATGATTCGTCTACGCCTGCCGCCGCAACCCCGCCAGCATCCCCGGCACCGTCCAGCTCGTCAGAAAGGCGACCGACATCATCGGCAGCTTCTCCGGCGTCAGTTTCAAAAATTAGGCTGAAAGTATCAAGAAGGCTCAAAGCGTACCATCCTCAGAAATGGGTGTCTCTGCATTATACGCGGTTACGAGCCAAAATGAAAAAAAGGGACGTTTACCGTCCCTGTTTATCTTGCGCCTCTTTATGCGCGTGATATTCGTTCATTTTGGGGACGATCGCGGCTTCGTAGAGGTCGAGCGCGTCTTCGTAGTCGTAGACTTGCCGGAGCTCCCAGAGCTTGGCTTGCTTTTCGGAGATAATGAACCCGAGAACTGGCTCAATGTTTGCGTAATCTGTGCTTTGGCTTGATCCAATAATGACCGGGACGTTGCGAAGAGACGCCCGGTGTTCATAAAATTTGAGTTATGATCGTGCACCTCGCGCATGAGCATCAGGAACATATCACCGTCAGTAATATGCGCGTCGATCATGTGCTCACTGCTGAGCGGAGTGAACTCACCGTTCGGCATCTGTGCCTCGACAAACTTGCACATGTCAATGCCCAGCTTTTGAAATGACTTTGAGTATTGCTCGGAGCTGGCCGGGTTACCTTTTACCGCATCACGCAGCAGAGCAGCGCCACGGGTAATCATCTCGATAGCCTGAGTCGCCGGGTATCGACCAATCTGAAAAGTTTTTTCTACTGGCTCGCCAACGCTCGATTTTAGCGTGACTTCTTTGGGTTTAATTAATGACATTAATAATCTCCTGCACTGCTAGTGCGTGTCTTGCTAGTAATTGTGATCTGTTCATTTTGCACCTCCCTTATTCGCTGCAAGCAGGCTTTCAATAGCCGCGTCAATCTGCCCGGCCTTGGCGTTGGCACCGTCGATTATATTGCGCTTTGATGCTTGGAGTTGTCCAACTTGATCGTCGATAAAGCCAGTGCTGTCGAGCGGAATATCGACGTCAACCGAGGCCAGAATGACACGGTCGTCATTTTTTATTGGACCGATCAGCGAAACCTCTATCATTCCGTACAATGAGCTCGTCGGGTCACTGTACGCGTACACGTAAATAGTTCTTTTAAAGCGATCTGGTATCTTCATTTCTTTCATTTTGATTTCCTTTTGATTGTGTAAAGTGTGCCGTTGACTTTAGTTAAAGGCTGCCTGTGCGGCAGTTAACTTGCCGGTGTATTGCTACTTGCTTCCGCGTTCAAGCGTAGCCCTCCAGATCTGCCCTCATCTCCGCAACGCGACTGAAATTGCGCTCTTGTTCTATTGCACCCATCACTGACTCAATCGAGGATCGAGCAATAGCGGAGCTATACACATTGGCGCAAATAACCCTGCGAGCAATGCGTGAACGCTCGGTCTTTCCGTCGAGCATCTCGCGAGCAAATGCCGCACGGCGTTCGTGGGCTGCTTGCATCTCAACGGCTATATCACCATCAGGGTTGCCGTTCGCCAGGACTTCTGCGGCAAGCTCGGAAAGGTAGGTAGCGGTGCGGGTATTAATTGTTAATCTGGTCATTTTTTCTTGCTCCGGTGTGGTTAGTATCTCTTAATGAGTTAACAATAACACACCATTTGCAGCATTGCAACACCTATAACCAAAAAAAAGCCCTCAATGCGAGGGCCATTCAAACCACTAACTCCTAATCCCTACTGAGCCAGCTCAATCACCGGCGGCGTCTCGCTCATTTTGCCGAACATGAACTTGTACGTCGGCGTGTTAATTCGACCGCTTGAAGACTGACTGGCAGCGGGTGAGCCCTCTATCAACTTTCCGGCTTCGCACAATAGCACTGAGCCGTTCGGCATGACCCGCGTTAAAGTGATGATGTCGTTGTTCGAGCGCTTCCCTTTCTCCGGTGTGTTGAGCTGTACCAGCTGCTGCATAAACACATGGTCTAAAGTGTTCGGGATGACAGCCAGCGTCAGCTCTTTCGGCGTAGCTACTGACCATGTGATGGGATCGCCGTTCGTGCCGATCTCCATACTGCCCAGCGTCACGTTCGGGATGCTAACCGGGTCAGTATCTTTCGGAAACGCGGTCATCGGAATCGGCGCATTGCCGGTCGTGTTGCTTGCGGAGATAGTGACGACCGCGCCTAAGTGTGAAATATCAGTCATAGTTATGTCCTTTAAATTCGTGCCAATTTCCATGCCGCCAAGGAGGTGACATTTGGAATTCTCGCCGAGTCAGTATATTTAGGAAACGCGGTTAAAATGATCGGAGCGCTTTCGGTTGTTTCGCTTGTGGAGATAGTGACGACTGTCTCCAAATGCGAAAAATCTAAATGTGAAATGTCTGTCATGATTATGTCCTTTAGATTAGCACGTGACGGCCCTGGACGCGATCAACAGAATCGCGCTTGGCATAAATAACGGTGTAATCCATGTAATACGTGGTCACGCCGCTAGTGTCGGTTTCCTGTGCAATGTTCACAACGCGCCACCAGCCTTTGCTCGACACATCACGCCATGCGTTATCATCTGCGGTTATCTGCGTGATGAATCCGATTTGAGTGGTTGTCAGCTGCTTACCGGTTGCAATAGATCCGTTGAACTTGCCTCGGGCAATGGCTGCGTCAATGTAGCTGTAGCCGATAGCCTGTCCAGTTTCGTCTGCCGGAACCTGGTTAAACGCAAGAAACATATTCAAGAACGAGGCTTTAACATCGGCCTTGAACCACTGTTCGTTGGCATAGACTCCCATCGCCGTTGGTGCCGTTTGTCCGCCCATCAACTGGCCGCGCTGGTAGAAGTCGAGCATCGTTCCAGCTTCTTGCGTAACGCCGTAATAGTTCACTCGGATAGCGTCGTACGTGTCTGCCAGTGCGTCGGTGCTAACGGTAGGAACAAGCCTGCCATCACGCTGGTAGTTGTAGTTCGCGCTCGCGGCTGGCTTGTCCCATTGCTGACTCGCTAAAATCGCGCAAGGTAACAGCCAAGGGTAATCGCCGTTTGCGGAGTCGTACAAAGTAACACCGGTGCCGGTAAAGCCCTTTAGCGCATCAAAATATGCCTGTGCGTTTTCGCTGCCGACGCGCTGATGGAATTGAAACTCAACGTTTCGAGAGTTGTTCCAGCTCGCGGCTTCCACCACTTGCGATTCGGTCAGTTCGTCAATAAACGAAAACGAGCCGTAGTTGTTGTTGATCTGAGTAGAGCCAGACACAACATCTGTAATGCTCTGCTCGGTTGCGCCGTCGCTGATGATAGCCTGACTGCCCCAGCCTAAATCAGCCAGAAGGCCAGCGGTGCCGGAGGTAATATCAAGCGTGCCGTCTGCCGCAACGTTGCTGTCAAACTCAACCGCTGTGCGGCCAGCGTTATAAACAACAGTCGCTGTTGCCAGTGGTCCGGCTGCGGTCGTCATTGCGGTCTGAATTGCTGTGGCAACATCAGCGTAAGAAGCTGCGGCGCTAAAGTCCAATGCGGGTACAGCTGTGCTAACGCCGCCGATGATGACGGCAAGAGAGCCAGCGGCGTAGGTCTTTAAAGTGTCAAGCGCGGCTACTTTAGAGCCAAAAATCTGAGCGCTGGTGTCGCTGTCTGCCCATCGGGCGAACTGAATGTTTTGTGGCTTGGTGATGACTTTAGACACAAAGCCAAAGTAATACAAAGCTTGTTTGTATTCTTCGCCATTGCTATCGCCAAAATAATCAAGCACAGCATTATCGTTGCGAAAGTTTACGATACCGCCGGTCGGCACTAGCTCATTTGTAGTATAAAGCCGGAGCTTTAACTCCCGAGTACCTACCGCTGCTGCGCCGCCTACGCCGGACGTGATGTCGACGTAGCGATTGGATGAAATTGGCATATTCAAAAATCCTCTAATTAGGGGTTGTGAGGTAAATTATACTCTATTTATTTCTCCTGTCACATCATCAAATAATGAGACAGGCTTAATGTATTCTGTGTTATAGCTCACGACAATATCAAAGCTCGGCTGTGACTCCCAATTATCGCCTTCATTAACTTCAAACGAGGGGCGCACGTTGCCGCATTCCTGCACGTCGACGCCCTTGCCCTTGAGCGTCCGAACGCTATCCGGCTGCTGAATCATGTCGTTAACAATCTGCACAAGATCGTGCGCTGGTATGCTTGCCGCGTCTGTCGGGTCGAAATCAGCCAAGGCGCTTATTTGATAGCTTTTTTGTTTAACGTGGTTTATTTTTAAGTCGTTATCAACGTACTTTCTGCTCCAGCCAACTTGAGTATTTGAAACCGGCGTGATGAATACTTGATACTTTGCCCTTCGTGCGTTTTGAGCTGTGGGCTGGTTGCTTCTTGACACGATTAGATCAGCTGATGCAATGCCGTATATGACAAGCTGTGTTTTGATCTCTGAAATAAGCGCTGCAACGATCTGGCCATCAAGCATTGTAAGGCTCCAGCTTTACAGCCAGTACCTGGTTCCATCCACCCGAGGGTTGCCAGTCGTTTGAAGTTGGCAGCGCCCGCCATAAGTACCCATTGAACACTAGCTGGTCAGCGTTGTTTCCTCTCGATAGCAGGCGCACAAGTTCAGTGTCGAAAATCTGGATGTACTGTTTATCAAAGTCCAGTCCGTTGCGCTGAATAGATTCCCTGTTCATCGGATAAATTCCAGCCTGCCGGTCTATCGGGTCTGACCACGAATCGACGTTATAACCCTGATCGTTAGTCGCCGTGCCCAGCCACTCGATGTATTGGTACGCCTGCCGGCCAATCACTGACTGCGTAACCGATAGCAGATTAAAACCAAAGTTGCTCACGATGTAACCTCGTGCGTTAGCGTTGCAATCATGTAACCGGTTTCCCTGAGCGGGTCTTGATTTGCGAAAGGCTCGCCAAGTTCGCCCGCGCCCGTCTTCCCTTCTGCAACAGCTGCGGCAACACTGCCAACAACTTTTCCGCCTATCTTTACGCCGTCGTTTCTGAGTTTTCTCAGTGCCAGAGTGACGGGAGAAAGCGCAAGGTGATCGCCGCTAACAATCGCGTCTTTAACATCTGCTTCGGCAGCGAGGCCAACGGTTCTTAGTACGCCTTCATAATCGCCACTGCCGTTTATCCATTGCTTAGCTCTGTCCTCGAACACCGATGACCACTTGTCTTTGTTGTCAGCAATCGCTGGACGGAAGAAAGGTCTAGCCGGTGCGGTCTTTGATCCAAATTCGTTCAACGCCGCAACGCCTGCAACGGGCGTATTGTCATCGTACTTGGCACCCTCAAACCAGCCCACTTGCAATTGTTCATTAGCGGCTCTTAGCTTTTCTGCAAGCCCTCGAACATTGCTTGAGTCGATACGAATCGTGGACAATTAAAACCTCCGGTATGCCTGTAGGGCATTTGTTCCGCCGTAGTAATCGCCGATTGAGTTGATGGATAGCAGGGCTGAAATCTCGTTACCGTAGGGCGTGGTCGCAAGCCAGAACGAGAAGTTGCTTCGGTTAGGTGGCTCGGCAAAAGACACGTTAACCGGGCCTTCTGTTGCTGACGTTACCAGCCGCCCAGGTTGGCCTTGCGCAACCTGCGCCGCAATAGCAAGCAAGTGCGCTACCATGAGCTGATAAACGTACTGCCGACAGTCATCGCTAAACGTTAATTGATTGTCTTCGATGTAACATTTAGCGACAACCATTTTTCCATTCAGCATGGCGTCTGGATACAGTGCAACATCCGCAAAAGCGGGGAACGCTGCACGGAACGAAGCAATATCCAGATCCATTATTTAGCTCTCTTCTGCGTCAGTGTTCAATCGAACTTCAACGCCTTTCTTACCGGCTTTGTCCTTCAATTCCTTTTCAGTTTTAGGAGATGCTAAGTCGCGCTTATCGCCGTGAGGCTTGTTCTTGCCCAGAAATCCGCGCTGCATTAATCGCTTGAACGAAGCGTTTTCTTCCAGCGTTTTCAGTTCTTCGGCGCTCACTTCCGTAGCGACAAACTTCTGAGTCTGGTAATGCTTGTCCGCGACGTTTGCTCCACCTTTAATCAAGATGGCAGAGCTGTAACTGTGGCGCGTTAATCGTGCGCCTTCTTTCGCCGCTTTGTAGCGAGGGAACGAACGATCATTTGATAGTGTTGAATAAATAGTCGGCATATCGGTTACCTTGAATTATCAAAAAAGAATAGGCGGGTGTTACCCCGCCTTGCTTATCTTAAGCCCCGGAAGCGCGGTATACCGCATATCCACGCTTAACAAAACAGCCTGCCGAAGCGCTGGTGTAACCTTCGCTGACGCCTCGCATAGTCTGCACCGTATTTAGTGCAGTCATCTTGCTGGGCACGGCTTGAATAACAGTCTCGCCGCCGTCCGTGCCGCTACCGTCAACTGTTTCAGGGTAAAGGTAAAACACGTTCTCGCCACCGTCCGCACCGTCGAATTCTGGGATAGCTTCGACTGTGATGTTCGGGTAGTTTTTGGACAGCCACTCGCTAACAGTCATGCCGTTAGTGAATGAAGAGTCTGATTCGTTCATCAGGTCTTTAACACTTGCAGCAATGGCCAGTTTCAGGCTCATAGCTTCGGGGTCAACTTGACTTCCCGACTGAGTTCGTAAAGTTGATACCGCAGTAACGATGTCAGCAATGCGCTCAGCAACGGTCTTGCTTGCCCATGTAGTGTCGGCGCTAACACCGTTTGCCAGAGTCACAAAGGCGGGCAGATTGGGATCGTTTAAGAATCCATAAGTCCGATTAAGTCCGCCATTAAATCCGTAGAAAAAGATTTCGTTTCGCAGGATTTCAAACGCCAGCGCAACCGCTGCGCGCTTTTCGTCCATTGAATTGAAGCCTGCTTTTGCGCTGCGCTCTTCGTCGAGTTTGGTCATCTCTGCGCCAAGCTCAAAGCGCACGATGGTCCGGCGTTCGTATGTAGAGTTCCATGCCGAGATCGGAATATCGCCATGGTCTTTGTAAAGACCAGGCTGTCCCAAATGCTCGAGAATAGTCAGTACAATCTCTTCGTCAGACCAATCGCCAACAGTCATGACCTGCGCCAACACGTCGCCGCGTCGAGCTGTGGTCAGAATATGGACAACGCCCTGCAAGAAGTTTTGCAGGAACTGAACCGGTACGCCACCGCTCGCGGTAGTTACGGGCTGAGTCAGCCCGGCGTCCATTGCAGCAGACAAGGCGTTACGAGCAAAGCCCGTATCCACGCCGATTCCCAAACGGCGCATAGCAACTTGACTGCCTGCCAGCGCTTTAATCTGATCGCCCTTAAATGTGACGCCGCCCATTTTGCCAGAGGCTCGGATTTTTGTTACGTGGTGAATTTTGCTCATGATTTATACTCTCTTATACGCCAGTTGAGTCGGACTTGTCGCCCGCGTGATCTAGATAGATCACAGCGATACCGGCAGCCGTTACGTTGAAAATTTCTACAGTGCCACCGGGCAAGCGTGTAGCGCCCGCAGGTGATACAGCGGTTGGCGCAACAGTTGAGATAACGCCTGTAGTGTTTGAGTAGTAGACAAAATCGCCCTTGGCTGCTACGGCTGCCAAAGTCACAAGCACGTAACCTCGGTTGATCAGCTCAGCTGCAACGCCGTTGTCGATGCTTGTTACGTTTTCCAGGGTTGGACGAACCAATGTCTTCGGAAAGCCAATGATACCGGCGAACCGAGTAGAAGCTGCAATGCCTGCCTGGTCGTCTTCGCCAGCAACGTAAGTCGCTACAACGCCGACCTTGTTCAGAGCAGCGTTGGCAGAGTTAAGGACAAACGAACGGGAGCCCTGAGGCTCGGTTGAATAAAACTCACCCGGCAAGCCGTTTGAGAGCTGAGTGTTAACTACTGTTTTCTGTCCCATCTTTAAAGCCCCGCTTCATCAAGTTGTTTAAGTACAGCAAGTGATGCTGCTGAATCTTGTGCCGTGCCACGGTCAATCGTGCTGGCCGGTTTGCTGTGTGCGTGAAGGTATCCGCGCACTGATGCTAACGCTGAACCGGAGTCGCAAGCAATGCCCAAAACGGCTACCGCTTTCTTTGCAACGCCATCAGCGTCTAGGCCAGTGCCGTCGATCTTGCCCACGACTGGCTCAAGATCTTTTAACAAGCTGTTCTTGTCGTTGATGTGGCGCTCAATGGTAGCAGCGTCAAGTGCTTTTCCGGACAGGGCTTTAATCTGACCTTCTAAGCGCTTGATTATTTTGGACATTGCGTCCATTGCTGCCTTGGGCTTGTCGTCTTCTTCTGCATCCATGGCCGCGTCTTCTTCGTCCATAGCTTCGGCTTCGGGATCAGCTTCGGGGTCAACCGCGTCTTCACCTACAGGCTCAGGTTCAACATCAACCTCTGCGTCGTCGCCAAGCATGGCTTTAATTTCGTCAAAAAGTTTTCGCAGCTCTTCCTTTGCAGGTTCGGCCTCGCGTACTTTCGCTAGCATTTCGTCGAGTGTCATAGTTTCATCACCATCGTTAAGTTTATCAAGCGCAATACACGCTCTGTCCATCGCGACCGAAACACCGGCCCCCATTCTACCTTCTTCAACACTCGCAAGATGATTGCCGCGAATGTTTCGCTGAATTACATCGTATCTTACACCATCTTTAGTAATACCGCTAACTACATCCCAACTGCACCGAAAACCGCATGACAGCTCTTTCATGCCCGAGCGGATCGCGGCTTTTAATCGTGTGCCGAATGTCTTTACTGTAGCGACCAGACCCTGCCCGTCAACGTACCGCACGTCTTGCCCGGTGGTTCCTTGCACACCGATTTCCTCGGCAGAAGTGAATTCATCACCCGCCATTTCGTGTCGCGGGAACCATGGCGACAGCTTAAACGATTCGATTGTCTCCTCATTGTTAAGCTCTGACTCAGGTCTGTACACGTTGTAAATCTTGTCAGGCTCAAGATCTGGGCCAATCTCGCGGCCTAGGTACGGGAAAACGCCAGGCTTGCTTAGCGGCGTGTCTGGAAAAGTTACGTAACCATTTTGGTCTTCTATGTATTTTGCCATTATGTAGCTCTTTAATGTGCGTATAGTTTAATCATACGCTTATTAATCTGGATTACCAAAAGTAATTAGCGGAACCTTGAAGCATTTGCAATTGATGGCTTCCCCCGGCTGCCCCCGCTCACCGGTAGACTGGTCAATTATCGGAGGATCATCAAGGCTAAACACTTGCCCATTAAGCACGTTTTTGTGATACGGCCTCGGCTCCTGTGACCCGCCAGCATGTCGCCACGTGTATTGTGTTATTCCAACTGAGCGCATACGGCTATCTGTAATAGTGCTGTATGCTTTCCTCGTCTGATCAAGAGTGACGTTCTTTGCTTTGTTCTTGTAGCGCTTAAATCGTCCCTGCAACATCTCATCAATGGATTTCATTGTGTCCGTAAAATTACCTTTAGGTGACGCAATAGACCGCATTAACGCTTCTTGCACCTCTCCCATGTACTCGCCGCTTATTGACTTGATCAGGCTGGTGGACTGTTGCGTCCCCGCTGCGATAACGTCCTTTGTCGCGCTGGTGATTGACGAAGAGTTAATGGTAGCGCTGCCGGTCATCTTTTTCATCGAGCGACGCATGTCCTCGCCGGTCTGGTCTGATATTTCAGCAAACAGGCTGTCACTAAACTCTTTGGCAAACAGGTTAAATTTCTGCCCCCACTCGCGCATAAGTCTGTTCGTGAGGATTCGTGCCTGACTGGTGATGGACGCATCCATGGCTATATCTTGGATCGTCTCTTTAGCTAAGGGTGTGTGGAACAGCGCTTTCACCTGCTTGCTAACGTCAAGATGCATTTTCCTGACCTCGCGCATAGCCGCCGCTGCCTTGCGGTTTGCGTAAATCTCGTTAACACGCAAAGGCTCGCCCACCAAGTGAGTGTCCCGGTTATTTGCCCAGTCATACTTCTGGCGGGTTAGCTTAACTTTCCGTTTCTTCGCCATCGTCTTCTTCTTCGGGCATCTCAAGAGCATTAAATCCGCTGTTCGGGTCATCAATCAATCGTTGGCGTACTTCAAAGTTATCTATAGCCCGCATCTCATACAGAAGCTGATCAGCCTGGCGGTTTTTCAGATTGATGTCAGCCACGTCGCCATCACTCATTACACGGAGCGGCAACCACTCTGGATAAATGCTGGCGTCTGGCTCCATCTGTAAATCGGCAGCGTATGAAGGTATCAGCCTGCGATAATGCGCATCAACTATATCTGTCATCTCGTTAGCTTGCAGCTCTTCCAGTGTCTCTATGCGGTAATCAATATCCGCGTCACCGGTGCTAAAACCTTGGCTGCCTGTGCCCATTAACTTACTTGCAGGCTCTCCAAAGATTGAGCATACGAGCTGATACTGGCCCATGATAACGGCGTCAAGGTCTGTTAAGGACGTGTCAAGCTGCCCCATGTCCTCTTCCTTGCCTAATAGCTGAACGCCGTAGTTGTTACGAAACTCCACCAACTTCTGCATGGCGCGGCCGAACTTTTCAGGCTTTGCGGCCATTTGGTCGAGATCTGCCTTTCTCCAAACTAGACGCTTAGTCATCGCAAGTTGTGGGGCCTCGTTTGCAGTTCTCTCAGATGCGTACACGCGCTCGAATGCTTTCTGTACCATGCTCACGCCGCCGTATCTATACGTAGGCTTTAGCAGATCTGGCACCATGTCGCCGGTCAATATTGCCATGTGGCTTTTGTGAATCTTCTTGCCGTTTACAATCCACCATGTCGGCTCCATGTAAGTGATCGACATAGGATCAATGAGGTCGTCGTTTTTCAGCTCAGGCGTTAACCGAAGCGCGTCGATCTGTGACATGCCAGCATAGCCGCCACGGCGGAACTCATCGGGGTTGAATGGTTTTGAATAATCAAAATCCGGGTTAGTGTGTTTGAACAGAATATGCCGAACGCCAAAAATGTTGTTGAACGTGCAGCCTTCGATGATGTTGTTTTTTAACCCAAACTTTCGATCAAGTTTTTCAATCGATTTGATTTGTTCGGGCGTCAGTTCACCGCCGTCAGCCGCTATGTCATACCACTTGCGCACAGCATCCCGTGGTTTTGACTCGCAGCCTTTGCGGATTAGCCATTGCTGAGCCATTATGGCCATGGCTGGGTAGCCGATGAATTGTCCGGTGGAAACGTAGTGCGCGAAAATGACAGGGTTAACAGTCCCGTAGTTAATCGACGATGAGTGGATGGAATCAACGCTGTCCATTGCGTGCCCTTCAACGTGAGGAGCTTCCATTGGTACAGCGTTCTCTTCAATGTACGTCCGCAGCATGTCCGCAGAGTCCGCGCCCATTCCGTTCATCATGCTGTAAATGTCGGCGGGCGCTTTTGCCTTTCGTACCGGCTTGGCTTTCTTTTTGTTCCAGAACATGGCTGCCTCTTTAGTTATTGCTTGCGGAAGTATAGCGTTTTTAGTGGGTGGCTACCAGTCTAGGTCTAGGAAGCCCGACGCTGTGCTGCTAATTAAGTGTGGGCAAGCGCCCATAATAAATGCGTCGGCAAGGTTAGGTGACTTGATACCACGCTTCGCCAGTTCAATTTTTGACTCCACCATGTCCAGTCCTTTTTTGCTGTAGCTATTACGCGGACTGGCCAGCTCGGTCATCAGTCGCTGGATATGCGGCAAGGTTCCGCGCAACGCTATTAGCTCGCTTGTCGGATAGGTCATGCCCTTGTTGACTGCATTATACGTGTTTCGCAAACGGTCTGATACATCTTGCCATGCTTGCGCCTTTACGTTCTCGAACTTTTGCTTGTTTGTTATTCCCGGCGCATATTCTCTATCTGGGCTAATGACCGCCCCTCCGGCATTGAATTTATGATAGCCAGAATGTATATCCATTTCCTTCATGGTCGAACCAACGTGAGCGCCAACACCGATGGAGTCGTACAGCATTCTCCCGTTTCTGACATGAGCCCATGCACGCTTCGTTGATTTTGTCAGCTCATCCGCTGGCGCTTTCCATTCGTCTATGTCTTCGCAGATTGCGCCGTCGAACATGGCCGTGGCGTTTTTGTCTTCGCCGCTGTCTGCCACGTCATAGCCAACACACCTTGCTCCAGATAGGTCGAGATCAAGCTTTATGTCAGCGTCTATTGCAGCCTCTAGCCATGAGCGTTTTATTACGGCTGAGTCGTCGTCTGTTAGGGGTACGCCAAGGTATATATGCTGATACTCGTCTTCGTCTTCTTCGCGCTTGGCCTCTATAACAGCGCGCATTGTGTCGGACAAAAATCCGTTTTCTGTATAGTTTATTAATCGTATGCGGGTACTAGGCGGCGGATCAACAACAAAACGCTGATAGATAAAATCTGTCATCAGCTTGGGATTGAAGCTTATCCAAACCTCGCTCCCCTGTTTACGGATTGTCGGCTCGAGAATGTCCCACTGGTCTTTAGTGAGATTGTGCGCTTCTTCGATCCATAATATATCAGCGCCCTCAAACGACTTGATCTCGTCTGTGTTGCGCTCGATGCCGTAGAAAGTAAAGTCTGTCCCGTTAGCATGTCGTATCTCGTTGACTAGAGCGCTGTAGCCTGGCGTCTTAAAGTTTTCTATCTGCAAATTAATTAGCGTGTAAACAGAATCTTTGATCTTGTTCTGGAAGCGACGGACGCACAAAAACCGGGTTCGGTACTGAGCTCCGATGGACTGAGCCATGCCCGCAAATTCCCATGATTTTGAGCTAGAGCGCCCGCCATACAGCACGCGGTTACGAACCTTGATGAAGTTTGCAGCGCATGGATCGCCGTCGAACCAGAAATCTTGGAGCGCCGGATTTAGGCTTGCCCTCGCCATTTTATTTTTCGGCGTCTGGGTCTGGCTTGCCGTACATACCCGAGAAGGCGGGCGACATGCTGCCGTCTTCGGATGTGTGGTTAAGATCGGTTTTTTCGCGGAATCCAGCCTGAGTCTTCATCCAGAATATCATAGCCGCCGTGTCCCCGCCCACCGCTTTGTTAAACAGCGCGCCGCCGACTGTCGCGTTTGCCTT
>Ga0209414_1000420_pt1 | contig 20174 bp, 18 predicted proteins | sample LakVidmifraction_4_FD_181154 | JGI IMG/M metagenome (GOLD analysis project Ga0209414, IMG submission 181154) | Hypersaline microbial communities from Lake Vida, Antarctica - Brine Hole Two &gt;0.2 micron (SPAdes) (version 2) | ecosystem: Environmental > Aquatic > Non-marine Saline and Alkaline >... | reverse complement strand
GGAAGCTTTTGTTTAAGGCAATGAAATAAATAACTCTGAAATATGGATTTGGAGAGCCTCGCTGATTCTTTCACATGTTTCTATTGTGGTGCTATGCTCTCCGCGTTCTATACGTCCATAATAAGCTCTACTTAGTCCACATTGTTCTGCAAAATCTTCTTGATTAAAATTTCGAGATTCTCGAAATTTTCTGATTGATTCTCCGAATTGTTTGTTAATTTTCTCAATTTTTTTCATGCTACTAGCTTCAAGATAAGTCAAAACATTAAACAAATCAATTAAAAACGTTATATATAGCGTTGAATTATGAATAATTTCAATTTATAATCTGAATTAGATGGTGGTTGTACCACGTATCAATACCAATTTTATAGGAGTTTTTTTATGGAACAAACTTTCAAGGCTCAATCTTTTCGAAGAATCCCTAATCCCTACGCTGTGCAAGATGATGGGGACACCAGTGCTGCAATGTATGTAGCAATTTGTGATGTTAAAGACCTTCCAAACAATTTTCCAATGGAAACAAATCCCCGGGAGCAAAATTTAAATAGTAAGGTTGCAAAAAGAATTAAGGAATCACTTATTAATCCAGACAGTGCAAATTTTCATTTATTGAATCGAGGTCTATTACTTTCAGCAAAAAAAGTTAGTTTTAACAATTATAACCAAGAACTTACGGTTGAATTTGCTGATTTTGAAGTTCATGGCGATGTTGATGGGGGGCATACTTATAGAGTTATTCTAGAGAATAGAGATTTATTTGAACATGGAAAACAATTTGTTAAAGTCGAAATTCTTACAGGCATAGAAGCATATTTCCAGGATTTAGCGGCTGCAAGAAATACTTCCACACAGGTAAAAGATCAATCAATTGCTGAATTAGAAAAAAGATTCGTGCTAATTAAAGAAATACTGGAAGAGCAATCATATTTAAGTAGAATTTCCTTCAAAGAAAATGATGAAGGCGAAATTGAAGTAGGAGAAGTCGTAGCAATCCTGAATATGTTCAACATTGAAAGATATCCTGTGAAAGATCCTAAATCATTTCCTACAGTATCGTACAATTCAAATAAGACTTGTATTGATTATTATATTATTGCCCATAAGAATTTTGAAGACTCTAGACTTAATCCTTACTGCAAAATGAATAAAATAATGAAGGATATTTTTAAGTTATATGATCAACTAGAGGTAAATATTGGTGAGTATTATAAACGAAAAAATCCAGGCGGAAAATACGGACTTGTAAAAGGGGTGATTCCAAAAAGAAATTTGACAAACTTTAAGTCTAAATATCTTGAGAAACCAATGGATTATCAAACAGCAAAAGGATATCTCTTTCCAATAATTGGTGCCTTTAGGGCATTGTTAATAGAAATAGATGGACACTATGAATGGGAAATGGATCCATTTATGCTAATGGAAATCATTGGACCTGAGCTTGTAGATATGACAATAGAAAGAGGGCGTTCCCTTGGATATAATCCTAATGCTGTAGGAAGGGATATTCAACATTGGAAATCTGTTTTTCAAACAGTGCTCATCCATAAATTGATGGCTTCCAATAACAATTAGAGAGGAATCTAATTGGAAATAGAAAATTTTTAAACACGAAATTGAATGATTTTGGGCGATTACTGAATTGAGAAAGTAATCTCCCTATTTAAAGAACAAGAAACCCTCGCTAAAACAAGAAAACTCCCTGCATTGCAGGGAGTTTTCTTTTTGGGCCCAGAAGGACTTGAACCTTCGACCCACGGATTATGAGTCCGATGCTCTAACCAACTGAGCTATAGGCCCGAAAAGCTTTAAGTAATGTATAAGATTTTATTGAGAATGTAAAGAACGTTGTTGAAAGTTCTTCACTACCTATTTCTAGCACCTGTCTTCTACCAGTCCGGCCTATACACCTCTTTGTCCGTGAGAGCTGCCAAGATAAACCTTGCCCCCTGGTTATCCCCAGGATTGAGCATCAGAATCTTATCAGCTAATACTACTGCCTTATCAAAATCACCATTCTTCCAATGCCATAGCGTTAGTCCAAGGAGGGCACGGAGGTATGGCCTGTTATTGAGGCTATTCCACAGGAATTGAGCCTCATCATCCAAGGGAAGCCTCTGCTCTGCTATGTAGATCGCGCCACTATAACAGTTGAAGGCACTCCTGAAGGCCCTGGTTGAATCAAAACTCATGTTTCCCATTTGCACCAAGGCATCAATGCACTGGGGAAGTTTTTCCCAGAGCCTGCCAAGGGCATCGTACCTATCTTTGGGCTCCATCTCTATTGCCTCAACAATGGGATCAACATTAGGCCTAAAGAAACCATAGCCCGTATAATCTTTGAATTCATATCCGTGTATATTGACCTTATCATACTCAAGGGGAGGTATATCTATGTTTTCAAGAATGAGCTCACTCTTTATAATCGTCCCTGCTACAAAGAAAGTCTTTTTAAATTCCCACTCCTTCTCAATCTCAACGGTGATAGTATCGAGTTCAAAGGTCTTGAAGTCGATAGCGCTTTGTACTGAAACTATCTTCCCCGTTTCCAACTCTCTCGTACGGTACCCCATATTGTTGAGCTTCAGAACTATGTATTGCTTTTCCATCTGTATCCTCTTCTTCTCAATCCTTACCTTCAAATCTAGTTTCGTCAAGCCGTAACTCTTGCCCTCTTCTTCTTTTTTCAGCAGAATTGGCTAAGCTTTTCATAAGGAATACCCATGCTCAAACTCGCAGAACAGATGAAAACCGGTACATTGATCAGTAACACCTTTACCTTTTCCTTTCGTAAAGGAGGGCACAACGGTGAAGTGTATTCAGCAACCTTCAGGCCACCTGCATTTGTCTATAAAGCTCTTTGCTACACTATGCTCCTACACATAACCAGTGTGGAAAACCCAAGATTTTCCTACTTGGTAAATCTTGATATAGATAAAAAAATCTCAGTTCCCTTAGCGAAATCAAGCTTGTTGGAAAGAAACTTTGCCAAAGCCTTCCTTGCAGAACTCGGTCCAGAAGACTGGATAGTATTCAACGAACTTAATTTTGCGAAAAGGACTAAAACCGCAGAAGAGTTCACAGATTTTACATCTTTGGAAGTTGACTTCACAGTCCATGTCTATGATATCGAGCAAGAGAAGCTGACTTTGTCTTATTATGAGGTGTTTGCATATGCATTGCGACCCGAGATCATCTATGAGGGCGAGCGATATGCTCTTGATGAACAATATAGCATCGATCATGACGCAAAGTATGAAAACTGCTTGTTGGTATTCATGGTACTTGAGAATGGTCAAAATATGGATCCGAGAAATCCCAAGACCCAACACGCTTGGTACTTCTATGATACTCAGACTTTGGAGAGTGTAGATTCCACAAAGCCTGTTGATCAAGCCTTCTTCGCTGAGGTTAAGAAGCAACTCCCTGACTTGGCCGCCTTGGTGAAGAAGCGTCATGCCGCCCTACGCCTCGTATATGAAAACTATTGCAAACGAGAAAATCTGCATTTTCCTGCACCTACGGTTACTGATTTTTCACTAGAATCTTTCTTTCCTACACCAATCATCGAACATCAGGTGAGCAGGCCTCTTGCCTCTAAGGTAGGACGAAACGACCCCTGTCCTTGTGGAAGTGGCAAGAAGTATAAGAAATGCTGTATGTTGAACACGTCCTCTTAACCTGTTTTACGTCTCCCTCGCGTTACTTGTAGGGATTTGCCTCACTCTTCTTGAGGGTGTCCTTCTCGGCAAAGCCTAAGGCAGAGAGTACCTTTGCAGTCTTATCAAGCTGGTAGGCAGGTATCCACCTCACAGTGAGCCTTACTGCATTGGTATCAGGCAACTGCTCAGCATAGGGACGGAGTCCTGCATTGAGCAGGCGGTCATACTGGGAATAGGCTGTCAGCAACGAGGAATACGCACCCACCTGTATCTGATACCAACCGGTATCACCAGCTCTGTCGTACTTGGATTCAGGTACATCGGGGGCGAATATCAAGGTGAGGGTCACATTGGCAATGCCGCTATCAAGCAGGCCTGCCTGCTTGGCAGCGGCAGGAGTCAGGTCGATGATGCGCCCTTCGACAAACGGACCTCGGTCGTTGATCCTTACGTCCACACTCTTGTTCTTGTCCAAGTTGGTCACCCGTACCAGGGTGCCGAACTTCAGACTCTTATGGGCAGCTGAGAGGGAAGTGGCGTCGAAGATCTCCCCATTGGCTGTGAGGCTTTCGCTCTTGTCACTGGTGTACCAAGAAGCGATCCCCTTCTCTATGACAGAACCCGGCTGTGCTTCCGCTTCTGCAAAAAGCGGAACTACAAAAAAGAGGCAGACTAAAATGACTATTGCTCGTTTCATACCTACAGTATACGCCTAGCTCTTTTGTTTTTGCAACATGGAGTTGAATTACTCTGCCTCTTTCCATTATACTTCGTCTCTATGAGCGAAAAGAACGTATCAACACACTGGGCGGACATCTACGCCGACAAGATTATTCGTGAGAAGGGCGATAAGGAGTGCTATACCTGCGCTTCAGGAATTACCCCTTCTGGAACTGTCCACATAGGGAACTTCAGAGAGATCATCTCAGTAGACCTTGTGGTGAAGGCACTTCGGGCTAAAGGGAAGAACGTCAGGTTCATCTACAGCTGGGATGACTACGATGTATTCCGCAAGGTTCCCAAAAACATGCCCAAGCCTGAACTGCTGGAAACCTTCCTACGCAAACCCATTACCCTCGTACCCGATACCAGCGGTAGGGCGGACAACTATGCCCATGCCAACGAGCTGGACGTCGAGAAGATTCTGCCCACAGTAGGGGTGGAGCCTGAGTACCTCTACCAGGCCAAACGCTATCGGGCCAGCGAATATGCCCAAAGCATGCGCACAGCTCTGGAAAAGAGAGACGAGATCCGCATCATCCTCGACGAGTTCCGTACAGAACCCCTCGAAGAGGGATGGTGGCCCATCTCCGTATTCTCCTCCTTCACTGACAAGGACAACACTACTGTTCTCGGTTGGGACGGCGAGTGGGGCGTCACCTATAGGGATGACGACTCGGGTAAGACCGAGACCATAGACCTGCGCACCACCCCATACGCCAAGCTCCCTTGGCGCCTGGACTGGCCGATGCGCTGGGCCCATGAAGGGGTCGACTTCGAACCTGCCGGAAAGGACCATCACAGTGAAGGCGGATCGTTTGACACCTCCAAGAAGATGGTAACCGTCTTCGGTGGTGAGCCTCCTGTATCCTTCCAATATGACTTTATCAGCATCAAGGGCAGGGGAGGGAAGATTTCCTCCTCAAGTGGAGATGTCATCTCCCTCTATGAGGTGCTTGAGGTCTTTACTCCTGAGATCACCCGTTACATGTTTGCAGGTACCAGACCGAACTCAGAGTTTTCCATCTCCTTTGACCTTGATGTGCTGAAGATGTATGAGGACTACGACAACTGCGAACGCATCTACTTTGACATCCTTGCAGTCAATGAGAAGCGTAAGGCAAAAGAAGCGAGAATCTATGAACTGAGCCAGATAGGAGATATCCCCACCGAAGCTTCTTTCCAGATTCCTTTCCGTCACCTCTGTAACCTCTTGCAGCTGCATGAAGGCAACATTGCTGTTGCCATCAGCACCTTGGGTGAGATGACCGAAAGCCAGAAGCAACGTCTGGAAGTCCGTTGTGCGTGTGCATGGAACTGGATCACCACCTTCGCGCCTGAAGACTTCAAGTACCGTCTTGCAACTGCAACCGACCCTAAGGTCGAACTGACCGAAGTAGAGCTTAAGGCCATTCATGATCTCACTACTTTGGTTGAGGTGATGGAAAGCCTTGAAAACAAGGAGTACACCACTCATCTCTACGATGCTGCCAAGGACAACGGTATTGATACCGGTGAGTTCTTCCAGCTTGTCTACCGTGTGATGATCGGTAAGGATCAGGGACCGAAGCTCGGACCTTTTATCCGCACCTGTGGCAAGGAGAAGACCCTCTCCATCCTGAAGAGATATTAATAAGCAAAACATAGCTTACTATTTTTGTTGTATACTGAAGGGGAGCATCTGCTCCCTTTCACTATTTAGGAGGTAAATATGAAAGTTCTTATGATTAACGGAAGCCCTCATGAAAAGGGCTGCACCTATACTGCATTGAGTGAAGTCGCCACCTCACTACAAAAACAAGGCATCGAAAGTGAAATCCTCTGGATCGGCAAAGGTGCCATCCACGGCTGTAGTGCCTGTGGCTCCTGCAAGAAAACAGGAGTCTGCATCTTTACCGAGGACCTGGTGAACGAAGCTTCCGTCAAAGCAAAAGCTTGTGATGCCCTTGTTCTGGGATCGCCTGTCTATTACGCTTCTGCCAATGGAGCTATGGTTGCGTTCCTAGATAGGCTGTTCAGAGTCATTTCCAAGCATATGGCGGGAAAACCAGGCTCTTCTGTAGTTTCCTGTCGTAGGGGAGGGTCCAGTGCCACCTTTGACCAGCTTAACAAGTACTTCACTATCAGCCAGATGCCTGTTGTCTCTTCAACCTACTGGAATAGTGTTCATGGCAATACCCCAGAAGAGGTGCGTCAGGATCTGGAAGGCATGCAGGTAATGCGCAACCTTGGTTCGAACCTCGCTTGGTTGCTGCAGTGCATCGAGGCTGGAAAGGCAAACGGAGTTGCCCTTCCTGTGCGTGAAGAGCCCGTAATGACAAACTTCATTCGCTAGTAAAAGAGCTGCACCAGGGCAGGAAGATCTTTCCTGCCCTGAGGCATACTACCACTTCTGGTTCCTTGTTTGCTATAAAGATAGACATAGAGGCGCTGGGGCAGCAGTATGGGAAGAGATAGTTCTGATACTATCTGGCTCTGTGGGAGTAAAGACATCGTTAAGCCATTGATATGTTAATCATTTGGTAGCAAGCCACTGAAACGGGTTCTTTTGCTGGATTCCTTCACTGACTTACGCTGTATACTGTAAAAAGTATGAAATTCCGGGTATAGTGTTAACAAGGTGCCGCGTATGAATAAAATTGAATATTGGTTGGATTTAGCAAAGTATGATCTTGAAACCGCAAAAGCTATGCTTGATTCAAAAAGATTCCTTTATGTAGGGTTTATGTGTCATCAGACAATTGAAAAAGGATTGAAAGCCTATTTTGTTAGTTTTTATAACGATCAACCGCCATATATTCATAACTTAACCAGATTAGCTGAGAAAGCTGGTCTTTACGAGAGGATGAGTGAAGATCAAAAGGATTTTTACGATTTTCTTGATCCGTTGAATATTGAAGCTAGATATCCAAATGAGAAAAATCAGCTGCTTGCATTGCTGACATATGAAATGTGTGAGCAAGTGTTGCTAAAAACTAGAGGAGAATTACAATGGATTCAAGAACAACTTTAGATGCCGCAATAGAATTTTCTAATCGTGTAGCAGCAATGTTTCATCCTAAAGAAGTAGTTCTGTTTGGTTCTCAAGTACAGGGAAAACCCCATAAGGATAGTGATATTGATATAGCTGTTGTTTTTGATCTGTTAGATGATACCAGATTAGAAAAAGCGTTCCAGCTCTATAAACTTCGCCGGGATATTGATACTCGTATAGAGCCGATACTCGTTCAGAAGAATAACGATGCAAGTGGTTTTTATAACCATATCAAAGCAACTGGAAAGGTTTTGTATCAGGAATAGAAGATGCTAAAGTATGCGAAATGAAAAAACGAATATGTTGGGTATTTTGAACATAACTTCCCCCAGTGGCAATTCACTCCAAGTATATTCCTAAGCGTACAAAAGAAAAGGTGGCCATTTGGCCACCTTAATCATCTCTAGCGCAGAATCCTATCAAGGACTGCCGCATTGTTTCTCCACTTGTCCTGGGCCTTTACCCTGAGGTCAAGCTGTAGTTTCTTACCAGGGAATATAGCCCTGATCTCAGGCGTAGCACCCATGCGGATCTTCTTTATGTTAGCTCCACCCTTGCCTACGACAATACCCTTCTGAGTCTCTCTCTCCACTATGATGGCGGCCCGTACCCAGATGGTATTGGTCTCTTCATTGTGTTCGATCTCCTCAACAGTTACGTAGATGGCATGGGGAATCTCTTCAGTTACAAGGTTGATCGCCTTCTCGCGGATGATCTCGCTGACGCGGAACTCCACAGGCTGGTCGGTATAGGCATCTGGTGGGTAGAGCAGCTCGCCCTCTGGGGCCAGCTTGAACAGTTCGATGAGAATCTCATCGACACCCTCGTCGAGCTTTGCAGAAGCTGTAACCACTACAGATTCAGGAAGCTGTTCGGCAAGGAAGGCCTTGGCAGCGTCATGCTCACCCATAGTGAGGATGTCGCTTTTGTTGATGCAGGAGATGACCGGGCTCTTAATCTTGGCAAGAGCCTGGGCAATAGCCAGTTCCTCTTCACCAGCGGTGCGCTTGGCATCGATGAGGTAGAGCACGACATCACTGTCTTCGAGGGTCCTAATCGCAGTCTCCTGCAACCTCTTGTTCATGGTCTTGTCACTCAGGTGGTAGCCTGGCGTATCGGTGAATATCAGCTGGCCCCGTGGGTCAGTATAGATGCCTCGGATGGCATTTCTTGTGGTCTGGGGCGTGGCAGCCGTGATGGATACCTTCATCTCAGTGATGGTATTGAGCAGGGTGCTCTTGCCGGCGGACGGCCTTCCTATAATAGCAACAGTAGCACATTTCATGAACAGATCCTCCGCAGCGAAGTATAGCGAATCATATGCCCAATGGATACAGAATGACCGAGATTACTCAAAGGCCCTGTTTTTATGGGCAATCATCCCTTTTCAATATATAACTTATCCCGTATACTTGGACAAAACGCGAAAGCGACAAACCTTTATGAAGAGAGGATTTTCATGCCAGAAAACGAAGAGAAAAAACCTGCAGTGCAGGATCCCCAGATAAACGAAAAACTCCTTAAGACCCGCTCCATCATGCTCAGCGGTGAGATCAACAAGGAGAGTGCAGACCTTGTCATCAAGCAACTGCTGGTCCTCGAAGGCGAAAGCAACGATCCTGTAAAGATCTTCATCAACAGCCCCGGAGGCGACGTCGATGCAGGCTATGCCATCTTTGATATGGTCCGCTTTGTCTCCTGCCCTGTGACCATGATCGGCATGGGCCTTGTTGCAAGCGCAGCAGCCCTTGTCCTGCTTGCAGTTCCTGCAGACAGCAGGCTGGCCCTTCCCAACTCAACCTACCTCATCCATCAGCCCATGAGCGGCATGAAGGGTGTGGCCACAGACATAGAGATCCATGCGCTGCACTTGGAGAAACTCCGTACCAAGCTCGATGCACTCATTGCCCAGGAAACTGGCAGAACTCCCGAGCAGGTCAACAAGGACACCGAGCGCGACCACTGGCTGTCAAGTTCAGAAGCACTCTCCTATGGGTTGGTAAGCAGGATCGTGAAGACAAGGAACGAGCTCTAGCACCCTATGGCCAAGACCAAATACCTCAGCGAAACAGAAAAACAGCACGGACGAAAACACATGTACCAGCAGGAAGTATACAATGGTATTGCATACAGCCTGCTAGGTGATACCATCGTCTACCTGCTGGCGATTTACTTCGGTGCAGGTAACCTTGCCCTGGGATACATTGCCTCTGCTTCCTATATAGCAGGGGTGGTGCTTCCTTTTGTCTCTGTCATTTTCAAAGGGAAGAACCAGATCAAAGTGCAGTCAGCCGTATGGCTGGTCCGCGGTATTGTCTGTTTTGGCTATGTAGGGCTCTTCTTCCTGACAGGAGAGGCTGCAGTCCTTCTTTTGCTTGGTATCTATACAGTCTTCAATATCTTCCGTATGATCGGCATCGCCCTCAACGACTTTACCCTGAAAAGCATCAGCAGTGTCTCCAACCGGGGTAAGGTGGTAGCCAACGTCAATGTCGCCTATCAGAGCTCCTCTATGGTTGTACGCTGTATCACCGCCCTGGTGTTGGGCATACAGCAGTTCTCAGGCCTCATCGGTCTTGTCGGATTGCAGATCATTGGCTCTGTCATGAACTTCTTTGCAGCCTACGAAATGTCCCTTATCCCTTCTCGCAGTACCATCACCCATAAGAAGGGTAGGACAGTACTCATCATTTTCAAGGAAGCGATGAAGCAGACCTCCTTGAGCAGAAGACTTATTCTCAGGTGGCTTGCCACCGCAGTAGCCGTCATATTTGGCCTTACCGTACCATTTCTCAGGATCGAGCTTGGACTGTCAAACAGTATGGTCGTGCTTTACTCTGTGGTGCTGGGCCTTGCAATGGTGGCAGCTGGTTACATAAGCCGGCAGTTTTCAGACCGCCTGGGTTCGCGACCTTTGGTATTCATATCTACCCTGTTCTCCCTTTTCTTTTTCTTGCTCTGGGCACTGATAACCCCAGAGGTCGCTCCCATCTGGTTCTTCATCCTAGGGTTTTTCACAAACTTCTTTGTCGGACTTATCGTCCTTCTGGTCTTTCGCCTGGTGCAACAGGTAATGCCCGATGATGATGCAGTCGGCTTTAACTCCATGGTGAACTTTGTCATTGCGATCGTAGCATTCTTGGTAGGTATCATAAGCGGTCTGTTGGCAGACAGCGGCCATATTGCCCGTGAGCTCTTCATGCTCGAGGGTAAGGCAGCAGGTAATAGTTATACCTTTGTATTCATTTTTGCCATGGCCCTTACCGCCATAGAGGCTCTTGTTGCCGCCAGGCTTCAGGAAGTAGGGGCCTACTCCTCCCAAGCAGCAGCGGCTGTCGTATTTTCCATGCACGGCCTGAAAGCTGTCTCCATGATCGAGAAGTTGGAAAAGACCACAGACCCTGCAAAACGCAGATTCCTGATGCACTCCTTGGGAAGCAACTATAACAATATGGCAACCAGTGAGATCCGATTGATCCTTTCCTCCCCATTCTCCTCTGATAAGCTTGAGGCCGTGCGTGCTCTTGCCGACAGGCCTCGAAAAGCTCTGCTGGATGACCTTATCAAGGTAGCCCGTGATGATGACTCCTATGTACAGATCGATGCCATCGCAGCCCTTGGTTCCTATAAGAAAGATCCCAAGGTTAAGGAAGTGATGCTCAACCTGTTGAAGTATGGCCGATGGTCATCGGTACGCTCCATGGCCAGCAAGACCTTGGCACGCATAACTGATACCACAGAATACCTTCCTTTGATCAATGAGCTCTCACACTCTGCAAAGCATATTGACGAGGTCATTGACTACCTTATTGCAAAGCTGCACATGGATAAGGATGGCTCCTTCTACCAGGAGTTCTTCCTCTCTATCGAGCAAGGCCGAAGCGCTACCTTCCGTCAGACACGCTATGCTGTCATAGCATCATTCTTCAAGTTTGGTAGTCCCAGGCTTTCGACTCTGTATGAACAACTGAACAGTGGAAATATCAAGAGCTTTTTCTCCAGCTTCCTCTCTGAGGCAAGGGACCTCAACCAGATAGACCAGCACTATGATGAGGTGCTTTCCATGTTCTATAACCAAAAGTGGGCAGACTTGAGAGATTTCTGTCTCAATATTCTTGATGATTCCAATCTTTCCTACGACCCTTGTTTGGAGAACCTGAAGATTGGCATCATCAAGTCCCGTGAGATGGACATCGACCTGTTTGACATCCAGGATGCCCTTGCAGGCCTCTATTTCTCCTACTCATTGGGAAAGAACACCAAGAGCTGAAGCAAGAGAAGGTACTTTCTGCCTTACTCTTGTACCATGAAAAAACTTTCAGTCCCATTTTTTACTCTCCTTGTGTTGGCTCTTTCCCTGTTTGTGGGTTGTGGGTGCTCTCTCGATGCCCATACTCCCAATGCGAAAGAGTTCAAGATCCTCACCTACAATGTGCAGAACCTCATGGACGACAAGCTTGATGGGGATGAATACCCTGAGTATCGTCCTTCTGAAAAATGGAGCACTGCGTCCTATCATCAGAGACTGAGAAAGCTCAACGAGGTCTTGACCGACCGCAGTATCGGATGGTGCTCCGTCTTGGTCCTGCAGGAAATTGAGCATGAGGGTGTCGTCTCCGACCTGTTGGAGCGACACCTCGCTCGTAAGGGCTACGGGTGGTATGCAGTTGCCAAAGGCGAAGGGTCAGCCATTGGGGTTGCCCTGATCAGCCGAGAGCGGCCAAAGCATGTTGCCGTGCATGCTGTGGAGGGCTCTAGGCCTGTATTGGAAGCTGTGTTCGATACCGAGCGGGGGGAGGTAGTCATCTTCGCCCTGCATGCCAAAAGTCAGATAGGGGATTTCGTTGAGACCGAGGCGTTGCGCCTCGCTCTCTGCCGAGTCATCAAAGAGGCGGCTAGAGAGCATGAAGGCAGTCTTATCGTCCTGTGTGGAGATTTCAATACGAATCCTGATTCGTACAAGGACAATAAGGCTGTGCAGCCAGCTCTCATCGACATAGGGGAGCAGAAGGCCCGCACCTATATGGCCAAGGGCTCCTTGGGCATTACGGGCAAGCGGGACCTGGTCTATTCCGATGTCTGGTATTCACCTTTTTTGGATGAAAAAAATAGGTATGAAAAACCAGGAACCTGCTATTTCGGAGGTTCCTGGCTGCATTATGACCAATTTCTGGGCAATGGCTTGTTATTTGATGGATTGGGATGGGAGTATGGCTCTACTGCGATAGTCGCCCCGTCAATGGCCTTGAGGCCTGACGGAACGCCTATGGCATGGAATCTGTCAACCCTTAGCGGCGTCAGCGATCACCTTCCGCTCCTGCTTACGCTTTTGCGCAGGTGAGGTTGCCCCGTCCTTGGGGAACTTGAGCTCGTAGAAGATCTGCTCGAGTTCGAGGGCGATGTTGATGTTGTGTATGACCGGCATGGTCCCGTCTTCCTGAAGCTGTGGCTTGAGTGTGATGGGGCTGAAGTTCAGAATTCCCATTATCCCTGCCTTGACCAACCTTTCGTAGCTGTCGTTGGCCGCCTGTTCGGGTACGGTGATGATGCCAGCTGTTACCTCAAGGGCATCCACGACCTCGTCGATGCGATTGATGGGGTAGATGGGCACCGGGTGCGATGCGTCGCTGTATACCATGGGGTCGCTGTCAAAACCAGCTACAATGCGTATGCCGTCGGGCTCAAAGCCGTTGTAGTGCATCAGTGCTTTGCCGATTCTTCCGCAACCGATGATAATGCAGTTCTGAGGAGAACCCTTGCCCAAGATCTCCCCGAGGGATTTGAGCAGGTCATGGATCTCATAGCCTCCTCGTTTCTGGCCATATATTGCCAATTGCGAGAAATCTTTACGAACGATGGCAGCTGATACTCCTGCTGCATCGGCGAGGTTGTGAGCAAAGACTTTTTCCAGTCCGATACTTTTAAGACGGTTAAGTGAGCGGTAGTATCTTGTGATTCTTATCAATTGGTCATTGTTCATAATAAAACTCCTTTTAATGTGACTGATTGTATATTAAACGGGGGTTTAGGTCAATATTTAATTACAAAAAGCAGTAGTATGGTATGGTTATCATCATTACTTGTAAGAATATGGTGACATAGTTTGTGAAATAATGATAGAATGGGCAAACTGAAAAATTTTGGGTACTGGAGGTTACATGTCGGAATCTAACGAAAACAAGTTCTCGCCCGAGTTAATCTCTTTCATCAAGGAATGGAAGGATAAACCAGGCAATCTCATTATGGTTCTCCATAAGGTGCAACAGGAACAAAGCTTCATCTCTCGGGAGGCAGCAGATCAAGTCGCAGAATTGCTTGATGTCCACTTAGCCACAATCTGGGGTGTAGTATCATTTTATCACTTTTTCAAGCTGACAAAGCCAGGGGAGCACAACATACAGGTCTGTATGGGTACCGCTTGTTATTTAAAGGGTGCACAACCACTTATTGACGAGGTGACCAACCTGCTTGCAATTGATATTGGTGGTGTAACTGACGATGGGCTCTTTTCCTTAGAAGCCGTCCGTTGTGTCGGTTGTTGTGGGTTAGCCCCAGTTCTCACCGTTGGTGGGGAAGTATTCGGCAAGGTCACTAAGGACCAGGTTGCCGGAATTATCGCAAAGTACAGATAAGGAGCGCGAAACAGGGCCTATGCATATCTTTATCTGTGACTTTTTGTTGGACATTGTCCAAAATTCCTTTGAGGCCGGTAGTACGGAAGTGCTTCTTACCCTTAAAGAGGACGATACTCTCTTGGTATGTACCGTAGAGGACAACGGAAAGGGAATGGATGAGGATTTGAAAGCTCGGGTGCTGGACCCTTTTGTTACAGACGGGGTCAAACATAAAAAACGTAAGGTCGGTTTGGGGTTGCCATTTCTTGTGCAGGCTACTACAGCTTGTGAAGGGAGCTTCTCCTTGTATTCCGAATTGGGCCGGGGAACCACGATCACTTTTGGCTTTCCCCTCAATCATGTGGATACACCTCCCTTTGGGGACCTTCCTTCAACACTTCTGGCCTTGATGAGCCACCCTCTCGCCGACGAACTTGTCGTAAAGCGTACACTTGCGACAGTCAAGGGAGAAGGGGGATACGAACTCTCCAAAAGAGAGCTCACCGACATCTTGGGTCAGCTGTCCTTCAGTGGTACCTTAAACTTGCTCAAGGAGTTTCTGGAATCACAAGAAGAGGACCTGAAGTCACTTTATGTGCATCACTCGCCTTTATTGGCATAAGAGCCTGTTTCACACTACCTAGGAGACCAGATAATGGCAAAAATGACACTTGAAGAGCTGAGAAAGCTCAGAGATGAAAAGCAGAGCGCAATACAGAAGCGTGACATTGAAGGCAAGGATTCCCGCATCGTCATTGGCATGGGCACTTGTGGTATCGCCGCTGGTGCAAAGGTTGTCCTGGATACATTCCTGGCAGCCCTTGACGAGCATAAGCTCGAAAATGTATCGGTCACCCAGACCGGATGCATGGGCCTTTGCTATGTGGAGCCGACCATTGAGGTCTTGGTTCCTGGCATGCCTGACACCATTTATGGAAACGTGGATGCTGCAACAGCAGAAAAGATTGTAGAGCAGCACATCATCGGAAAGCAACTGGTGAACGATCACCTCTTTGATCGACCTGCTGCTGACATCATTCAGAAGGACGGGGGTAGATAATGGCTTTCAGAAACTACATCTTGGTCTGTGGCGGAACAGCTTGTGAATCAAGCCATGCAGACGAGATTTATCAGAACCTTGTAAAAGAGTGTAAAGAGCAGGGAGTTGCTGACGAAGTGCAGGTCATCAAGACCGGCTGTTTTGGCTTTTGTGAGCAAGGCCCGATCGTAAAGATTCTTCCTGAGGACTCCTTTTATGTAAAGGTGACCCCTGAGGACGCACATGAACTTATAGCTGAGCATATCATCAAGGGCCGTGAAGTGACCCGCTTGCTCTATGACAAGAGCGAAAGCCGCAAACATGCCAAGGTGGAGGACATTCAGTTCTACCAGAAGCAGTTCCGCATTGTGCTTCGCAACTGTGGATTCATCGATCCTGAAAATATCGACGAGTACATTGCCCGTGAAGGCTACGAGGCCCTTGAGAAGGCCCTCTTTGAGTTGACCGGCGAAGATATCATCGAGGAACTGAAGACTGCTGGGCTGCGTGGACGCGGCGGTGCAGGCTTCCCAACCTGGATGAAGTGGAACTTCACCAAACAGGCTCAGAATGACGTTAAATACGTTGTTTGTAATGCTGACGAAGGTGACCCCGGTGCCTACATGGACCGTTCTACCCTTGAAGGGGACCCGCACTCCGTGCTTGAGGCCATGACCATCTGTGGTAAGGCTATCGGTGCAAACCAGGGTTACATCTATATCCGTGCTGAGTATCCTTTGGCCATCCACCGTCTTGAAATCGCTATGGCTCAGTCCCGCGAATATGGACTTTTGGGCAAGAACATCCTCGGAAGCGGTTTTGATTTTGACATTGAGATCCGCCTAGGCGCTGGTGCCTTCGTCTGTGGTGAAGAGACAGCTCTTCTGCAGTCGATCGAAGGAAGGCGTGGTATGCCACAACCTCGCCCTCCATTCCCTGCAGTAAAGGGTCTTTGGGGCAAGCCGACGGTCATCAACAACGTTGAGACCTGGGCGAACATCCCTGTCATCATCACCAAAGGTGGTAACTGGTTCAATAAGATCGGTACACCTGACAGCCGAGGAACCAAGGTCTTTGCCCTTACCGGTAAGATCCGTAACTCCGGCTTGGTTGAAGTTCCCATGGGAACCACCCTTCGCGAGATCGTCTTTGATATCGGTGGTGGCATAGCCAATGGCCGTAAGTTCAAGGCAGTACAGACTGGTGGACCTTCTGGTGGTGTTATCACCGAAGCAGACCTCGATACCCCAATCGATTTCGGATCTCTGGTCCGCATCGGTTCCATGATGGGAAGCGGTGGTATGATCGTCATGGATGAGGATGACTGTATCGTAGACGTTGCCAAGTTCTACCTGAACTTCACCTGTGACGAATCCTGTGGGAAGTGTGCCCCCTGTAGAATTGGAGGGCGTTCCCTGTGTAACATCCTGGAGAAGATTACTGCTGGAAACGGAGTCCCTGAGGACCTTGAGACCTTACAGACTATCGGAAAAGCCATGAAGATGGGTTCTCTGTGTGCCTTGGGCCAGACAGCTCCCAACCCGGTTCTCTCTTCCATGAAGTTCTTTCCTGAAGAGTATCGTGCCCATATTGAAGACAAGACCTGCCCTAGTGGCACGTGTAAGAAATTGGTCACCTATTCGATTCTTGCTGACAAGTGTATCGGCTGTACTGCCTGTGCGCGTAAGTGTCCTGTCGATGCCATTACCGGCGCGAAGAAGCAGGTCCATGTAATTGACCAGAGTCTCTGTATCAAGTGTGGTGCTTGTTTTGAGGCTTGTAAATTTGGAGCTGTCTTAGTCCAATAGGATTCGACAGAGGAGGAATAAATTGAGTATCGTACATGTTAAGATAAATGGTATTCCCGTAGAAGTTGAGGCGGGCACAAGTGTTCTGAACGCTGCTAAGGCAGCAGGTGTCAGAATTCCCACGCTCTGCTATCACGACGACCTGGTACCTTTCGGGTCCTGCGGGCTATGTATTGTAAAGCAGGAGGGTAGCGCAAAGATTCTTCGCGCCTGTGCCACTCCTGTCAATGAAGGCTTGAGCGTCATAACCCATGACCCTGAGCTTTTCGAAGTAAGGAAGACAATCCTTGAGCTGATCCTCAGCACCCACCCCTCTACCTGTCTCACCTGTATCCGTAATGGAGAGTGTGAGCTGCAGGATTTGGCAGCTGAGTTCGGCATCCGCGAACAGCCCTTTGAAGTGCGCCTGAACGATTCGCCTAAGGACACTTCATCAGCATCCATCGTCCTTGATCCTGAAAAGTGCATCAAGTGCGGTCGTTGCGTACAGGTCTGTCAGGATCTGCAGGGTGTCTTCGCCCTTGAGTTCATCGGACGCGGAGACGGCACTTGCATGGCTCCAGCAGCCATGCTCAAGATCGATGACAGTCCTTGTGTCAAGTGTGGCCAGTGTGCAGCACACTGCCCCGTCGGTGCCATCTACGAAAAAGATGAGAACGATGCTTTCCGTGCAGCTGTCGCAGACCCCACCAAGAAAGTGGTTGTCCAGATAGCACCCTCGATCCGTGTAGGCTTGAGCGAGACCTTCGGCCTTCCTGCTGGAACAGTTACAACCAAGAAGATCTATGCAGCATTGAAGAAGCTTGGTGCATACGCAGTTCATGATACGAACTTCAGTGCCGACCTCACCATCATTGAAGAGGGTCACGAGCTGGTAGGTAGGATTACAAAGGGAGGCACCTTGCCCCTGCTGACATCCTGCTGTCCTTCATGGATCGATTATGTCCAGAAGTACTATCCTGACCTGCTTGACAATGTATCCAGCTGTAAGAGCCCTATGCAGATGCATGGTGCGATTACCAAGACCTTCTACGCTGAGAAAGCTGATCTCGATCCCTCTGAGATCTTTGCTGTCGCCATCATGCCCTGTACTGCAAAGAAATTTGAGTCCAAGCGCGATGACAACATGAGTGCTTCAGGTTTCCAGGATGTGGACTTGGTCCTCACCACCCGTGAGCTTGGTCGTCTGATCAAGAACTCTGCTGTGGATTTCCTGAAGCTTGAGGAAGAAGAGGCAGATAGCCCCATCGGCGAATACTCCGGTGCTGGAACAATCTTCGGTGCCACCGGTGGTGTCATGGAAGCTGCTGTTCGTACTGCATACCATGTAGTGACCGGCAAGGAGATGGAAAGGGTTGAAGTGCAAGCTGTACGTGGCCTTGATGAGATCAAGAAGGGCACCGTCGATTTCGATGGTACTCCTATCCGCGTCGCTGTAGTTCACGGTCTCTCCCATGCGAAGGAAGTCTTGGACGAAATCCGCGAAGCCAAGGCTAACGGAACGAAGGCTCCCTACGAGTTCATCGAGATCATGGCTTGCCGTGGTGGTTGTATCGCCGGTGGCGGTCAGCCCTATGGTGCCAATGACATCCTGCGCAAGGAGAGATCTGAAGGTCTCTATGCAGATGACAAGAAGAGCACCTACCGCTGTTCACACCAGAACCCCTCGATCCTTAAGTTGTATGAGGATTTCCTGGGAGATCCGAACAGTGAGAAGGCTCACCATCTCTTACATACCACCTACCAGGAACTGCCACTGTATAAGGCCTGATAGGATCACTGCTCTAAAACAAAATACACCCGGCTTAGCGATAAGCCGGGTGTTTTTTGTTTTAGAGAAACAAGAACAAAATATAATATGCTACCAGGTTTTCATCAAATCAGTTTGTTCCCTGGCGTTTTTCATTCTTGTAGTATTTCTGGTAATCGGATGGTGCAATTTTTGCCTTTTCCAGGAATAACCGGCAAAAATGGTTGTAGTCCTTGAAACCCAAGGCCAGTGCAATATCCTTTGGAGTCCTTTCTGTCTCCAGAAGGAGCTTCTCGCTTTGCTCAAGCCTGATAGCATTCACATACTCACGGAAATTCTTAGCGGTTGAACCCTCTATGCAGGTTTTTAAGGCTGCCCTTGAAATTTCCAATTCGGATAACACCTGCTCTGCCAGGATTTTTTCATTAGTATTTTCCGTTATATAGGCCCTGATCCTTTTTTCCTCCAAAAGTTCTGGATTGGGAGTTTCTTCCGGACCCTTGGAGTTCCTAAGTATCTCAACAATATATTCGGCAAGTAATTCGAGGGAAAATTGAACGGAGGGGACTTCAATGGTGGTAGGCCTGACAAACTGCCGGTAGAGCAAACGGGCTGTAAGCTTGCGCTGGTCCGGCTCGTCTTTCATCAACTGTTCCCGCTTATAATTGCCCTTACCCTCTTCCAAGGTAAAATGCGAGACATTGATTGAGCCAAAGACCTTTTCCTTGGTGGCAATGGGGACAACAAGTTCACAGATTCCGGCAGGGCAATACCCCAGAAACGGTTTTCTATCTTTGCATTTTTCATATAACGGGCTGTTCTGTGCCAGACACCTCTGGTACCCCTTCTCTGTCTCCTTGATAAACATGCAGTAGGGACTTGAATGGGCGAGATAGGGCCGGAGCACTCGCTCCAGATTTTCATTTTTATAGATGAACCCCGAATAATCCTTGATGGTAAGGCAAAGGGAAAAGTTCGTTTTGAGGTTTTCGATGTAGGAATTAATTTTCTTATAGCTTGGCATGTGGCTTCCTTTAGGAGAATCTTCTTCGGAATTCGGTTGGAGGTATCCCGAGCAGGGAGGAGAATACCCTGCTGTAATAGGACAGATCATCAAAGCCGACAATTTCGGCAATCTCGGCGATCGTCTTATCTGACGTAATCAAGTACGTTTTGGAGACCTCAATCCTCAATTTGTTTATGTAGGTGCTTATGTTCATTCCCACGGTTTTGTTGAAATTTCTGGAGACGTAGGAAGTACTATAGTTGCAGTATCGGGCAATGTCCTCAATGCGGATATTTTCTGTTACGTGCATTTTGATATAGGTTAGGGCATGTTGGATAAACAGGTCTTCCTCTTTGTCCTTTGGTTGGGAGACCAGCTTGGCAGTGTCTTCGGTCGTGCTGTACCTGTTGTCAAGGGAGGCCAGAAAGGAAGCAATGAATTCGAGGGAGAGCAAGATGGTCGCCATATCCTCTTTTGCAGGGGCTTTGGGCTCCCTCTGATATAACTGAGAAAGGAGGGCAATGTTGAAATCGGGATATTT
>Ga0209414_1000419_pt1 | contig 20183 bp, 21 predicted proteins | sample LakVidmifraction_4_FD_181154 | JGI IMG/M metagenome (GOLD analysis project Ga0209414, IMG submission 181154) | Hypersaline microbial communities from Lake Vida, Antarctica - Brine Hole Two &gt;0.2 micron (SPAdes) (version 2) | ecosystem: Environmental > Aquatic > Non-marine Saline and Alkaline >... | reverse complement strand
GCTAACTTTCTCGCATTCTTTTAAAAATGTTATAATAAACACAATGGAAAATCCCAACAAAGAAATGATTGACAAAATAGAGAACTACATAATGGTTGCGATTGTGAGAAGTAAGGTATAGACTTAAAATAATAATTATTAATAAATTAAAAATATATGCACCCTCAAATAAATATAAAACACAATATAGGGAACACCATTGATATCCCAAATAATCTGGATATTAAAACCTCTACATATCTTAGTGCGAATATTGCAGCAGGTGTTACTGCCGTTCCCGTCGACAATGCCTCAGACTTTTCAACGGGTAATATATTCTTATTGTTGTCTTCACTGGGTGCTGAGAATTCTGAAATAATTCAATCAACAGAACACACAATCCAATCACTAACTACTTTAGCTACAGCTCTATCTCATAGCCGTGGAGACATTGTTAGTGAAATTAAATACGACAAAATATCAGTTCACAAAAGCTCAACAATTGACGGAACTTACACAGAACTAGAAATAAAAACATTTTTTACAACACAGCAAAATACAATATTTTTTGACAACACAGGATTGGCTGGAGACTACTATAAAGTTCGATGGGAAAATTCAGAAACTACTGATGTTTCTTCTTTCTCTACACCAATCAGTGTCACATCCTATCCAGAAAATTCAGCAGCTAAAATTATATTGCCAGTAAGAAAAGCTATGGGTGTATCAGACAGCGATACTAAAATTACTATGGAGTTTTGTCTTAGTGCTGTTAACGATGCGAGAAAGTTTGTTGAAGGTAGAATCTACGGAATCAGACAAGAGTGGCAACAGGAATTTGAATTTCCAGTTAAGTTACTAGCGGGAACCAACTCAATTGACTTACCGGACAATATTGATTTTAAAGATACAGACCGCTCAATTTTAGCAGCAAGACTAATAATTGGTAGTATACTAACTCCATACAACCTAATATATATAGACAAGCGTACATGGAACCAAATGTCATTCTCTGTTTCTGGAGGAGATAATCAGGCCCTTGTTGCTATCTCAGGAACTACAATAACCTTAGATACTATCGGAGATTTCTCAGACTCATCTTCAGGGGTTGCATACGTTGCGACAAGTGATTTTGACCAGACTATTATGCAAATAGCGTACACAGGAGTTAATTCATTAACAAACCAACTAACAGGGGTCACAGGGGTCACAAGAGAAATACCAGTAGGAACAAAAGTTTGGGCTCGACCAACTATTTCACAGCCTGTTTATTACACAGTCTACGAAAACAAATTAGTATTCGATAGAATCATTCCAGACTCAATGCAAGGAAAAAATGTATATCTTGATTACTATAAAAAAGTAGAAGAAGTTAATGACCTATATCAAGTTCTTCCGGAACACTACAGAGAAATGTATAAATGGTATTTGCGTTATGCAATTAAATATCGTAAAGATAATGACCTTGAACCAGACGATGCGGACCTATTAAAGTTCGAATCGTTACTAGACGCTTTAGTAGACAATTTATACCTAGGACAATCATCAATAATAATTAATAGTTAAAATTATGGAAACAGCAGATAACGTAAAAATTCAATATCCAACAGAAGGAGTTATCCGTTCAGCACAACTGAATGATACTGTTTGTCCACAAAACTCTGTTGAGTTAGCAGTCAACCTTCACTTTGATAGAATTGGTTCAGCTACAACTCGATTAGGAATGACCGAGTACGCCGATGATTTAGGTGGTAGTATTCTTTCTTTTGGAACATTACAAATACAGGGTGGAGATAAACTTCTCTATGGCCAAGTAGGAACTGATGTTTCAGTTTGGGATGGGTCTTCATGGACTTCAGTCCGTACAGCAACAGTTTCAACTAAAGCAAGATTTAGCCAATGGTTAAATCATATTTATATGGTAAACGGAACAGATGCACTTCAAGCTTCCAATGGTGGGAACTTCTCTGCTATAACTAATATCGTACCAACTACCCCAGTGATGCCGGTCGGTGATTTTATTCAAGCCGGATTTGACGGTAGAGTTTGGATTGTCAACAAAGAAAATGATGCTGTTTATTTCTCAGACATTGTCCAGTTCACACCCCCTTCAACATTTACTTTGACTTACGACACTTCAAATTACATTGAAAGCTTTTCTCCTCAAGACGGAGAATCAATAACAGGATTATTCAGAGTTCCAAAAGCTCTTTTGATTTTTAAACAAAACCATATTTTTAGAGTATATAGTGCTACTAATGTAGACCCTTATCCAGCTTACAATGTAGGAACTTATTCACAAGAGTCAATCGTTCAAGGAAAAGATGGGGTTTACTTCCACCACTCTTCAGGTTTCTATAAATTTTCATACGACGGGCAACCTACTGAAATTTCAAGAAGGGTTAGTGATTTCGTTAAAGCAATTCCTAGAGTAAACTACGAAAAAGTTGTTGGAATCTACGATGGTACTGATGCGATTAAGTGGTCAGTTGGTGAGGTTACAGTTGAAGGTGTTACATATTCAAACTGCCAAATGAGATATACAATCTCTACTCAAATATGGACAATTTACGATTATGCTGGAGGTAAGATTACGGCTTTAATTAGTTTCGATGATGGAACAAACATTAATCAAATATCCGGAACTGATACTAATAAAGTATCAACTCTAGACACTGGTTTTACTGACCTAGGTTCTGATATCTATTATGAGATTATCGGAAGAAGATACTCTTTTTCTGAAATGTATAGCGACACTAAAAAGATTACAGGACTTTCTGTTTTATCAGAAAACGGTGGGGGTGCACTACTACAATCTCAAGTACAAAAAGAAGGAAAAAATATATGGGAAGACTTAGGTACAATAAGTGAAAAATATGTGTCTTTATTCCCTAACTCAGACACGAAAGATTTCAACACTCTTCGTACAAGAATAAGAGGTAACTCAAAAGGTGAACCTATAAGGTTTGATGGTATTGAAATACTTAAAATTTCAAACCAAGGACTTGATAAAAATTAATATGGAACTACCAGAATTATACTTGAATAGATTTTTATACAGAGACGCCTCACAAGATGCACAAGGAGCAGCTTTTACTTCTTGGGATTCTACACCAGAAGAACCGGAACCAATCCCCTCAGGTGGTGCCGCCCAAGATATAAATACTAGCAATGTACTTATAAACGGTGCAGTCTTAGAACCAGGAACTTTTCCATCAGGTGTATTAGATGTTTCAAACTGGGGATGGGGACAAACATCTGTTTTTTCTTCTACAGATTCCAATACTGTATCGTGGGGTGCTGGAACATTTACATCAGCAGATGGAAATTCATACTCTATTAGTGCAGGGAATACAGGAAATATGTCAGCGAAGACATATATCTATTTGGACTTACTAACCTCTGAAACGGAATATCAAATTACAACGACCTCTGCAAACTCTGTTGGAATAGGAAAAGTTCTTATTGCGGTAGCTGAAAACGCTACCCCTAATGCAACCTACAACCTTTCAGAAGCTACTCAAATTGTAGGAGATAATATTTTAGCTAATACAATTGATGCTTCAAAAATGAATGTAGGTCAATTATCTGCAATTACAGCTGACATAGGGTCTATTACTTCTGGAACAATTACAGGAGCATTATTAAGAACAAGTGTATCAGGTGAAAGAATTGAAATAGATGACGATTCCATAGAGTCCTTTGACACAGGAGGAACAAGAAGAACTTTGATAAAAAATTCCGGTATGGTTTTTTACGGTGAAGACGGTAATTCGGCCGCCACTATCTTCGGTGTTAATAATGACGAATTAGGAATTTATGTCGGAAGCCAACTTTATGAATTAGACGATAATGGATTTAGGGCAGTAGGTCTTTTTGGGTCCGTAGGTTCACTCGGAACATCCGGAGAGCCCTGGAATACTGGATACATAGATAATCTTAATACTGATGAATTAGATGTTGATGATGGACTTACTCTGGGTGGTGTTCGTAGAACATCTTGGCCAACATCTGGTGTTACAACTCTTAGCGGACTTTCTATAAACACAAGTAAAAACTGGGGAGGATACAGCTTAACCAATGTTAATAATATAACAATAACAGGAGATTTGACCGTTGGAGACGACATATTAGGTGCCAACAGAATCGAGGCAGATATTATCGACCTATCAGGTGGAGGATACATTGATGATGCCAGAGCTTTTTATTTTGAGACCGGGCGTTCAACAAATCCAAGTATCTCTGGTGAGATAAGATATTTTGATTCTGGAACAAAAGGTTTTAGAGGGTATGTCAACGGATTTAGAGGTCAATTTGATATGACCGCAGTTTAATAAAATATTATGAAAAGACTAACAAAAATAGAATTAAATAATAGGAATGAAAAAATATCAGACACAAATCTTTCTATATCCCAAAGAAAAATTGCTTATAAAGAAATCATGGATGAAACTTTAAATCCCAGTGAACAATTTGACCCCGAAACTTTTGACCCTATGTCTGATGACCCAGACTATGAAGTTAAAAAAAGACCAAGAGAGAAACACATGGGGAAACTAGAAACTATGGGTATGAATCCTAAAAAGCAACTGGAAGGGCAGATGGTTGGGATGTTCGAATCTAAACAAGATTTATACTTATTATTCGCAAATAAAATAAATGATTTAATAGATAGAGTGGACGAATTAGAAAAAAGGTTGCCAAAGCAATAATTTAACAATATACTTAAACAAACACCATGCATCCACAAACAAACTTATCACCAGGACAAACAGGGCAGGAAGTAGCAAAACTACAGCAGTTTTTACGACAGCAAGGACTTCTATCTGATTCTGATATTGCTACAGGACCTGGAATATATGGACCAAGAACTACAGCCGCTGTAAAAAGCTGGCAACGAGCCAATGGTGTAGACAACTCATCAGGACCTGGACACTGGGGACCAAGGTCTATTCAAGTTGCTTCTGGTAGAGGTAATCAAAGAGAAACTCAGGAATCTGTTGATTCTCAATATGCTGAAGTCGCATCAAGAAATCCTAAAGTTGCCTCTCTTATAAATAACGGCGATACGATAGAATCTGTAATATCAGCTCTTCAGAACGGAGACTTGTCTACTATTACTGATTCATTTGGTATGCCTTTTGATGTCGAGACACAACAAAAAGCAATTGAGGATTCTAACGCAAACACTAGAGCTTATTTTAAAGCTTTAGAAGACAGAGAAACTGCGGATACTGAATCAGCTCTGGCACAGAAACAAGCCGATTATCAGAATTACTTATTAAATTCAGGTCAACAGTTTGAAGTTGATAAAACGAAAGCCGACCAGAATGCAGCGAATAGTGGTGTTCTGTTTTCAGGAGGACGAGTACAGAAAGAAAAGAATTTAGAGAGGACTTATCAACAAGACCAAGACAGACAGTTCGGGAATACTTCTCGTGACATTAGTTCTATTGGCCAAGACTTTCAATATAAATACGGTAAATCTAACACTAACCAGTTCAAAAATTCATTTAACCTAGGGGGTAATACTTTCAACGCAAACACAGCACGAGGTGGTGTTGGTTCATCAGAACTTTCAAAAATTTACAACCCCGGGAACTTCAATAGTTTCAAAGGAACAAGACTTGGTGAAAAATCAGCGATAGAAAACACAAGAGCAGCATCAAGACTTCAAAACAGAGGAAATAAATTACTAGCAACAGGACGTTATAACCAATTCAACTAATATGTTTAACTCAATGGACTCAATCTCAAAATACTACGGAAAACAAAACACAAATGTTATGGGGCCTTATAGTTCGTACATGAATACCGAAAGACAACTTCCAAATGGAGGAGGAAGTTATAGCGTTGCGGGAGCCGTTGGTAATCCTTCTGGTGATACGGGAATACAGGATATGTTTAATGCAAAAGGAACTCGTGAACCTGATGCAGGAATACAGGATATGTTTAATGCAAAAGGAACTCGTGCACCCGAACAATCCTCAATATTTCAAGGGGGGCAATCCCCAGCACAGCCAGAAGTTGATTTGTATGCAAAATATAGAGACCCTGAAACTGGAGATATAATGTCACCGGAAGAGTATTCATCTTTCTTAGGTAGTAAAGTTCCTCAACAAAAAGGGAATGGAGACGTTGGACAATACGCAGGAGACTCAATGGCTAACCCAGATGAGTCATCAGCTAGTCTGAATCAAAGAGCAACTAATTTAAATAACACCCGAAATGACATAGCAACTGGTACTACAGACCCCTACGACTTTACTCAGGGAGGTAACATTGTTTACAGTCCAAGTGATTTGGAAGCAATCGAAAAAGCTTATGCAGGAATTTATGACCCAATACAAGATGATATTTTTGCTAGACTAAAAACCAGAGAAGAAGCTGCGAAAAGAGATGCAGACAGAGAAGATAAAATATTTTCAGTAAACGAAAACATTAGACAGTGGAAAGCCACAACAGGAAGTAGAGGAGGGTCAGAAGGAGGGGTAACAGTTTCCAATAAGTTCTCCCAAGACCAAATAAATAAAGGTTCTTCTAAAGCCGGAATGACAGAAGCTGAGTTCCTTGTCCTAGACCCAGATTTAGCAAACTACTTTGTTAACCCACCTAAGTATTTCGACATAGATGGTACAGAACAGAATGAGCTAATGAGCGACTTGTTGGCTAATTTAGTGCAAGAAGTTAAGAATGGTGAAATTACCAACGAAGAAGCTGCGGCTGAAATTATGGAAGGTAATTTACCTGCTGCAGTTAAGGTGTATCTAGTTAGTCAGTTACCAGCCACACCAGAAGAAACTGGTAATTGGTTTACGAACATTTTTAGGTAATGGTGGCAAACAATAAAAAAAATGATAAACAACAGCAGATTCACAACAGTAAATAGTGATGAAGAAAATAAAAGCGTAAGGCGAAGTAGATTTTCTGTTCCTGAGAAATCATTTTCACCTTTTGATAATGCACCCAAGAAATCATTTTCACCTTTTGACAATGCACCCCAGAATAATTTCGAATCTTTAAAACCTCAAAAAAAGTTTGAGAGTCCTTACCAATTTCAACCAGTCGGTAACTTGGTTGATGCCGGGAAAAAAGCTTACACTGAAGGAACTGGCCAGATTCAACAAATGGCTGACAGACAAAGAGAGGTTACAAAACCTCTGACTGATACTATCCGTAAACCTTTTCAGGGTACAATGAGGGCCACACAGAACGCACAACCTATAAATGTGTTGAACTCACCAACAGGTAGGTTCCTTGCAACTCAAGTTGGTAAAACATCCGGGTCTAGTATTGAAGCAATGTTTAAATCAGCAGCATCATCAGAAATAACTTACGACCAGGCTTATTCTTCTATAAAACAAAAACAAGCTGAAAACCCTTCTAAGTTTAAAGAATTTTTATATCAAGCTTATGACACTATTCCACAGACAGCTATCGGAGTAGGTATTTCACTTTTGAACCCATCAGCAGGTATTGCTTACTGGACAGCCCTTTCAGCCAACGAACAAATTCAAGAAAAAGGAAGAGTGGAAAGTTTAAATCCAATTATTATTGATGTTGCTCTTGATAAAGTTCTTGGTGACACAATTGAAGGATTGTTTAAATCTGGTAAAGCCACGTTTCTTAGAACAATCACAAAATCAGGACTAGCTGAATCAGGAACAGAAGTTACTCAAGACCTTTTGAAGATGCAGGATGCTTATTTAAGAGCTGGCACACAAGAAGAAAAAGATGCTATAAAAGCTGATGCAAAATTATATTTCACAAGTGGCCAGATATTTATGACAGCCGGTGTTGCAGGACTATCCGGAGGAGTAATCGGTGGAGGTGCACAAATCATTAACCAAAACAGACCTCAACAGGGACCAGCTAACCCTGGTGTAACTGTTCCTAGAGAGAATGTAACTTTCCCAGGTGATGTTCCACCAACACCACCTCCCGGTGCGACTCAACAAGCTCCAGTTCAACAACAAGCTCCAGTTCAACAACAAGCTCCAGTTCAACAACAAGCTCCACCTCAAACAACAAGCAGAGATACTGAAAAAATGAAAGAACCGGGAGTTTGGAATAGTCCAGAAAAAACTATTGATGCAGTAAAGACTAAACAGGGAGCAGAAGTAACTAGAAATGAATTCGTAACTCAATTCCAAAAAGCATCAGAGACTATTCAGGAACAAGGTGGACAGGATAAAGCTAATTCAATTGAACTTCTAAAGAAAAAAGATGCTGAGGGTGCCATAAAAGCTATTGATAGTGTTGCTGATACTTTACCTACAGAAGAAGAGTATATTCAAACCAACAGCGAAAAAACAAACAAATCAACAGAAGGGTATAAGAAAATGTCTGACTTTATTGATAGCATGGAAAGGGATAAAACAATTTTTCCCGAGGATGCTCCGATTCTAAAAACAATATTTGAAGATATGGATGATACGTTTTTGCGAGGAATGACATTCAAGCAAGATGCTAGTATGACTCGTACACCAGGATTTTTTCAACGTTCGAATCCTAATGCTCAGGGTGAATATGATATTAAAAAGTCTAAATTAAAGATGAGTAGAGGTCTTACTAACATGCTGAACAAGGATAGAAGTCCTGGGAAAGTATTTGTTCACGAAGTAGGCCACGCTGGATATTACATGATTCTAACTCAAGAAGAAAGGGCTATCTCTGATAAAATCTTTAAAGAACAAGGAGGGGCAAAGTCCGAAGCTAACAAGCGAATATTTAAGGGTGGATTTCACGAAGGAGACAAGTCTGATTTAGATTATTACACACAAGATGCGGCGGAGTTCTTCGCTGAAAGTTTTGCTGAATATATATATCAGAATAAAGTTTCATCAGCTCAAATGGAACCAATGCTAAAAAGAGTATCTAAAAAATTCTTCGCTGGTCTAAAAAGATTAGTAAATAGGAAGAATGATGCTGCTGTAGAAAAACTAAGACCTTTGTATGAAAAGATTTTAAGCGGAAGTAAAGAAACTCCACTGTCTGAATTTGCAGGAAAAGAGCCTCCGAGCTTCAGGAAGGAATTGCAAGAGATGTTAAATAAACCAGGAGAACAAGCTCCTGTAGAACAAGCTCCTGTAGAACAAGCTGCTACACCTAGTTTATTCCAAGGAGTTGAAGGAAACTTTGACCCATCACAATACCCCGAAACACAGGGTCTATTCGAAGGTGGAAGAGAACCAGTCGTTGAAGAAACTACATTATTCAAAGCTAATAAACCGTCAAGAGTTCCACCCAAGGGAAGGCTAGGTATATTTTCAATATCCCAATCTCCAGTGCGTGTTCTAACTAAAATGGGATTAAGAACTGAATACGATATGTTAAAAGATGCTGATTTTGCAAGACAGCAAGAAGACTTTGTTATTGAAGCAAAAATTAGAGGATGGATGAATACAGTACCCAGTAAAGAAAGTAATAAGAAAATTTTCAACTGGCTAGATGGTGATAAAAAAACGGAACTAACAGCACAGGAACTTGATGTGGCTGGACAAATAAAAGGATATTTAGAAACATGGGCTGACAGACTTGGTTTAAGCAAGGAGGCTAGAATTAGTGATTACATCTCTCACATTTTTACTAAAGACTCAAAAGGACTTCCTGATGACATCGGTTTAATGATTCGAAATAAACAACCTGGTGAGGTCTACAATAAATATTTACTAAAAAGACTTGGTGCAGAAGGGTATCTAAAAGATACTTGGACAGCTCTTGAGTTATACTTACGAAGAGCAAATAGAAAAGTTCATTTAGACCCAGCACTAAAAGCTATGCAAAATGGTGCAAAGAAACTAAAAACACCAGAAGAAAAAACCTACGTTGAAAAGCTTGTCGGAGTAGTAAACATGCGACCTCATGCTAATGATACTTTAGTTGATAATTCAATCAATAAAATCACACATCACCCACTAGCGGTAAAAATGTTCGGAAGAGTTATTGGTGGACCACGACCGGTAAGAAGTGCTACGTCAGCATTAAGAAAAATGAAATCAAGGTCTGTAATCGCAGGGTCTGCTATTACTATGGCTAAAAACCTTACTCAGGGTGTAAACACATTTTCAGAAATTGGAGCAGCGTATACACTTGTAGGATACAGTGCTATCAGTAAAAAAGGAGCTGGACAAGAGCTTAGAGACCAAGGTGTTCTACTTAACTCTTTTGCTGACAACCAAACATACAGTGCTGTAAAAAGATTTGCAGAGCAAGCCGATAAAATATTATACGCCAACATGAATGTTACTGAGCATATTAACCGTGGTGCAGCTTATTATGGTGCCAAACAGAAATTTTTAGATGGTAAAGTAAGCGTTAAAGATGTCAATAAGTCTCTAAATCGTCAATATACAAAAGAATCAGGATACGAAACTACTGAAGCAGATGCTAAAAAATATGGAAAATATGTAGCTGAAACAACACAGTTTATGTTCGGGTCACTAGATACTCCTTTATTATTAAGTAGTGATGTAATGAAAACAGCATTCCAGTTCCAGACATTCACATTAAAACAAATAGAAAGAATTGGTAGTCAGGTTGGTGATAAAGAATGGGCTAAATTAGCAAGGTACATTCTTAGTTCAGCGATACTATTCAGTACAATAGGTAAAGTATTTGGTATGAAAACTTTGGACACATTCCCTTTTGTTACGCTAGGAAAACCACCTATCTATGACTTGATAGATAGTATTATTCAGGAAGGTATTATAGGTAAAGATGATTATGGAAATAAACTTGATGCCGAGGGAAGACTATCATCAGTTGGTAGCTCATTCTTAACAAACGTGGTCCCCGCCGGAGCTCAAATAAAAAGAAGTGTTCAAGGGTTTAATGAAGTTAATGAAGGAGCCTCAAGAACAAAAAGCGGAAGAAAAAAATACAATGTTGAAAAATCTACTTCTAACTATATTCGTGGAACTCTGTTTGGAAAATACAACCTACCAGAAGCAAAACAATATAGAAAAGAGCAGGACAATAAGAAAAAAGGAAAATCTTCTAAATCAAAATCAAAAACAACAAGTCGTTTTACTACTATATAAATAAAAAAAACACTGAGTCTCGCCAAGTTAACATTTTTTGTACTTGCTTTGAAACTAGAGTGTTTATTTTTTGAGTGAAACTGATAGGTCGTCTGGACAAAGCCCTTACCCCCGATGCTCCGAAAGGTTCAAATTAAGTCTTCTCGATACTATAAGCAACCTCCTATACAATTATAAGACTAAACTTCTAAAGAAGCAAGGATTAGTGGTACAAAATTCATCGCTGTTTTTTCATATCCGTTAGTCTTCATCTCGTTTATGAATATTTTCTCAGCTCTCTCTACAATTTCTGAAGTAAGTTCCCTATCTACAGATTCTGCGGTCTCTGAAAGAGTAACTCCAAACTCTAGAGCAAGTTTAATTGAGTCTTCTTTGTAGAAAGGTAATTTAAGCATCATTTTTTGGGTCTTCCCCGTTATCTTTTACTGGTAATTTTTCAGGTGCGACATTTTCTTCTACTGCATATTTTTCAATATCAGTAAACAAAACAATGTTTTCCAAGTAACCTTCCTGACTTAATCGTTGTTTTGCAGAAGGAACCATTTGAAGTTGTTTTAGCAGAACTTCTATTTTTTGTAATTTATTTTGAGTTGATTTTTGTATTTCTTCTTGTGTCATATTTTTATTAGTTTTATTATTTTTAAATTTATTCCTCTGTTCTTGGCAAAGTTAGTGTTATGTTGTTAATGGCTTCTTCAATTGAACATAATATTTCCACCCCTGCTCGGTGCCCTCTTGGAAGCACACAATCTTGGTTAATGCCTAAAATATCCAACTTACTAACAATTTCTTCTGAAGAATTAGCTATCACTTCTAAAGCAAGAGTTATTCTTTCTAATTGGCTGTCACCTTTAAAATTAAATAATTTTTTCATAGTTTTTATATTTCTTTAATAAACTCCTGATAAGCTTTCGATATTTCTGTAGCCGCTTTGACGATTCTTTTTTCCATTTTTTCAATCTCTCGTTCGTCAAATTGTCTTTCAAACTCTTTTATTTTACCTGTAAATCTCAATTTTTTACCATCTTCTCTCCAGAAATCTTTTTTCTCTGGTTTGTATTCCTTTGTTTCAATCCAATCTAAATGACAATACTCGGGAATCTGCCCTACACTATATTTTAACGCAGTCGCATAGAAAACTAATTGTCCGTGTTTTATTACTTTAACTTTTGTCCAAGGTATCTTACCTGTTTTGTATTCCCTGAATACATTATCTATAGAGTTGTAACTATCAATGTACGAAAGAATTGGTACTCCTTTAACTACAGTTCTAATCTCGTACTCTGGGCTGTCGTATATAACCAGGTTACTTTTGAAATCTAGAAACTCTTCGGACTCTATATCAAACCCTAACTTGTCTTTAACCCATTTAGCATCATCAAACAGTTCTGGATTCCTGGATAGGTCTTCAACTACCTCTGCGAATCCTTTACCGAATCTTAGGTACTTTGTATCCAGTTTTTTCCCTGCTTCGAAGTATTCCCTGCGATATCTCACAGGGTTACTTTCCCAACAGGTCATCTGGGACCAAGATAAATGGGGCTTAGGTAAAATTAAATTATTCTTTGACATTTAGTTTTAGTGAAGTTTCCTCAATAATAGGAAGAAGACTTGTCTTATGCTCGTCAGTTAATTTTGTTGACACAGCAATTTGTCTAATAATTAAATCAAGTGCAGCTTCAGACAAACAAGACTGAATCGCTTGAGTTGCTTTTACAAGAGCGACATCACTAACTGGTGACTCTTCTTGCATCGGCATATCTGGAACGACTGCTGCTGCTGGTTTAGCCGCAGGAGTAACTACTGGTGTTGGTTTAGCTACCGGGACAACTACTGTTTTTGCTTTAGGTTTTTCAACTACTGAATCTTTTCTATCGCTAACCATATAGTATTCCTTCCACAGTTTATTCATGTGAGGAGCGATATATGCGTGAGCCTCGTCAGGAGTTCCAGCTTTAACAACTATCTCAGGTATAACATTTGCATATTGCCCTGTTGGGATAGTCATTCTAATTGAGTAACTAATCATTTCCGGTACTATTGCTTTTTTAACTACTGTTTTTTTTGCTTTTGCTTTTTTAGCTACTTCTTTTTTAACTACTTCTTTTTTCTTTGTTACTTTTTTCTTTGTCATATTATTTTAAGATTAAACTGTTAATAAAATTCCGTAAACAAATCCGAGTACAAATACGACTAAGTACAATCTCCATATAATTGACCACACTAGCCAAAATACTGGTTTATCCTCTACCTCCTTCATTAATTGTTTTGTTGTTTTGAATTTCATAGTTTTATATTTTAATTGCTGAAAATGATAATGAAGGTCTTGATTCAAATGTCGCATCTCCGGTACTTTCTTCAGTAGCCTTCAATGCTTTTACCTCATCTGATAATTCCTTAATTGAAGCTTTAAAGGCCTTTTCTTTAACCGCAAAGGCTTTTGTGTAAGTCCAAGTTTTAAGTTCAGAGATTGAAAACCTTCCAAATGGTGTGACTGCACCCTTCTCTCCTTTTGCAACAAGGTCCTCTGTAATCTTAGTTCTCAATAGTGCTTTTTTTGAAGCAATTTCTTTTTCTTGAGAATCTAACAATGCGTATTCTTCTAATTCTTTTTCCATAATTATTTTTTATTTTTAATATAGTAATCAATAATTTCCCTTATGAGTTCTCCGTGCGTTTTTTTGTCTTTTTTTGCCAATGTTCTTATGAACTTCTGTTGGTCCACCCGGACTCTGGAGTTCATTCTTGGCATAGCTGTAGCTTTTTTCTTCATTATAGTATTATTATTTTTTCTGATAACTCTTTTGCTTTTTCTTTTGTGATTGATATAACTCCCTGGTTCCTTAACTTCTCTATCTCCTTGTATCTTATGAAACAAAATTCTTTTTTAAATTTTATAACTAGATAGGAAGGAAGTGGAGGGATTGATACACCGTCACATGGTTTTTGTCTACTAATCTCGTCTGAGAATTTCACGACTAATCCGGATTTCTCAAGAGCTGGTAAACCTTCGTCTTGTCCTGCTTCAATTTTTGCAAACTGAAACGACTCCATATTGGTTTGTTTCAGCTCGTAATATATGTACCACTTTTTTTCTTTTAGGTACTGATTCAGTATTGTGTTCTTCTTGGCTTCGATTTTTCTCATAATGTTTTTAAAATTTAATAATGTGCAGAGCCTTACAAGCCAATGAACGTCTCACCCCTACTCTGGTATTGCAATACTCTCAATCCCTCTTAACCCGCCATGTTGGTTACTAGGCTTGTCTCAGGATGTTTTTGTTTGAGTATGCGTAGTTTGAGTCTCTCAGTGTTACCATCACTTAGTTTATTGTCAGTTTCAGTTCAATAAAACTCGTAAGGTTCTACACACTATTTATAATGTGCAGAATGGATGAGATAATAAGTAACTAGCATTTAATCTTATTACCTGTCTGATTTTATACCAACCATTGCTCTACCTTGCTAGTTTAAGCTACTTCGTATTTCTACGGGCAGGATTTGAACCTACATCCATTCTACACATTATTTAATTTCAATGAACTTCGTTTATTTTATCATTTTGGTGTCGGTGCTGTCAAGTTGATAACCTGTGGATAACTATTCTATATTTCCAGTCAACTTTTCTTGAAAATCTTTTCCTTCCATGACTGTATCGTGACAGTCCATGTCGCTACCTTTTACAACCAAATGTATGTAAAGGTTTTTCTTCAAAGCATCAGACCTCAACACCCTTCCTAATGACTGTTCATAGAAAAGGAATCTGTATGACTTACTTGCATAAATAACACAAGGGAAACTTCCTAGGTTGTAACCTTCAGAAATCGCACACTGTGCCACGATGATATGGGGAGCGGGGCTTTCATTTACTTTCTTTATAAATGTTCTATCTTTTGTCTTCCCTGTCAGTGTTGAAACTGTGTAACCTTCCTTGTGAAGTGCTTTTGCAATCTCAATTATTTGAGCGGTGTAGTTTGCAAAGATAAGAAGTTTAGGAAATTCCTGAGCTTTTTCAAGGATGTAATCTATCTTCTTTGAAGGGAAAATAGTCGTCTTGTCGGTCATTTTGTCTGTTTTTCCGTCTATTACCTCGATTTTCTTCCCGTATAGTATCCCATTCTCTATTGTACGGAGCCTACCACGCCTTATAAGAGGGTCAGCTTCAGATAAGGATATATCTGCCACTGCTATTTTCTGAGCCGGTGAGAGGGCAATTTCGACCACCTTATGGGTTTGTTCTGGAACATCAAAGAAGTCATTTAGCCCTCCTGTGTAACCAAATCTTTTTATTAGGTCTGCTAATTTATTTTTAAGGACCTCATCTTTCTTTGGAATCCAGACTTTTCTGTACGCTCCCATTCTAATTTGTACATAGTATTTTCTTCTAAATTCGTAGTAGTCCCATTTCTGGCCAAGTAGAGTTGCTATCGCCCAGACACTCATAGGTTTTAGAGCGGGGGTTGCTGATAGTAAGTATAATCTTTTCGGTGGATGTTTCTCTAGGAATTTTTTCGTTGCGTCGTAAATTCCAGAAGTCTTTGGGACCTCCACTTTGTTTCTCTGGACACAGTGAGGTTGGACACCTAGGTGGTGGTGGCACTCGTCAAAAATCACAGTATCGAAAGCGGGGAGAATATCCCAGTCCCTTCGAAGGTCTTCTTTACTGATAACCATTACTCCTTTTTTAGTTTGCCACTTCTCATTTTCGTTCAACCATGTATCATCGTCTCTTTGTTGTTTCGGACAGACAACTAACACATCACCCTCGGCCATCACCAAAGCCGTTCGAGTTTTACTCGCTCCGGTTCCTAGGAACAAACCACATTTCTTTAGGTCTGCATCTATTATTTTTTTTTGGTGTTCGTAGAGTGGTAACATATTTTAAAAATTATCTCTATTCTTCCACTGCGGAGCCAATTTAATTCCAACGAATTTGGAATCACCTCCGGAGTAGTCTCTGTCTTCATAAGTGAATCGGTCATCTTTACTTGCGTAGGCTCGTACTTCCTTTGTGAAGGTAATTGATGCTTTAATTTTTCTACCTCCTTCCGTCAGGCTCCATTCCTTATATTGTCTGTAAAGTTCAGGAGTCGTAATTTCCATACCTGGCTCCATTACAATACATTCACTCAAGAATCCTTCTACTGATGAGTTCTCGGCCCTGTAGTCGTCCAGCATTTTTGTCTGTTCGTTTGTCGTAATAAAACCGTCACTCTCTTGTAAGTCTACTGCCCCCTCTAGCATCCAGTTTAGAATCCCGGAACGCTCTTGGTTTAGAAGTCCTGTATCTGAGCGTAGTTTCGTGTTGGGATTTTTTCTGTAGTTTTGTCGGAACTGAACCACACACATTCTTCTCTCTGTAGCTGAAGAAGTGTCATCCATTCTAGGTAATGAGTTTACTGAAAATACAAATTTTGCTTGAGGTCTGAAAGTGTATTGAGGTTTGTATTTAACATCAATAGTAATTTGCTCTCCGGAAATTAGTTTCTTCAGTTTGTTTGATTGGTAGTAATTCCCTGCAACCTCTTCAATAATGTTTAATCTTTTTCCAACAAGTCCTTTCATTCCAAATTGCCCGTACAATCCCTCTAGGTCAATATACGAAGTTGCTTGCATACCAATAATCATTCCTATTGTGTCTATGAAAGTTGATTTTCCGTTTCCTCCGTTACCAACCATGAATAAAGCACGGTCATATTCCATTGAAGAGGATAGTATGTACCCACAGTATTGTTTGATTAGTCTAATTTTGTCCTCCTGTTCTGGTCCCGTCATCCACTCGCTAACACATTCATTCCATATAGGACATTTTGCTTCGGGGTCATAAAGGACAGGATATTGTATCAAGGTCACGAACTCTGGGGTATGAGGTTGTAGTTCTTTTGTCTCTATATTTAATAATCCATTCTTTACATTAATCCAACGGCCCTGGTCTAGTGTAATAACTAAAGTAGGAATAACTGATAAAAGACACGCTACTTTATCGGACACGCTTTTCTTTGTCCTGTATCCCCATAACATATCGTCATACAGTCCGTTCAGAACTATGTCAGACATCTCTTGGTCAGAAACCTCTTTGTAGACTCCGTTGTGATAGCGATATACTATTCCAGTTTCGTTTTTCTTTAGGTATGGATTCTTAGCCAGGATTTCTCTTTCGTAATTTGAGTAACGAACTTTGTCCTGTTCTTTTCTAATTTTTAAGACTCCTGTAATAGCCTGTTGCATTAACACATTCTCTTCTGGTGAAGTGTTGTGTTCAATCAACTCGTGTTTGTGTGAATAGGTATACCCACCTTCAAACGCACTATTGATAGTGTTTACAATTTCTTGAGGTCCTCCTGGGTCGTTCTCTAGTCCGTGCCAACCAACCTTCTCAATTTGCTGTAAGGCTTTTTCTTTAGTCCAGCCAGCTTGTCTCATTAAAGAAGCGACAATAATTAGCCCGTTGTTTCTACCTTTGAAATTTGCGATTGTTTCAGGTGCTCCGGAAATAAGTTTCTTAAAACTATCTCTTTGCTCCATCGGGAAACTTTCATTCACTCGGTCAAAGAAATTCTTTTTCTCGGCATCAGCCATTTTTTTAGCTTTCTCTCCTGTCTCTATTGGGATACTACTAAAGTCTAGTTGCAATTCTTTTGCCGGAAATGTCTCTTCAATTTCTTCAAGCGTGTATCTGTTCGCAGGGTTTTTATAAACACCTTTGATTTTAAATACTTCTTTTGTGTCTTCTTTTTTCCATAAATCACCAGTCTTTTTCCAGTAGTAAGTTTGCGGTACTCTCAAAATTCTCGTAAGGTCTTTTACAACTGGGTCGGCTTTTAATTCCGTTACTATATTCTGTTCTAACTCTTCCCATTTTTTTACAGAAATCTTCCATTCTTCTTCGTCAATTTCATCCTTGTAGATAGGCTCATCCAGTAACCAATAGATATGATATCCATTCTTTGTTTCTAAAATAAAACTTGGGTCTAACTTTAGTTTTATTCGTTCTAGTTCTTCCTCATCTTTTCTTCCGTCTATGTCTACAAAGAAAGCGTTCAGTGAAGTACAACTTTCATTCTTGGCATTTGCGGAGTCTCTGAATCCATTGACAGTAAAATAACTCTCATAACCATCTCGGTTGAGTTGCTCCTTGATTTCTGTGCTCGATACAGGCGGTCGTCCTTCTCCGGTTTGGTCAATGTATCGGTAAACATGGTCAGGGAAGAATGTTAAAAATCCTTTGTTATTTTTTACTGACATATTACATTTTTTATTAAGTTACTAGAGATAAAACGAAAACAGCCATTCTGCTTTCTGAGAGGGAATGTAACTAACCCCTCATACTCGCACAATGACTGTGTTCGATTTACCTCTAATATTTCTTTTTGGTTTTTGTTACATTTTTGCATATTACTGCTCTACTATTTAATTTAAATTTTTAACCCTGCGTTCAATTCAAGACTAGAAGTCTATGCCGTCTATATTTATTTCATCTTCAGAATATTCTACTGCTTCTGCTTCTGCTTCTGCTGTTGGTGCGACTGCGACCGGATTAACATTTCCAACTCCAAGTAATTTAGGAAGAATTTGTGTATCAACCATTTCTTGTAGGAATACTAATCTTTTTGTATCATCCCATACTTCTACTCCTTTAACTACTAACTTCTCCATATCAGGCATTCCATTCTTCTCCGCCATTGTGTAAGCGTGCTTGATTGCAACACCATCCTGGTTTACAAACAATGAATTTTTGTTTTTACCATCTACTTCTTTCACGCTAGGTGAAACTTTCATTTCTTTCGTTAGGTCGATATTTGGTAGCATTTTCAGAAAGGCTGTTGAGAAACTGTTACTGTAAGACAGTTGTAGGATGTAAACTTCTCCTTCGTCTAAAAAGTGGAAATTCCAACTTTTTCCATACTCTCCGTCTTTAACTTTAATGTCAATCAATTTACCTGTAAAACTGTCGTGAAATATTTCGTGAACTGTTGTTCCTATTTTGTTCACTCTAGTTTCTGCTCCTTCTGTTCCTTCTTTTACTTTTTCACAGAACTTTCCTCCTAGGATAGTAATGTATTTTCCTGACTCTCTATTTTCGAATCCCATGTATTTTATTTATATTATTTGGTGGTCTACCACCATTTTTTGATAATTTATCCAGTATAAATCGGATAAGATTTTGGTTTCTTTAAACCTTAATCATTTCTGTATTATACTCCTATGTCTGTGTCGGTGCAACCTGTTGAACAGTGGATAACCTGTGCATAACTTTTTTCTTTCTTTTTCATTTGATTTTTTTAGTTAAAGGTGGTTATAATTATTTCAGGAGGTACATTACGATGAACCAAAAGTTGTTGAATAAGCAAGAACTCGATGAAGCATTATCTGACTTAAATAAATATTATTTTTGGAAGATATATGGTCGTGCACACGAAAGTGTTGACGAACTTCTGAACCACTATGTTGTTTCAGGAGGTTGCGAGAACTTAATTAAAAAACGAGCAATCGTTGAATAAGGAGGTGGTCAAAATCTAAGGACTGAGTAATCAGTCTGGGTCGGGCTAATCCCCCGATAACAAGAGAGTGAGGCTTAATCGCTATAACCACTCTCTTTTTTTATATAACGATTCCTAGTAATTCCCACACTCCCCAGACCAACACCACTGTGATAATAACTCCCGATATTAAACCTAGTGTTATTGTTTTCATAGTTTTTTATTTTGTTTAATTTCTTCTTTTGTTGCTAAACACTCCTCCCCTTTTAAACCGTCTGGTAAATTTGACCAGTTTAAACATTTCTTACAAAACGAACCTCCTAATGTATTTTTAACTGGATAATGTTTTTTACGCTTAATTGTTTTCATATATTTATTTATTTCTTATAGTAATATTCCCCCCATAACTGATAAAGGCTTTGTATCCCTTTCTCCATAGATAAATTTCTCCAAACTCTCTATCATTGAATCAATCTTCGATTATCGCTTTCTCTGCTTTTAAATAATTTATCTGGTCTTGGATAGCATTGTTCCAACAATCATAAGTCCTGCTTTGAACCAACCCTCTTTATTGTGTGCGAATATATCAGCTTGTGCATATCCATTCATCTTTTTCCTCGTTGGTATAAATACCACTCTATCAATTTCAATTTCATCAAAGCCACAATCTGCAGGTAAGGCTT
>Ga0209414_1000418_pt1 | contig 20229 bp, 28 predicted proteins | sample LakVidmifraction_4_FD_181154 | JGI IMG/M metagenome (GOLD analysis project Ga0209414, IMG submission 181154) | Hypersaline microbial communities from Lake Vida, Antarctica - Brine Hole Two &gt;0.2 micron (SPAdes) (version 2) | ecosystem: Environmental > Aquatic > Non-marine Saline and Alkaline >... | reverse complement strand
ATATAGTTGGTAATCAACTTTACGGATTAAGTCCACTGCAAGCTGCGGCAAAAGTATTAACTAGGTCAAATGAGGGCAAACAAGCGGCGGTAAGTAATTACCAAAATGGTGGCCCAAAGGGTATTTTGTTTGTAAGTGATGAAAGAGCGGACCCAGCGTTTTCTTTACAAGAAGCGAAAGATATAAGGGCGGCATTATCAAGAAATCAAGGGTCAGCTAATGTTAATCAAGTTGAAACGAGTGCCTATAAAGTTGACTATGTACCTTTAGGATTAAGTCCTGTAGATTTGGATTTACTAAACGCCGAGAACATGGATCTAAGGGCGTTGTGTAATATATACGGCGTTCCTTCACAGCTACTAAACGATCCGGATAACAAAACGTATTCCAATACTAGGGATGGGGAAAAGGCGTTAACGGTTCGATGCGCATTACCGATGCTCACTTCAATTCGCGATCAGTTCAACAGAAAGTTTTTTAAAGATTGGGGCGGCAGTAAGAATATTATAGACTTTGACCCAATGGTATTTCAAGAACTTCAAGAAGATAAAGCCGTTCAAGTTGGATGGTTGAAAGATGCACCTTTAACCCTTCGCAGAAAGTTGGAGATAATGAAAGAGCCAACAGATGGGTATGACGAAGACCAGCTAAATTCTATTATCCTCAGTAACGGAATGACCACTTTAGAAGATATTTTAAACGGTCAACCATTGCAACCAAATAACACTCCTAGTGGCTACTAACAGTCGATTTATAAGACTTATTAAACAAGTTGAACGTAATAACGTTGCACCAATTGAGGCAGCTATTAACGCTCAATTAGATTATTTCATCAAGGAATACAAGCAAGGTAATTCACCAATGAGCCTACCAGTTAAAAACTTGAATAAAGCACTAAGGGCTATTTATGAACAATCGGGCTTACCTAATGCGGTGTTTGTCCGTGGCCAGATAAAAAGAAGTACTAAGGCCTTTGATAATATCGCAGACAAATTGAAGTGGATGATTAACGAATACTATAATCAAAACTTATTAGCACAAGCGGTGGTTCCGATAACAGAAACAACAAGAAGACAAATAGCTTCAGTAATGGTACAAGCGAATGAGAATGGGTGGGGTATTAATAAAATAGTCAGCGCATTGAAAAACACCGATTTAACTAAAAACAGGGCTAGATTAATTGCAAGAACTGAAAGCCTAAAAGCTGCTAACGCTGGTGCTATGTTAAGCGCGGCTGAAATGGATATAGCAGTAGATAAAATGTGGGTTAGCTCGCAGGATAACCGAACAAGAAGAATACCGCGCAATCAATATGACCATCTACATATGAATAAAAAACAAGTAGGGTTCAATGAATTGTTTATAGTTCCATCTACGAAAACAATTGATGCAATGTCATTCCCTGGCGATCCAAATGGAAGCGCGGGTTCTGTTTGTAATTGCCGCTGTACGGTGGTGTTTGTTCCGATTAAAAACGAGAATAACGAGCCAGTAAGTTTACGCGCAAATCTTCCCGCAAGTGGTGTATCTAACGTCTTCATGCGAATAGCCGCAATGGCAGCATCATTCAGTATCACATCCCAAATAATAGATAGTTTGATTGAGAGTATAGAGGGTGAAGTGTTTGTTTAGGGGTATTGACACCAATTAATGCAACGTACTGTTATGTCATCCTTGCCAATGATAATTTGATTAACGGTTGCGTATCCGAGCGCTAAATCTGTTTTGCTTAAAATATTTTCGCAATTAAAAAAATCGTCTAAATGAATCATCATTCCTATCTGTGGAACAAATGGGATTATAAAACAATTAACAGTAAACCATTCATGAATTTCATTGTCTAGCTCTTTAGTCCAATCGCAAAGAACGCTATCCCATTCGGGAGTAATTATTACTATTTTTATCATGTTTTTCAGTTTACCAAATATACTAAAATAGGGGTTCAAAAACAATTATTTCGGCTTAGTAATTTTGTTCTATGATATATAAATCATACGAAAAAGAAAGTTTATTGGACGTTCAAGGCAGAACGGTGAAAGCGTGTTGGTCAAGAATGGGTAATACCGATCTCGATAACGACATTATGGGGTTTGGTGCTTATACTAAAACAATAAACGAAAGAGGGCCACAAGGCAGGTCGGAAATATGGAGCCTTATAGATCACAAAGCAGACTTAAAAAACGCAATAGGCAAACCAAAAGAACTATATGTAGAGGGTGATATGTTAATTGCAGTAACTACAATTGTTGATACTGAAATTGGCGAAGACATTTTAAAACTTTACGGATCAGGCTGCATAAACTCGCATAGTGTTGGTTTTTCCACAATTAAAAGCTCTATGAATAACGAGAACGGGATAAGAACCATTCAAGAGGTAATGCTTTATGAAGGTTCGGCGGTTCTCTTCGGAGCTAACCCCGAAACGCCTACTTTAAGCTTGAAAGGTTATGTTGAAATGAGTGACAAAGATAGATTAGTTGCTCGTTTGGAAAGGTTATCAAAGGCTTTTAAATCAGGAACATTCACCGATGAAACATTTGGGCTTCTTGAAATAGAAATAAAACAAATTCAATCAAAAATACTCGAATTAAGCACCCTACCCGCAATTGCAGTAGAGCCGCCAGAAAGTGAACTATTGAAAGCGTTAAGACAATCAAATTTATCACTTAAAAATCTTTAAAAAATGGAAGATAAAATAATTGCGGAAATCAAGTCAATGACTGATATGATCGCAGAAATTAAAACAAAGTCAGATGCAAAGTCTGCACAAATTGACATCGCATTGGAAGCTAAAATGGCCGAGTACAAATTAGCCGCTGAAACAAAATCAGGCGATGAGTTAAAGGCAATCCAAAAGGAAATGCAAGACCAGTACGATGCATTCGTAACAAGTAAGGCAACTTCAAAAGTTATCGATATTAAAACAATCGACACCGCTTTTGCTGAAAAGTTGGAAGGCATGAACTTTAAAGAAGGCCAGGATAACGACCTAACTAATGACCTTAGAAAAAACAAGTCTGTAAGATTTGATTTCAACGAGGTTAAAGCGATGGGTTTAAACAACCTAACAGGTGATCCAGTTGCTTCTTACGGGCCACGTCAAGCGATCTTGCCTTCACAGAAAGTAAACTTTAGAGATTTGGTACCTACTTTGAATACTGAAACTGGTTTGTATGTGTTTTACAAGGAAACAGCAACAGCCAACAACGTTGCAAAGCAAAGTGAAGGATCTACTAAGGGCGAAAATACTTACGCTTTGAGCGAGGTTAAAATCGTTCAACAGTATATTGCAGGTACAACCACTTTTACTAAGCAAATGGCAACTTCATTACCTTTTTTAACTAATACTTTACCTCGTTTGTTAATGAGGGATTATTACAAAAAAGAGAATGCATTGTTTTATGCAACAGTATCACAGGCTGCAACAGTTGACACTTCGGCTGAAACTGATAAGGTTAAAAAGATAATTGATTTCGTTGCTGCTCAAATGCAGTTAGATTTCAATGCTTCTTTTGTTATCGTTTCTTACACTGACATGGCAGCTTTAATAAAAAGCACTTACACTAACGGTTATTATGCTAGTGCGGGTGGTGTTGCTTTGGGTAGTCAAAATGGCATCAGTATCAACGGCGTTCCTGTGGTTGCTGCAAGTTGGGCAACAGCTGGTAAGGCTTTGGTAATTGACCAAGATTACATCGAGAGAGTTCAAGTTAAAGGATTGGCAATAGAGTTAAGTTATGAGAATAACGATAACTTTGTTAAGAATCAGGTGACCGCTCGTATCGAATGTCAAACTGAAATAAACCTAATGCTTGCTGCTTCGGCATCATTCAGTACTTTATAGTAAGTTGTATTAAAAAACTAGAGCTGCATATTAATTTATGCGGCTCTTTTTTTGTATATTTGGTTAAACTAAAAAACATGAGTTATTATAGCGATAAAAAAAGTATTAAGGAAACTACTAAAAATAAAATAGTAGCAACTGCTGCTCATGAGGTTGGGGCTGAAATAATTGTTAAGGCTTTAAATTACTATTTCGGTAATACGCATACAAGTAATCAGGCTATTGAAATGATGAACAGAAACACAGCAAATTCATTAAAGTTAATTGTTAATGTTGCAAAAAAACAGGATATGGATAGCCACGAACTAATAGAATTTTTATTAGAAACAAGCGAAGAGATGGCAGCACAAGCATTAGTAGTATCAATGAGAGATGAATTAAAATATACAAGCCCCATTGAATGAACATCCTCTTTTACCTTCCCAATTACCTGCCATACACGGCGGGCGATACCATGGTTGCAAGGTCAATAGCTACCTACTTAAACAAAGAGCATAAGGTAACAATAATGCTACCAAGATTGGATAAGGAATACGAATACGAAGGGATAAGAGTTATACCTCGCATGGGTTCGGCATTTAGGACGTATGACGCGGTTTTTTGCAGCTTAGACACAACTAGGGAAGCTATTTTACTAAGCGGGTCAACGCCTTTGTTTTTCCTGCAACATAATACATTTGCTTACCCTTCAATTGATGAACATAGTCACGTTAATATAATTGCTAACTCTTTTCACGGCTCTAAACAGTTCCCGAATAACGATACCTTTATTTTACCTCCATGCGTGAATATTGAAGATTACGAAGTAGAACCTGGCGATTGCATTACTTTAATAAATTGCAACGAAAATAAAGGCGGTAAGATATTTCACGAAATAGCCAAAAGAATGCCAGATAGAAAGTTCTTACAAGTGATTGGGAGTTATGGCACTCAATTTATTTCCACAGACGAAAAGCCAACTATTTTAAATATCGATAATAAACCCCTTTTAAGCGGGTTGGGCTACTTGCCTAACGTAACTGTAATGGAAAACCAACAGGACATAAGAGAGGCGTACAAACGAACTAGAATACTACTTATGCCATCTAGTTACGAAAGTTGGGGGCGGACAGCAAGCGAGGCGATTTGTTCGGGCATTCCTGTGATAGCTTCACCCACGGTTGGGTTAAAAGAGAACATCGGGAATGTTGGTATTTTTGTACAAAGAGATAATATCGAAGATTGGATGAAAGAAATAAATAAATTAGACGGGAAAAAAGAATATCAAGCGGCTTCCAAAAAGGCGAAAGACCGTGCAAAGGAAATGCAGCATATGAGTAAATTAGAACAATTAAATAGGTGGTTAAAAAAGAAAATATATGGCTTACAATCAAATAATTGACATTACTAACGTGGAAGTAGGGTATGTAAATGGCCCAATAACTTTGGCTCAGGCTAAGGCTTTTTGCAGGGCGGAAAATACAAGTGCTTCACAGGATGCTTTGTTCAATATTTGGATTATGGCCTCAAGGGCTAAAGTTGAGCAGTATTGTGGACTTAGTTTGATACCTCGAAATATTGTTGCGGTGTTACAAGCACCACAAGGAATGATGGAATTGCCAATGGGCCCAGTAACGAGCGTTCCCGTATTTGTAGATAGTGAAAATGTTGCGCAGACTATTACTTTAATCGGGTTGGGTTATCCATCAATTAAACACGCAGTTGGATATACTAAAGTTAGTTATACAGCTGGTTTTGCTGAATGCCCAGAATTGTTAAAACAAGCGATCTTAATGCAAGTTTGTTACTATTGGGAGAATAGAGGTGATGAACAGATGCAGGGTTGGGCTAGTGGGGTTGTTTCAATTTGTCAAAAGTTTAAACGTAGTTTTTAATATGAAAAAAAGTATTGTAAAAGAAATCAGAAAAGTATCTAGTGGGCTTCCTGTAATAATGAGGCATAGTAGTGAAATACACCCTGTATTAGGCAGCGAATTAATTTTACAGGGTGTAACTGAGGCTGAGGGTAAGCCTGTTGTTTCAGACAGTTTATACACTTGTTGCATGCCTGTAATGATTGCTATAAATCACGAAAACAAACTAAAAAAAGAGTACAAAGAAAATGGCACTAATGGCATGAAGGCATATATTTTAGCAGTAATGAACCATGCCAAATTAAATAACATAGTGAATGAAACTCCATAAAAAAAATAATCAAATTGTTGCGGGAGATTTAAAAGACCGCTGCAAATTACTTCAACCTACATCCACGTCAAACGGTAGGGGTGGAAGTGCTGTTGTTTATTCGGAATACGCTGAGGTATGGGTGAAAGCTATGCCTGCCAATAACTCACGGACTTTATCCGAGGCTCAGGTAACTTTTTTTGATGCGTTTAAATTCACTATCCGTACAAGCGAAATCCCTGTTAACGCCAATTGGCAAATAACATTCAATAGTAGGACTTACACGATACACGCCGTACATGATATTAATAACGCCTATCAATATTTAGAGATATTGGCATATTCTAAAAAGCTATGATAAATATGAGATTAGACGGCATTAAAGGACTAGAGGCTAAGTTAAAAAACTTAAACAAAGAAATGAGTGACGGGATAGACAAGGACATGCAAGCAATGGTTATGGAAACAAACGCGGAACAGAAACAATTAGCACCCGTTAATAAACAAATGGGTGCAGGCGGAACATTAAGAAGTAGAACACAATTTAGCAAAATAGGGGCATTGAATTACGAGTTGATTTCAGCTACCAATTACGCAGCTTACGTGGAATGGGGAAGTGGTACGCATGTAGACGTACCAACTGGATTAGAAAAAGAGGCTATTAAATACAAAGGAACAAAAAGTATTGTAGGGCAAAATGCTCAACCCTTCTTTTTTGCTCCTATATTCCGCAATAAAATAAAGCTTATAGAAAAGATTAAAGGGAGATTTAAATAAATACAAATACTGTTTTGTTTTTACGCCTTCCTCTTAATTGACCACCTAAAGTTTCGCGATCCATGCCAACCGAGTTAGCGGCATCTTTCATACAATTAAACACGATTCCACTAACTGTATTTAACACTTTTCTTGCTTTATGGTGATCCCCGCCACTTGGAATTAGTCCATTTTTAAAAGCGTGTATTTTATTTTCACTAGAAGTATTCCATTCAAGGTTTTGCAGCCTATTATCACTTTTAATGCAATTTATATGGTTTACTTCTGATTTATTTTCAGGATTAGGTATAAACGCAAGTGCTACTAAACGATGTATTCTAATTAGCTTTGCTTTTTTACAATTACATAATTCAATATAAAAATAACCATTCTTTTGCAGTTGTGGCTTTCTTATAGATTCTTTGTAATGTTTAAAATTAGTGCCAATGCTTCTTGTTTTAGGTAGACTTTTTATTCTACCCCAAGAAGACACTTGATAATCAGAGTAGCCTTCTATTGTTTTCCAAACTTCCATAGCCTTAAATTAAAAACCCGCAAAGTAGTTATGGAGGTAACTACTTTAACGGGCTATCACAATCTTTTTGCATCCTCCAATGCCTTACAAATATAAGAATAAAATTCATATTTTTGCTTTATGAAACTAATTTTTTATTATCTCATACCCGCCTACTTTAATATCCTTTACAACACGATACTAATTGAAGGGCTTTATCTACCTGTTTATGACGGTCAAGTCCCACCCGATGTAATGGGTTCATATATATTAATAGGCGAGCGTAATGCATCACAAACAAAGGCTAAGGGCAGGTTTAATCTAGAATGCAATATCTTAATAGACGTTTGTATAAAAGGGGCTAATTATGGGTTTAAGGAAAGCGAAGACGCAGCTAACCAAATACTGCAATTAATAAACAGCGATGTAAACCCCGTGTGCGCTAGTAGCTTTCAGGTAGTAACTACTAACGTTGAATCGGTTAGTAATTTAGCGGGGATAAATGCAAGTGACAATATCTTCAGGACTTTAATTAGATACTCCCACAAGGTTAATCAGATTTAATTATTTCCCTCTTTTAATAGCTTTGTAATATTCTCGAAATCAAACGCGCCTTGTTCTCTATCCACTAATTCTAAACGTGGTCTAGCCATCATTATTCCACTTGCAAGGCTTACTTTAATGTAATAAGATTGCCCTAATTTGGCGTTAAAAAATACGCCCCTTGTTACCCCTGTTTGTATAGATAATTCGTTTTTCCCTTCTTGGTAAATCTTAATAACCATCTTTGAATTATTCCTAATTGTACCAATTGTTTTGCCATCAAAAAGACTGTTGGTTAGGTTTAAATCTAATCCTAATAAAGAGCCGTTAAACTCTCTAACGCGGTAAAGGTAAACAGTAGAATAGGGTATAGTATCTTGAGCGAATGATGCGGTTGAATACAGCATTATTAAAAAAAGTAGCTTTTTCATTGTGTGCGTTTTAACAAATATACAACTTAGGGGTTAAAAAAATAAATTGTAGCAAGTTTAATTTTGGTACAAATTATTTATTATGGACAATCAAATCAATGGTCGTGACATTATTTTAATGATCGACCCAACAGGCGGATCAAGCTTTGTAAACGTGATATGCTTAACTAGCAACACTATCACCAATTCATTAACCGAATTAGACGCAAGCTCAAAGTGTGGCAATAAGTTCATACAAGGGGCAAAGTTTGATTCATCTATTACTGGTGAAGGGTTTGTAATTGACCCCGATACAGGCGCACCAACAGACAAAGGATTTAACGACCTTTTTAAATTGTTTACCCAGCGTGCAACCGTGGGTATTAAGTTTGGTAAAGCAACCCCAACGACTGGCGATGCAGTTTACACCGGTACGGCTTTCATAACTCAATTAGAGGCAGTTGCGGGCGATGATGAATTGTACAAATTTACCATCACGTTTAAATGTGCGGCACCTCCATTTACTCAAACAATTACTTACTAATGTTTGAAATAAAATTGGAAAGCCAAACGATTCAACTTAAATGGGGAACGTGGGCAATGGCTAGAGCTTGTAAATTAGCGGGCGATTTAACAATCGATCAGTTCTTTACTTCTCTATTAGCAGGCTCTTTGGAGTTTGACAAGGTGTGTATCTTTCTTCGCGCAGGTGTTGAATACGCCAATAAGGGAGTTTGTGAATTTACTGATATGGACTTTTCCGAGTGGGTTGACGAGTGTGGCGGAATGTTTAAAGCGGACGGACAGATAAACGACTATTTCAATTATATCGTTACCTTAACCACTTCGCAGATTACACCTTTGCCGAACTCAAAGCCTGCAAAAAAAAAGCCACTAAAATAACGTGGGATGATATTTTAGTACAGGCGGTTATGTGTGGGTTGACAATAGAGCAGTTTTGGTCTATCACCTGGAAGGAATACACTATCTATCAAGAGGCTTACGTAAGAAAAGAACTGGCTGAATGGCAGCGAACAAGAAGGCTAGGTTATATTATGTATATCGCTAATTGTGATAAAAAAAATATCGTATCTGAGCAGAATTGGCATCCTTTGGCGAATGATGAAAAAGAAGACAAGGGCTTACCAATGAGCAACGAAGATGTAAAACGGACTTTGAGTATGTATGGTAAAACTTAAATAAAATGGATGGGCAGTTAAAATTAGTCATTACGGCGGACAACAAAGCCGCGTTAGCTGCTTTAAATACTACCGATGCGGCGTTATTAAAAACGTCCACTATTGCGCAAAAAACAGGCGCGCAAATTGCAAAAGGATCAAACCAAGCGGGGCAGTCTTTGGTCAATTTAGGGCGTATTGCACAAGATGCACCCTTTGGATTTATCGGAATCCAAAACAACTTAAACCCGATGTTGGAATCCTTCCAACGATTAAAGGCTGAAACAGGATCCACAGGCACAGCTTTAAAGGCGATGGCAGCGGGGTTAATGGGGCCTGCTGGTATAGGAATAGCGTTATCAGTTGGTAGTGCATTGTTATTGACGTTCGGAGATAAGTTATTTAACGCTAAGAAAAAAACGGATGAGGTTGCAATTGCCACGGCTGAATATACAAAGGTGATGCAGTCAGCTAATAAGCAAGCGGGCGAAGAGGTGGCTAATGCAAAAATACTTTATGATGCCTCGCAAAATATAGCTTTATCTATGAAAGATAGATTAAAGGCAGCTACAGAATTAAAAGATTTATACCCGCAATTATTTACACAATATTCCGCCGAACAGATTGCACTTGGTAAAGCTAAAGATGCTTATTCTGATTTGACAATCGAAATAATTAAAAACGCAAGGGCGAAAGCTTATGCCGAAAAAATAGGGCAACTAGAAACCGATAAATTTAATGCCGAAACACAAAAGGCTAAAATAAATAACGCTATAAACCAACAAAAAAACCCCGCTAAAACACATTATATTGGGGTTAAGGGTTTTGGTATGTTGGTAACAAAAGAAAAAGAAATACTAGGTTTAGAAAAAGAAAGAGCAAAAGCACTAAAAGAGCAAGATGCTTTAATTATAAAAGCAACTAATGAGCAAGGGTTTTATAAGTCTATAATGGGTGAAACTGCATTACAGCAAGGAGTTGTAAACGGGTTAAAAGAGAAAGAATTAAAAACAGGCAAATACATTCTTGATGATTTAAATAAATATTTACTTCTCACTACTGCAATTGATAAAAGTGGATTTAAAAAAGGTGACAGTTCGCCAATCGATACAGGTACAAAGGTAAGAGGCGGGTTTGATCCTAACATTGAAAAGCAATTATCGCAAAATGAAACAGATAAGAATTTAGCACTAATAAGCAGAGAGCAAATAATATTAAACAACGCTAATGCACAAAAAAAGGAAAACTACGAACTAGAGCAAGCTAACCAATTGGCAAATATAGGAACGCAGGCTTTTGCAACAATGTTTGATGCTTTATTAAACGGGGGGAATGTTTTTGATGCTCTAGGAAATTCAATAAAAAGAATGGTAGTTGATTTGGCGGCGGCTGTGGTGCAGGCATTTCTTTTTAAAGCGATAATGACCGCGCTTGATTCAGGTACGGGCGGAATAGTTGGAGGAGCCGTAAAAGTATTAGGAGGAAGGGCAATTGGCGGTGTTTCAACAGGCCCAAAAAGCGGTTACCCTATGATGTTGCACGGCACAGAGGCAGTATTAACACCTCACCAAATGACTGGTATTATCAACCAATCTATGAACGCGGGCGCAATGCAAGGGATGCAAAGCGGCGGCGGTGAGAGTGGTGGATCGTTTACTTTAAGAGGCAATGATTTGGTTCTTGCCTTACAGCGTTCAAATTCATCACTAAATTTAAGACGCGGCTAATGGCTTACGAAATCAAATATCGCGTTACGATAATAACTCAAGCGGGCGTAACGATGCGTTTAGACATGTTTGAAGATGCTTACTCTGGTGCAATTATTGAATATCCGGCAACAAACTTTCAGCTTCAATATATCCCATCAAGCGACGATCCTTTCGAAGCGATTTATGCCAGTCAATTAGCAGTCGGTATAGACGTGACGGATGATGTTAGTAACATGCCCGATTTCACCACTTTAAATGACAGAAAGTATTTATGCAAGTTATACGCCGCGGGTGTTTTAGAGTGGCAGGGGTGGGCATTGAGCGATAACGTTCAATTCTTATTCAGTACAGGCAGAAAGGAATTAGTTTTTAATGCGGTTTGCGGTTTGGGATTACTTAAAGACATAGCCTTTACGAGTGTTATAAGTACGAACACCAGAATGCAATTGATGAATATTATAACGATTTGTTTAGGTTTAGTAGGTTTCCCGACCAATTTAAACATATTAGATACATGTTCTATTTATGCCGTTGGTATGTCAGATAGGGATGTTGATCCTTCAAGTTCGCCTTTTTTTTGGGCATATACACAGCTTCAATCTTTGCTTAATTCTGAAAATGAATACGATAATTGTTTGCAAATTTTAGACGATATTATGATTTCATTTGGGTGCAGGATATTTCAAGCAAAAGGAGAATGGAATATTATACAAATGAATCAAGCATGTTTAGCTACCCCGTGGTTTACGAGGTCAGACGGCGCGGGAACAATTTTAAATTGGGGTACTTTAACTAACGTCAAAAATATCCCTACTGATATGATTTTTATCGGTGGAAGTCAAGTTAAGATATTTAAAAAAGGGTACAATAATATCAAATCTGTTAACACTGTTCAATATCCGTCTAATTTTATTTTTAACTCGGATTTAAAATTAAACGATGCGACAAATGCAACGGGTTGGGCAAAGACGGCTGATGCTGGAGGTACGGCAACGTTAGTGAACAATCCGATCACAAAAAACAACACATGGGTATTGACGCTGGCAAATTCTTTGTCTTTTGCTCAAATAGAAATAACTAGTCTGCCCACGGTGGAAGCGGGAACGCAAATTAAACTTAATTGGCTTTTTATTAATGGAAGCTTTGCTAATGTCAGCGGGCATGCATGCCAAATGATATTAACAGTAAACTTTAGTTCTACAACTTATTACCTAGATACCGATGGAGATTGGCAATTAGTTTCAGGGCCAATTACGAATCCTTTTGGAGTACCAGCCGCCGAAATAAATCTATTCGAAACTAATGGGTATTCATTGACTACTAAAGTATTACCATTAGGAGGTTCTTTGACATTCGCTTTAAGATTAAACGGCGATACAGGTAATTCAATGACAATATCAGACTTTAAAATGACTATCATACCAACTTTTAAAGGGCTTACGGTTACAAGTAAGATAAGTGACACCAAACAGTATCAAAAAGAAATAAGCTTTCCTTTTGGGGCTATTCCATCAACTGATGGCTCGTATAACTTTAAGGGGTATTTAAGCAATTCTGTTGGGTTTAATTATTCAGGCTGGTATATGATGGATAAAAAAAACGTTGAGAGCTTTAGAAGCCTTATCGAATTAATGGTAAAAAATTATGTGGTAATGTATAGGCGTAATATTATAAATGTTGACGCAAATTTAGAAGGTATTAATAGTTGGAGCGCATTAGAGAGAATGTTGTTTACAGATTCCGACCCTTCTCAAATATCAATAACTGATAAATATTATATGATTGGTTCACAGTCTGTAAATTATGCGGTTAATGAATTGCAGGGAACTTTACTTCAGCTAGAAAACACAAATGTAACTGCCACTATTGATGTTATTTACGACATTGATAAAAACGTTACAGTCACAACAACAGCGAGAAGATTGGGAAATAATGCTACATTAAACAAGCCAGCGGCATGCGCATTGAGTTACGGATCTCAATTAATTTACTTCGCTTCACTAAGCCGCGTTGCTGGTGATATTGCTTACGCAAATTCGGGGCTTACAACTAGATTTAACGGTGCTTCTTTATGGTGGAAGGTGGAAATAGTAGAATCAGCGGGTAGTGATGGAATGAGAATAAGTAGTGTTGGAGTATTAATGGATGTTCTCCCTTGCTAGGGTTTGAAATAACTTTTTTATATAATTTAATTTTGATACATGGCAAAGGAAATAAATGGTAGAAATATTGTACTTTATAAATACGATGCTGGTAGTAATACCGACATCCCTTTTGCGTGTTCGACTTCTTGCGGGCTATCCATCCAAAATGATCTTAAAGAAACAACCTCACAAACTTCAGCCTACTTTAAAGAATACAAGCAGAATTTAACGACATGGAGTATTTCGGTGAGCGGGTTTACTATTTTGAACACCGAGTATAACTACTTACTAATTGCCAACTTAATAGCTGAAAGGGCTAGTTTTTTAGTAAAGTTTGTAATTGATAACGGAACAATCGAAGGACTTACTATTTTCTCGGGTCAGGTGATTATAAGCTCTTTTGAGTTATCCGGCACCGATGATGCTTTAAGTACTTACACGGTAAGCCTTCAGGGTACGGGGGCGTATTCACTTAGCGGAACAATAGTAACGCCAGGCGGAATTATTATCGTGGCGGGAACGGCAATACAAGTCTTTCAAGCGGTGGCAATTGAGGGGCAAAGTACATTTAGCTTCCCTACTGCGGTTGGTCTTACTATGCTTTACGGCTCGCGGGGCAGTATGGGTATACAGCCTTTGGCTTATTCTTTACAACCAACAGAGGCGAACGGCGGACTTTGGAATACGGTAACGGGAGAATTAACATTAACTAATGCAGCGGCGGCGGGTGAACCGATTTTAATATTAGCACAATAATTATGAAAACACTATTATTTATTTTAGGTTTATTTTTTTCGGTTGTGGTTACGGCTCAATTTGCGCCAACATCTTCAAAGACAAAGTTTAGCAACGGCATTGCTTTGGGTACTCGTGATTCAACTGCTTATGGCGTGAATGATTCTTTAGTAGTTGTCATAGACCGAAATGGCAAATTAATTTATCGTTCCACGGATGGATATTGGAAGTCAGTTGCAACGGGTGGTAATTTAGGGCTTTATATGCTATTGGCTGATAGTGCTAATTTGGTTTCTCCTTACAGAACTTATTTTCCGAGAATGGCACTTTCATTCGCAGCGGGTTCAGGTGCTTACAATTCTTCAACAGGGGTAATTACTATTCCTACTAATACTTCTCAATTAACGAATAGTTCCTTTGTTGATTTAACAACGGCTCAAACAGTTGCAGGTGCAAAAACATTTAGTTCGGATTTAAATGTAAATGGTTTAGGAGTAGGTAGAGGTGGGGGCAATATTGCAGGTAACACAGCAATTGGTTTATTAGCTTTAAACGCCAATACAACAGGAACAAGTAATACAGCTTTCGGTTTAAATGCACTTATAAGCAATACAACAGGAAATTTTAATACAGCCAATGGAGTATCTGCGTTACAAAACAACACAACAGGATATAGTAATACAGCCAATGGAGTATCTGCTTTAAACGCCAACACAACAGGATATAGTAATACAGCTATCGGGGTTTATGCTCTTTTATCAAACACAACAGGCAGTAATAATACAGCCAATGGATTATCTTCGTTACAAAACAACACAACAGGAACAAGTAATACAGCCAATGGAGTATCTGCATTAGGAAATAACACAACAGGATTTGAAAATACAGCTATCGGGGTTTATGCTCTTTTATCAAACACAACAGGATATAGTAATACAGCCAATGGATTCGAAGTATTACGATCTAACACGACAGGATTTCAAAATACAGCTATTGGGAGAAATGCAGGGTATGGCACAGGAACTTTCCCAAATACAACAGGCTCGAACAATACTTATGTAGGATTTCAAACTCGTGGTGATGCGAGTACTAACACCAACGAAACGGTAATTGGAAGCACAGCAATAGGCAACGGTTCTAACACGATGACATTTGGTAATACAAGCGTAACAAATAACTACTTTACAGGCAATATTAGAGGCGGTGCATTTATTAGAACTGGTGGCACATCTTCACAATATTTAATGGCTGATGGAACTACAACAGCAATAGGTTCAAGTGGTGTTACATCAGTAGCAGCTTTAACTTTAGGAACAACAGGAACAGATTTATCTTCGACAGTAGCAACAGGAACAACAACGCCTGTTATAACTCTGAATGTTCCCAATGCAAGTGCAAGTAATCGAGGTGCATTACTTGCCGCTGATTGGACTACGTTTAATAATAAACAAAATACAATAACTAATCCCGTAACAGGAACAGGGGTTGACGGGAGGGTTGCTATTTGGAACGGAACAAATACGCAAACGAGTGATGTTAATTTGACAATGTCAGCATCTCAATTTCAAACTTTTGGATTTGTTGTAAACGGTGCAGGGGCTGCATTACCTGGCGTTACAGGAGGTAATTTTGGGGCTGCTGCTTATGGAAACGGCTTCCTTATGTATAACGGTTCTAACAATTTTAGAATGATGGATAGGGCTGATGTTCTAAACAATTTAGATGCAACAACAGTAGGCGTTAATTTCTTAAAACTTCCTAACCCTTCTGCAATAACATTTCCTCGTATAAATGCAGACAATTCAGTAAGTGCTTTAAATGCCGCTGATTTTAGAACAGCGATTGGCTTGGGAACAAGTAGTTCCCCTACGTTTGCGGGTGGTTTTTTTACAGATGGTTCTCAAGGTTTAAATATTAGACCTTATACATTTGTAGGTGCTGGAACAGGGGCAATTTATGTAACTACTTTAACGCCTAGTAATCAGAATTTTGTTTTTGCAGCATCTAGCACATCAACTTCTATAAATTCACCAACAGGCGGTACTGTTAATCTATCTATAAATGGTCAAACACCTGCAATAACTATCAATACAAATAGCACTATAAGCCTTACAACGGCTTTATCGAGTACAGCAGGAATATCAGCAACCACAGGGGCGTTTAGTTCCACAGTAGCTTCGACTTCCACTACAACGGGGGCAGTAACTATTGCAGGGGGTTTGGGAGTAGCGGGTAATATTAATGCAGCTAATTTAGTTAGCGGAACTTATACACCAACATTAACAGATGCAGGTAATACGTCTGCAAGAAGCGCATCTGTATGCCAATATATGAGAGTTGGTAATGTTGTAACTGTTTCAGGAAGAGTTACAATTACGGCAACAACAAACGGAGTAAATACAGCTTTCTATGTAACACTTCCAATTGCAAGCACCTTTGCAAATGGAGATAATGTCGGTGGCACATTAGTTTCAGAGGGTGGTGTAGCAGGGTATTGTGAGGCTGAGGCTGGAGGTTCAGATAGAGCAATCTTTTCTTTTAAAGCGGGTACAACATCTTCACAACTTTATAGATGGTCATTCACTTATATAATTCTTTAAAACACAAATATGAAAAAGTACACACTTATCGCAGCGATATTATTCGCTACAAATGCACAAGCTCAAAGTATTGACACTGTAAAAAGTGCAATACAAGTCAATCCAGTAGTTGTTAATGCAATTCTAAAAGACACTGCATTTCAAGTGACATGGAGCGTGTTTAATTTAGTTAGAGATTCAACAGCGTCTGCAAATTCCTACGTTCAAGTATTTGACCGTAAGGCAAAAAAGTTATTTGATTTAAATATTACTATCCCATCCAGTATTTTAAAAGTTTGGGTTAGCGATGTAGTAATTGACGATTATATTTTATCACAGCTTTCACTCACAAAAAAATAAAAATGAAAAAAACAATCTTAATCGCATTGCTATTAGTAGCAAGTTTTACAGCTTTTAGTCAAGAAAAAGCAGACACAACTATTCAAATAAAGTTGGAACTAAACCAATTTAAGCAACTGTTGTACGTGTTAGACCAAGCAATCGACAGCAAAAAGTTGAGCAAAGAAATTCAAGAATTATTGACAAAAAACGCTACGATTTTAGACAAACCAAAAGAATTACCTAAACCAATTAAATAACCCGTAACAAATAAAGCAATGGACTTCGAGAAATACGCCTTCGAGAAATTAGAGAAAATTGACGACACGCTAAAGCAAATAGTTATTCAAACCACAAAAACGAATGGCAGGGTAACTAATTTAGAAGACGACAATAACGAAAAAGGAAGGAGTATTGCAGTATTAATCGAGCAGCTAAATATAAGTAGGGGGAGAGATAAAATTTTAACCTATTTAATTGTTACTGCTTTAACCTCAATTGGTGTTATTGCAGGGTTCATTATCAACAATTTAATTAATAAACATTTATAACAATCAAAACAAAAAGTATGAAAGAGTCAAAATTTTTAAGTTTAGGAATGAAAGACATTCTTAAAGGTTTATTGTTAGCCGTATTAACACCAGTTATTTACACTATTCAAACATCAATTGAAGCGGGTGTATTGACTTTTGATTGGCACGCAATAGGGTTAGCTTCATTGGCGGGTGGACTTGCTTATTTAGTAAAGAATTTTTTTAGTAAGCCAACAGGAATACTGCCAACAAAATAATGTATGCGACACAAAAAGTATCACGACAGAGGGAAAAAAGGCAGAATAAACAAGCACTATAAATGCATGATAGACTTTATGTATGAGAAAGGATAAATTAATACTAAGTGTTTTGTTCGGAATGATTATTCTTTACTGGATTTATATAATTCTTGAGTAATGGTATATGCCGCAATCATAATATATTTTATGTTATTGATTGCAGCTATTTATTTAACCAACAAATATCTAAAATGACAGGAGAAACAAAAGAAAATCTACTACTTGCAGTGGTAATATTAGCATTAGCAGGTGTAGTTGTTTATTCACTCGTAACATTTATTATTCAATGAAAAAAGAAGAACGGTTATTGATTGCACTTTACGTTGTAATTATCCTCGCGTGCCTATCATGCGGGATGGAAAGAGCAACACAAAAAGTATTAACCAATGAAATAGCTTTTAATAAAGTTGGTGCTAAGTGGGCCACCTTAAACCCCTGTACAAACGACACCCTACTAGAGTTTATAAAGGGTGATACAATTACAACTCATTCAACCGATACTTTAACGGAAAATAAATTTTACAATGATACTCTTGTAATTTATAACACAATTACAAAAACAGTCAATAAAACAATCAGAGATACAATAAATAAAACGATTATAGATATTAGATTATTGAACATCACAAAGGATTCCTTAGCATATCAAAAACAAAAAGCTGCAAGGCTTATTGGTATGTTGGACCAAACCAAATTAGACAACAAGAAGCAAAATAAATGGCTGATTGCATTGGGGTTATTCTCGGCTTTGCTTCTGATAATTATTGGAATATTAATTAGATCCTCCTTTAAACTTATAAAATGAACACCTTATATTTAAAAGACAAAGTTTTGCCCCGCCACATGAACATCGCTTTGGGGTTGATTGGTACAAAAGAAATAGTAGGCAGTAAGCATTCAGATATTATTTTAGGGTGGGCCAAGTACCTAAACTTAGATAAGATCTACACCAATGACGAACTAGCTTGGTGTGGGCTGTTCTTTGCCTACGTAATGAAGCTAGCAGGCAGGGAGGTAATATTACAAGGTAAAGATCCATACGACTACCTTAGGGCCTTAAAGTACCAGCAAATGCCTAACGTAATTGAAATACCAAAGGGGGAGGAAAAGGTTGGAGATATATTAATATTCCAACGGCCCGAAGGTGGGCATATCGCTTTCAATGCCGGCGAGGGAAAAGATACTTTTGTTTGTCTGGGCGGGAACCAGGGTAATGTAGTAAGCCTTACCAATATCGCTAAGTCAAGACTGGTTAAATGTTTGCGACCAAATTATAATACCTACAAACCTTTTTTAATCGTTGTTAATACGGGCGGTCCGGTAAGTACCAACGAATCTTAAATAGTTTTTTCATGTGCAGTTTACCCCTTCCTTTTCTAAGGCGGGGGTTTTTAATAAAAAAGCCTCAATAATCTTGAGGCTCACCAGTTAGTCGTATTGCTACGCTTTCACCATTCATTTTGCAATAACGCGATCAAGCCGCGCATTTTCAGGGAAATTAGGTTTTGTAAAGCTAAGTGTTAACGGCACTTAATCGAACTCCCTAAATCTTTGAATAGTGTTTTCAATGCCAGCTTTATTTGTTTGTTTTCATCAGCACTAAATTCAATTTTTTTTTATTGCCATCTAAACCCCGAAGTTTATGCTTCCAGTTCTTAATTTTGGGGCAATATTGAGGAAAAAAATTAACCGCTTTTATATAATTAAAAATCATTTTACAATATTTTTAAGTTCTTGCATTCTTAAAACCTCATTGCTAAAATCTCTTTGGGTCAACCTTTCAAAAGCCTTGTAATTATTATCAACTAACTTATAAAGCTGAATAGTCCAAGACTGCAAATTTTCTGAATATGTAGAAGGTTTATAAAAAATAATTTCGCCTTTATTATATTCAAAGGATTTACCTTTAAATATTATTGATGTTACTTCAATAGTGTTCATTTTATTTTGCTTTTAAGTTCATAAAATTTTCTGCTTTGATAACGCCACAATCTGTTAAATTTTCTGCAACTTCAAAAGGCAACCCTTTGTTTGTAAAATGCTTAATTACATTTCTCTTTAAAGTACCAGCTAAAATCATTTTTGAAGCTAAATCTGTTAAAGGTGCTAAAAAATTGCCTAATTCTATTTGTTGTTGAGTTGACATGTTTTTCGTTTTTGATAAATCAAAGATAGTATCTATTAAGTTACTAAACAAATAAATCTTTATTTATTTTAAAAGTATTTTTTACAGAACAAATACTAATTATCTTAGCCAAATGTTAAAGTTTTGCAAATACCATTAATTATTTATAAAATATCTATTTTATATAAATTATATCCTATCTTTGTGAAACAATAAAACGAAAGACATGAAAAATTCACAAATTCAAATCGAAAATCAAAATCTACTCTTTAATCTTCTTGATTCTTACGGATGCAGTTTTACAAGTTCAAATCTTGGGTTTAATTCTGAAATGTCTTACACTAAGAATAATGGCGGT
>Ga0209414_1000417_pt1 | contig 20241 bp, 16 predicted proteins | sample LakVidmifraction_4_FD_181154 | JGI IMG/M metagenome (GOLD analysis project Ga0209414, IMG submission 181154) | Hypersaline microbial communities from Lake Vida, Antarctica - Brine Hole Two &gt;0.2 micron (SPAdes) (version 2) | ecosystem: Environmental > Aquatic > Non-marine Saline and Alkaline >... | reverse complement strand
AATTATTATGGCAAATAATATAAAATGGGAGGAAGGTCCATTTCCAGATAAAGAAGTAATGCACTTAATGAGGGAAATCCCTATAAGTGGTAAGATGCTATTTTTTGCTACTGTGGAGTGGAGTGAGAAAAGGAGGAAGAAAATGCTTGGGAAGAATTACAAAAAAAAGAACAGATATATGAATTATTATTTAGATACGGAATTTATTGAGGGCCCTCAGGAGAAGCGCTTATTTGGGATTAAGTATGGAATGACAAAACCTACGATTGATTTGATCAGTATAGGTATTGTGGGTGATGATGGTAGGGAATATTATGCTATTTCTAAGGACTTTAATATTGACGAAGCTTGGAATAGGTTTCAAGAAAAAGAATGTTATGGAGCTGGTACTTGTCAGAATAAAAATGAAAGTGGTAGCTGTGCGCGAGAAGAAAAGTGCGATCCTTATAAGGAATATTGGATCCGGGAGAATGTATTGTGGCCTATTTACAAGGAGCTTAAAAACAAGTATCTTCAAGATAATCCTTATCATAAGAATCAAGATCCATATTCTAGAAATCAAAACTATGTTGTAGGGGATCCTTTTGACATAGGCAATCTTAACTCTTTGATTCAGCAATATGGAAAGACTAATAATCAGATTGCTGAAGAAGTTATTAAGTTTTGTAAATCAAGCAGAGATTATTCAAATGAAGGATTTACTTTAACTTATTCCGAAATTAAAGATCCTATATTCTACGCTTACTATGCGGATTATGATTGGGTAGTCTTCTGCCAGCTTTTCGGAACGATGATGGATTTGCCTAAAGGGTTCCCGATGTACTGTCAGGACTTGAAGCAGATATTAGATGAGAAGGCTAGTACGCTTACTGATTTTGAATCTTTCAATAGTGGACATCATACTAATATGAGTTTCTATCGCGGATTAAAAGAAATGAAATTATTAGAAAGTTATCCTAAACAGGAGAATGAGCATAATGCCCTGGCAGATGCTCGCTGGAATAAGAAATTGCATGAATTTTTAAAACAACTATAAATATGGGAAAACAGAATTTTATTTGGAAAAGTGCTGATACCGGCAGGATTGTTACTGCGGAATTCGCTAAGGAGAATCCTAAGACTACCTACCAACATCATACCGATTGGTTAATGGAAGATACAGACAAAGAGATTAAGGATAAAATCGTATTAAATCCTAAGGATTATGCTGTTAGGTTGATCCCTGATTACTTTGCTCAAAAAGCGGAGACAAAGCGATTTGACGCTACGATCCAGGAGAACAACAAGTTTAATGTGGGTGTGATTGATGCCGCAGGGGAAGAACTACCACAGGCACACGTAGGGAAGATCATATACTTCCAGAAGGATATTGCTGATGTGGTGGATATAAAAGGGATTAAAGGCCCTCATCATATGGTTGCTGATACGTTTAAGATATTGATCCGTCTGGATCAAACTGAAGATAATTATTAATCTAAATTTAAATTAAAATGCCAAAAATTCCAAAGAAAACCACAAAGAAAGATGCAGCCCCAAAAGCTGCTAAGACAGAAGTAGAATCTTCGAAACCTATTGCTCTTGTAGACCTCAATCTTGGCGAACTGAAAGTTGCCGTTGATCAGATTGAAAGCTTAGAAAGTTTATCCACTCTTATGGATCAAGAAGAAACAGGACAAGATCGCATAGGAGCTTATCAAATCTTTGAGGATAGAAAACAGGTGTTGAATAACAGCACAGAAGTAGAGCCGGATCCTAGCTCGGAAAATACTCCGGAAGCACAGGGAATACAGGATCCAAATTCTGTAGATACCAGTGAAGGACCAGTAAAACCTACACAAGAGCAGGTGGATGCAGAAGACGAAATCAAAGCTAAAAAAGATGCCATAGCAAAGCAGCAAGACGAAGCTTTAGATAGAGCGATTACAATTACCAAGAAATGGCGATTAAAGATCGATGAGTTGATGCAGTTCCAGGAGAGTCATATGGCTTTAAATGTAGATCAGCAAGTTCAAGATACTCTCTTCAAAGGAAAAGCCTGGATGGGAATAATGCTTCACGAACTAGGAACTACGAATCCTTATAAGACTGAGAAGCCTTTGACAGAAGCGAAAGACATTCCACCTACAGCAGAGAAAAATGACGGTACAGACTTCCATATCAAAAGGAGACAGTTTACCCTCAAAAACAATGTTGAAGCTCTGGTTCAGCTGAGGACAGATCTCGAGGATGTGATAGATCCTATGGAGAGAGTTCAAGCAGATGTTTCCAGGGAATTCTCTATTGCCAGAACCCAAGCCGTAATTAATTTAAGAGAAGCTAAATTCTACTTTGGTAGAACATTGGCATCAAAAAGAAAGTAAATGAAGGATATTATATATTCAAATGAAGCCAGAGAGAGATTACTCTCTGGCTTTAATATTATCGGAACCGCTGTAAAAACAACACTAGGTCCAAGTGGAAGGAATGTTCTGATAAAAAACGATATGGAACAGCGCCCATTCTCTACCAAAGACGGTGTGACTGTGGCCGGCCAAGTACACTCTGATGATTCCTTTGAGCAAATAGCCATTGAGTCTGTTCAGGATATCGCCAACAATACCGATGCTGGTGCCGGAGATGGTACCACCACAGCTACGGTTATTGCTGAGGCTATCTTTACTGAGGGATTGAACTTCCCGGAACACCTCAACCTATTGGAGATTAAAAAAGGAATGGATGAGACAGTTGCTCTTATTGTCCAGGAGTTGCAGAAGCGTGCTATTCCAATTCAGAACAATCCTGAGAAGTTGAAAGAGGTTGCTTTAATAGCATCTAATTATGATAAGGAGATTTCAGAATTAGTCTATGATGCCTTTAAGGTAGCTGGAAGGCAAGGTATAGTGAATATCAAGCGATCTCAGAGTTACGACAGTCATATGACTTCCATTGAAGGTATGACCTTGCCTACTGGATTCCGTTCTAAGTATTATATCAATGCAGAGAATGAAACGTGTATCCTCGAGCATCCTTGGATCTATAGTACTGATAAGAAGATCTCAAAGCTCAGTCCTAACCTCGAATACCTATTGACAAAGGCTGCTGAGGATGAGGCTGCACTTTTGATTATCTGTCCTGAAATGGATTACCACGTTTCAGAAATGATTATCCGTAATGTGGTGCAGGGAAGTTTAAAGGCTTGTGTTGCTAGAACTCCCGGATTCGGGAATGAGGGCGCTGATTTGCTTAGTGATCTTGGTACGATACTGGGGAAAGAACCATTTATAGAGAATGTGAGCATTCAATTTGAGGACCTGCCTCAAAAAGATCTATTCAATTGGTTGCCTAGAGCTTCGGAGGTCGTTATTACGGAGAATACACTTTCTGTAAAAGAAGCCTCAGGGGTTAGTGACACACAATTAAAGCAGATAGCAAAACAGAAAATCGAGCGTGCTGATTTATTACGCGCTAAGATCACTAAAACAATGACTCAATATGAAAAATCCGTATTACAAGCGCGTATCTCCAGACTATCGGATGGGATTGCGTTCATTAATATTGGTTCTAAGTCAAATACCGAGTTTCTTGAAAAACAGGCAAGGCTCCAGGATGCCCTTTATGCGATTAAATCCGCCAACGAAGAAGGAATAATCCCCGGAGGTGGAACCGCATTGTTAAGTATCTCCAAACATCTTGTTCTGGATAGTAAGTCTCAAAATGAGAGTATGAAGTACGGTTCTGATGTTGTTATGAGAGCCATTAGAAAGCCTTTCTTTCAGATCATTGAGAATGTTACCGGAGAGCCTATGAAGCGAAGCCCTAAGGGATTCTTTGAAATCCTTACCGCTTCTTTAATCTTCTTTACAGGTGTGAATGCTTGGGATTATGACAATATCCTTTCCGCTGAAGAAATCAATGATTGTGAAGATATTTTTAATGTCGGTTTTAATGCTAAGACCAAAATGATTGAGGGTGATATGATCAAAGCCGGGATTATAGATCCTGTAAAGGTTACACGCGTTGCTTTGGAAAGTGCTGCATCTATTTCAGGTATGCTGCTTACTACCGAATGCGTAATCCTAAATATGAAACCTGTAGAAACCGTTAAATACTAAACTATGGATCAAATCGTACCTATCAACCCCAGCTGGCCGAGATTCACAACTCCTGAGAGTTCTCAGATGAAAGAAGTAGCTTATAATCCTGTAAAAGGGATTCTCTACGTTCAATTTCGTGCCAATGACAGTGTGTATAGCTATACGCCTGTAACCCAAGCAAAGTTCCAGAAGTTGGAAGACTCTCCGAGCAGAGGCGCTTACTTCTCAAAGAATTTTAAAAAATCATTAACCCTAAAGGTAAATAAAATCGAAGCCCCATGAAAAAAGTAGAATCAATGTCCACCACGGAGTTGGTGGCTTATCAAAATCTTATCGGAATGTCCAATGAACACCTTGATCAGTTTGCTACGCAGCTGGAGGGATTCGTAAAAGAAGGCAGTGTGCCTAAAATCTTCTACGAAGATATCCTCAATGAGCTGCAGCCAAAGATTTTGAAAAACAATGAATACATAGATTCCATAGAAAAGGAAATCTATAATCGTGTTAGAAAAAATATGCCTGGTGTGACAATGCCAAGTGCTTTGACTAGCTTGTATAAGCGTGTGAGGAAATCTGCAGAGGAATTCGCGAAGCAAAATGCAAAGCAGGAACCTGAAGTTGATAAATCGGAGAAGAAATCTATAGACCTTAAAGTAACTTAGAACTGATGATTATAACAAAAGACTCAACCATACGGATCGACAGCCTTTCTCATTTAGAAGCGCTGGAGGAATCCCATATTGCAAAGCTTCGGCTTTGTGATATGAACGGGGAGATCTTTTTTAGAGTTCATCCGCTCCTTATTACAAATCAGGAAAAATCTGTCTATAAAAGCGGATTCTTAGCTGAATTTTTAAAAACGATATATCCATATCCGGAGAAAACATTTGATCAGATTTGTGAAATTCTGAACACTCGATATGATGTATTTCTAAGCCGAAGGCAGATAGAAAGAAATTTGAAAAAGTTTAAGGAAACCCCTTTCTTCCAATAAATAAAAAGAAGTACCCTATCGGTGCTTCTTTTTTTATATATATTTGTTAAATGTATTTGACAAAGATCATTAAGAAAACCGGGCTTCTGGATATTTCAGATACTCAGGATGGTATTTATGCTATCAAAGCTTTTCGTGATGTTCTGGACGACCCTACCTTAGGACTGGAATGTTTAACAGCTATTGCCCTTGTTGTAGATCACTTATCTCCAAAGAGGAATTACGGTACTACAGACAGACCTCGTGCAGCAATGGAAGAGGTTACTGGAGATCGGGATAAGTTCGTTTGGAACCAGGAGAAAATTCAAGTTGCCCTTAACAAATACGACGATCTTCAATACAACCCTACCATTGTGGAAGGGCAAATACATTATCAGCGGAAAGTCAGTAAGCTGAAGGAATTTATGGAATCTGAGAAATACTACAATAAACACCATGAACTCAAAGATGCCAATGGAGAAGCTATGATTTTTGAAAATCCCGCAGTGATTGCTACCTCTTTGCGAAAAATCAATGAGGATATAAAACTTTACGAAAAACAAAATGAAGGGAAGGATCTCTATGAAGATGCTCCAACAACTAAGAACGGATATTCACTTTCGCGCTTAGAGCAGAAAATCTCAAAGAATACATCTTTTTATAATCAGATACGATGAAAATATTTAAAGTTGTTCTTTTGTTTCCCTGAGGCATCGTTGTGAAAGCAGCGGTGTCTTTTATATTTTAGGCCCCCACCTATGAAATTAAACATCGACTGGAACAGGTTTGACAGTTCTTTATACAAGCCGCTTATCAATACCGAAATGCCCGACTTCAAACCGGGTACTCTCGCGTATGATGATTTCTGGGATGAACAAGATCGAAGATGTCTGGAAGGATATAAGCCTCGCCCTGATATGCCTAAACTTACAGGGGTACATTACTTCTACCTCAATATGGCAAATATTGAGTTATTGGAACCTGGAGCTACAAGAAAATCAAAAGGCTCTCCATTCTACAGGGAACTTGACCGTAGAATGTATGATGAGTTTGATGGTGCCAAAAAAAATAAGCACGGACTTATTATCGGGAAACCCCGAAGGGTAGGACTTTCCTGGTTCGGTTCTGCCATTTGTGCCTATGAGCTTCTTATGTATCTCGAAAATAAGATTGGCGTTGCCGCAGGACAAGATGATAAGGCTCAGGATTTCTACGAGAAAGTGCAATACCTTCTCGACAATATACGCCCAGAGTACAGGGCATCTATCAGCGTTAGAAATACGGATGAGATCCGATTGAGCTACAAGTATAAAGAGAATAAGCAGGATGTTGAGATTGGAATGAAGTCTAGTATGTACATGAAAACGATGTACTCTAAGCCAACAGGATTTGAAGGAAAATCTTTATCCATAGCAATCTTTGAAGAAGCTGGGTTATTTATGGACCTCATCGCAGCTTTCCAATCTACAGAACCTTGCTTCAAAGAAGGGAGTATCTTCTTTGGTACGCCACTGGTCTATGGAACGGGAGGAGATATCGACAAGGGATCCAAAGGATATAAAACTCTCTGGTCTAAGCCAGAGCTTTACGGACTTAAAAAGGTATTTATTTCTGCTACTGATTACTTCCCTGGGGATGGCGTTCCGGATGAGGAGACTGGAAAATCTGTTTCTTTCTTTGACTTTAGAACAGGGAAAACCAACAGCAAGGAAGCTTTAAAACATATCCTGAAAGAAAGAGCTCTTAAAGAAGGATCTGAAGGATATGTAAAACACATACAGTTCTACCCACTGAAAGAATCTGATATCTTTATAAAGAACTCTGGAGGCTTACTTAACCGCAAGAAATTAAATGCTCAAACTACAAGGCTTGATTCCTCTCCATACTTGCAAAAGACAGGTACTCTGGAATGGATCACTAAAGATGAGCAGACTTTAAAACTTGTCTCCCGCGCTAAAAACCTAAAGGAGCGAGATAAAATACACTTCCAGAGAAAGTCTAAGCTAGTTTTCGTCGAGGACGAAAAACTAGGAACCATCAAAAAGATCCTGGATCCTATAGATCATTCTAAACTCCCTTACAATCCTGATATCATCGGTTGTGATAGTTATGATGATGAGGTTGCTGAGGGGAAAGGTTCCCTGGGGGCTACCGTTGTATATCGCGTATTCTGCGGAATTAACCAGCCTTATGATATGCCTATCGCATATCTATTAGATCGTGGTGGCTCTGACAATGATGATGAGTTCTATTCTGCTACCTTTAGATTGGCTGTATATTATGATACTAAGATGCTCCTGGAGCATACTAAAATTCTAATCAAAAATTATTTCCTAGATATCGGGGGAGAGGCTCACTTGAAGGAACGCCCTGATCTGGAATCCTCAGGATATAATTCCAAAGCGGTCAATACTTATGGATTGAAAATGCCGAACCAATATGCACATAGGTTTATCACTAAGCTTCTACAGAAAGAAGTCAATGAGAACTGGAATAAGATATGGTTCGAGGAAATATTAAACCACCTAATTGACTTTGGGGATGAGAATGCCGATTTAGCTTCTGCTTACGGAATGGTACTAGCCTATAAGCTGGATATGTTTACCGAGCTTACCGATGGTATTGAAGATGAAGAGGGTTATACAGATCCTTTGGAGGAGTTCTCTTCCTGGGTAATGGAAGATGGCCAGATGGTTTTTAAAAGCTATCAAGACCAATACAAAGAGAAAAATGGCGATCCTTATGGATATGAAGAAAAGAAATCTATATTCGATCCTGAATATGACTTAGTTGGTGTTCAGAAAGACGAATACCAGAACAATCAATTATCCTATGAAGATAAGATAAAACAGGAGCGTGACGCTATCTTTGATAAATATGACCAGGACGTAATGTCATTTACTTTGAACGAAATACACAAAAATATCAATAAAAATTAATATATTTAACAAACCCCCTAATAATGAGTCTTCTACCCATCCCCGACCAAAGCATTCCAGATAGTAAAAAAGACGAGGAATGGCATAAACTCCATCCCCAAGCATTTGCTTCTTTTTCCTCTTCTAGTATCTACAAAGATGAGCGTAAGAATATGCTCAAATATTATCGTGGGTATAATGCAGAATTGAGTCCGGAGGAAATGAAGCTCGCAAAAGCTATCACTTGTCCTAATGGCACTGATCTCGGAATTGAGTATATCGTATATCCCCTTATACAAACGAAGATTGAACAGATTGTAGGGGAGTATCTTCTTAGGCCTATTCGTAGAAAAACCTATGTGGTAGACAAAAAATCCAAGAACAAGAAGTACAACGATAAACTAGCAATGCTCTCTGAAGAAATAATGAGAAGCTATTCAAAAGATGTGCAACCGGATTTAGGCTTTGAAGCAAAGACCGAGAATCCTGATATGCAACTTCCCGAAGATGTGGAAGAGTTTTTTGAGAAAGACTTTAAGACTATTGCTGAAGATGTCGCGGATAAATTAATGGACTTCTTTCTGGATGTCCGGAAAGAGAAAAACAAATTCAAAGAACTGTTTGTAGATTACTGTGTTGTCGATAGAGCTCATGCGGTAATCGACAAAACCAAAGGACACACTTCCATCAGAAAGGTGCATCCGTTAGATGCTGATTACGATATCGATCCTTACAAAGTGGTGCAAGATGATCACGAATATTTCTTTGAGAATTACTGGCTTACAGAGAATGAAGTATATAACAGCTATAAGCTGACTCCCCAGAAGAAAGCTCAGGTCAAGAAAATGTTTGAAGATGCTGGATCTGTAAACAGTTCCAGTAGGGAGGATAGTGAGTCTTTATCTACGACTTACAAATATGATGGATGGTACCAGACGACAAATAAGATTGGCCGCATACGGTTGATATCGGCAATGTGGAAATCTGCAAAGACTGTAACTTTCAAAAAGAAAAAAGATAAATTTACCGGGGAAGCTCTTCTTAAAAAAGTGAAGGATAAAGAAATCCGTGATAAAGATGAGCTGGAGAAAATCGAAGGAGAAATGCCAAGACACTGTGTTATGATTGGGCCTGAGGTCTGTGTCTCCTGGGGATTAATGAAGCAACGATTCTCTACTGTTGAGGATCCTTATGGATGCATTCTCCCTGTGATCTCTATTGTTAGGGATAATGTCACTGGCACCTCTCAGATAAAATCTGTCGCTGCAAAATTATACCAATTACAGCAACTAGCTTCAGAAGCTTTATTTGAAATAAGATTGGCTTTTAAACATTCTGGAGATAGCCGCGTATTGCTATATGATGTGGCTCAGACTCCCAAAGCTTTTTCTAAAGGTAGTTACAATGCCGGTTTAAATAAGGTAATGCATCACGTTAAGAAAGATAAGATGATGTTTTTTAACTCCAAAGACAAAGGCGCTTCTAAAAATGGATTCAACCAATTTTCCTCGATGGACCTCTCTCAAAAAGGTGTGATTCAAGATCTCTTTAATGGCCTTGCTGTTATTGAAGACCTCGCCAGTAAATTTGTGGGAATATCCCCAGAGCGTGAAGGGAATGTTGGACAATACCAGACTGCCAATGGAACGGATGCTGCTATTCGTGGAAGTGCTGCCAGAACGGAAGTGATCTATACTCCCTTTGATGAATTTATTCAGGCATTGCTTGAAAAAGTATTGGTTAAGATGCGCCAGGATTATCCTGAAGGAGAAGTGATCACTTATATCTTCGGGGAAATGAAGACGAAGTTTATCAAGCTGTATAAAGATTTCTTTGAAGCTGACCTTGGACTTTTTCTTGCTGATTCCAGGAAAGATAAGGCTGCTGCAGACAGAATTGATGCTGCTGCAGACAGAGCCTTAGGATCTGCTGGAAACACTCCAGATATGGTTATGGGATTAATTGAAGTATTCGAAGGGGAATCCGCTTCTGAAAAGAAAGCGGTATTCCAAAGGATGGTAAACTCTATGGAAAAAATACGTGAAGCTGCTGAGGCTGCAGGAGCAGAACAAGCTAAAGCTGAAGCTGCTGCTAAGCAAGCTATTATTGACACTGATATCCTTAAATCCAGAGAAGGAAATGATACTGAAATACAAGTAGCGAATATTTATGCGGACAGTAAGTCCAAAAGCACCAATATGAAAAACGATTCTGATGAGCTTCAATTAGCTGCGGAACTAGCTAAAGAGGAAGACGAAAAAAAGAGCGATAAAGGGAAATAATCGACTAACCCTCAATTCCTAATAATTAAATTCATAGATTTGTTAACATAATATTAAAGAAATGGCAAAAGAACAAGAACAAACGAACAACTCAAACGAAGATTTAAATGATATCTTCAATTACAATCCGGAAGATAATCAGGAAGAAGAAGAAGATTACTCCGATTACGACGGATTGGCAAATGAGCAAAAAGTAGCTACTCCTGAAGTGGATGAAGCTGCAGAAGCGGATTCCCCTCTTTTTCAAGAGAAGAAAGAAGATGAGGTTCCAGAAGGAGGCCCTACGGTTACGGAAGATGATCTTGCTGATTTAAATGCTAAGCTCGGTACAGACTACCAGACGGTTGAAGAACTGAAAAGCTTCTTGAATAAATCGGATGCTGTCGATGAGACTGCTTCGGAGGAAACAGAATTAACCTCTGCGGAGAATCAGATTGAATTCTATGGCCCCTTGCTTGATCAGACTATCACGAATGACGAAACCCTTATGCGTAGAGAGTATGAGGCTGTTGCCAGGGGTGAAGGAAAGAAGCTTGCTGATGAAGATACTCAGTATGAGATCAATGATAAAATTCAAGAGCTTATAGATTCTAAACAATTAGATCTAAGAGCCGACAAGCTGCGAGGTGAGTTAAAAACAGCTGTATTAGATCCAGCGTTAAAAGTAAAAAGTGATGTTGAGAAATCCCGTACGGAAAGAACGGAAGCTCAGCAAAAAACCGATAAAGAGACTCTGCAGAATGAATTTGCAGAAATCTTCAAGAGTAAGAATTTCTTTGGTATCGTTCCTGAAAAGGAAAAGATCGAGGAAGCTTACAAAAGAGTAACCTCGGGTGATTATATCCAGAAGTTGCAATCTGATAAAAAAGCACTAGCTAGGACGGCCATGATGGAAGCTTACTTCGATGAAATAAGTAAGAAGACCTCTAATGGATCATCTTATAGCGATGGTGTACGTTCCGTTGTCGATGAGTTTAAATCTCGTCCTGACAAGAGCTCCGGAGCAGACATCGTTAAAGCCCAGAAAAAGGGCACAGCTGGTGGCGCAGATGCATCTAAAGGACTCATGGCGAGTTTGTCTAGGTAGTTAAGCTGGCAATGCCGCTAACAGCTAGATTTTTATTTATTTTATGTTGCCCCCCTACAACCTAACAGCCAATGGTAGTGAAGTTTTGGGATTTTTTAAAAACAATTATTTACTAAAAAATCTAAAACAAAAATTATGGGTGTTTTATTAAGAGGATCTGAAGAAAGATTCAATCCGCAAATCCACACAGAAGCAAATTCATTGACTACGTTAATGAAAAAAGACTTCGCAATCGCAAGAAAGACGTTTGATCTTTTCAATAAGTACAACAAATTCCAGTCTTGGATGTATTACACTGGACGTGTAAACCAGGGCTTGAAAAAAGGAAAAATGAAAGCCGCGTCTTCTGATATCAACGACAATGCTTACCGAATTTCTTATGAAGGTATGGACATCTTACCTGCATACTCTTTCGGAGGTGCTTCTTTCGGAGGTTGGTTTGATAGCGCCAATCCATCACCAGATATGACCGCCAATGGCGTGACTAACTTAGGTACTATTACCGCCGGTTTAGACAACATAGCAACAAACACTCGCTGTTCTGTTTCTGTGAAGCACGACCCGGCCAATGGTATTTATGGTGATAAATTTAACCCGAATGACAGGGTGAACTTAGACAACGGTCTAGGTATTACGATCATCTTTACCCGAAAGGGAAGACGTGCTTCAACCAATGACCATTATGTTTATGATGGAAAAACCATCGGACCTGCAGCGCTATTTAGTGCCTCTCACTTAACAACCGGTAAAGTATTTACTGAAATCGGTTCTGCTTTCGGTGAAGGTTCTATGAAAGGTAGCCAAAGGGTTGCCCGTAATGAGTGGAGAATAAATTATTCTTTTATTACTCGTTATTCCTTGACTATGACCGGTTCTGCTAAAAAGCAGAAAATTGCTCAGATCTACAACAGTGAAGCCCGTGATGATAAGTCTTGGGAATTTGCTGAAGTACTTAGAGGGGAGAAAATCTTTAGAATGCTCAATGAGCAAGGTCTTAGATATTCTCGTATCTCTATGGATCCGGCTACTCACTCCTGGTATGAAAACTACGGAACCAATGAGTTGACCGTAGATGGCTTTAATGCTGAGTCTGGGATTACGGCTCCAGTAATTGGTAATGGTTGGATTCCTGAGATTCAGGATAACGCCACCTTCGATTACAACCCGAACAACGGACTAGGCCACAAGCTTATTGAAAGTATGACCAACTTGCTAGCTACTCGTAGCCCTGCAGGAAGTTCAGGAAATACCTTTATGGCTATTGGCGACCGTATAGGCCGTACCGCTTTTGATGCTGGTATGAAATTGCTTTTGCAATACGATCAGTCAAGTGCTACTTCTGGATCATCTAACATTGTTTACAATGTTGCGACTGGACAGGAAATGACACTTGGTTTTGAGGTCACTCAATACAACTATCTTGGGAATAAATTTATCTTCATCGAAGATGAATTGTTCAACCATCCAGGTCTTTATGATATGAATGGTGGAATGGTAGGAAGTGGTAACATCTATATCTTAAACACTACGGAAGTAGAAGGAGTTCCAAACTTCGAGGTATTATCTCGTCAAGGGAGAAACCTGGTTAAGAAAACTGTAGGTGGTATGCATTCCTTTGATCCTGTAGAAGATGCTGGTAGCACTGCTGCTTCCGGATTCGATGGTTGTGTAATCCACATGCTTTCTGAGCTTATGGCAGTACTTTACGATGTGAAGTCTTGTGGTATCTTGAAAGCTTCTGCAGCTTGGGCTGGTGGAGAATTAGCAGGTCACGAACTTGCTGGTCAGCAAGCTTATGACTTCACTTTTTAGGAAGTTTATTAATAACCAAAAACTCCCTTCACGAAGAAGGGAGTTTTTATAATTTTTTGTATAAAATGGAAACAACAGAAAAACAATTAGCCGTTGTCAAAGACAGCGGGCATTTAAAGGGAATTTGGAGATTAAATTACACGTTAATTAATCCCAACGGTATTGCCGGCTTTGGAGGTAAAATGCTTGCAAATTACCCTGATGCCGTAACGGGGAAAGAACGTATTCTTTTAGATCCTAACGGACAGGAGCAGGCCGGGTATCACATCAACCATACCTCTCAGGACTTTGATCCGGAGCGGAATCCTAAGCACAGGCTTATCATAGACTGGCTTATTGGTTCTCCCGAGGTTACGGTTCCTATGAATCAGGTTCGTATAGACAAGAGATACGCTGAGCATAAATTATCGAATAACAGAGCCAAATTAACTAATTTAGATCACCAGGATCTATCTTCTTTAGACGATGAAGAAACGATTGATAAGGTCGTTGGAATAATTGTTTTGGATGGTGGTCCAAAAGCATTAGGCATAGATAAGTTGAGGTTTATCTTATCGCGACTAAATCTTACCTACTATGATTTAAAGCACGTTTCGGATCCTACCACAGAGAAGAAAAAGCTGCGTAAGAAATTGAAAGATTTTATCAGGACTTCCCTGAAGAATGCCAAAGCTGTAGAGGATGTTATCGAAAACCTCGACGAAGCTAAATTCGTTTATGAGATCAAGGAGATGATCCGTTTGGATATCCTTCAAATCAACAACGGAATGTATATGTATCACGGAAATCAGATCGGGATCTCTTTTGAGTCTTTGATGAAATATTTCAAAGACAATGTAGAATTCTATACTGAGCTTACCGGAAAGTTATATTCAAAACTCAAAAAATAACCCATGGACTATACTCTCAAAGAAGTCGATGAAAAGTTAAAGCAGTTTGTGGACAAAGTGGAAAGCGACTACTTCCCTTTGCCCATTCTGCTAAGTCACTTTGAAACTGCGGCTTTAAAGTTTATTGGAGAGAAGTTGAGAATATTGGAAAAAACACAAGAGGTGGTCGATGATATTCGGCCACTTATTATTCCCGGCAATCTCCCCATTACTGAAGACCCTAATGACACCTTGCGATATGTCGCTGGTGTTCCTATGAATTACCTTCGTCTTGTGAGTTACGATATCCTCTATGTTGATGGTACTAGATGCCGAAGGGCAGATTTAATGAAGCAAGCGGAGTATAAAAATGCGCTGATAAATCCAACAAAGCAACCTACAAAGTATTACCCTATTATTCTCCAGGAGAACAACTTGTTTCAGATAGACTCTGGTACAGATGTGCCTAAAACTATGGTGATAAAATATTGCAAGAAACCCACCTTTGCCAAAACCAGTCAAAAAACCCAAAGGATTATTAACCTCCCTGATGATGCTATTGAGAATATAATTTTAAGCACGGTAACGAGCTTATTCAAGTCTACTGCGGATCCTAGATTCCAGAGCAATTATCTGATTGAAGATGCATACAGGAAATTTACTAAATAATGAATAGAGAAGTAGATGTTATTCACGCCATTTGGGATGTTGTAAGAGCCAGTGAAAGCAATCAGGATGATTCTATCAATGAACGGTTACTTCGTGCATTCCTAAGGATCCACAGAGGGAAACACCTCAACAAAGTATATCAACAAGGATTAGAGTTGCCGGATGAAGTCTTTCAATTTTTGGGCCCTATTACTTTTACCTATAACACCAATTACAAAGAATTCATTTCTACAGCAATCCCGAAGCTTATAAGCTTCAAGCATAATTCTGGACTCTCTGTAGATTATAATGGATATCCGATCTCAGTGGCTAGTGCTGATTCCTATGTCAATGCCAGCTATGACAAATTCAATAAGAACCATCCAATACTAAAGCTCCTAAACAATAGACTGGTGCTTAAAAATGGATTAATACAACCGGCACAATTAGTTCCGTTTACGTCTTCAAGACTAAATGCAACGGTAACTGATATTTCGAACTCGGCTGTAGTTGACGGAACAATAAGCTTAGATACGCAGACCGTATTAGTAGATACCGATGATGAACCTGGTTATGATTGGACAAAATCAAATTATCCTATGCCGGATGATCTCATCGAGGATCTTATCAACTCTGTCAACGCGAGAGAATTTAATTTGTTTCTTAGGATGAAATCCGATGAAACAGGAGATATGAGAAACAATGCAAACCCCCAAAACGTACCGGAAGAACACTAAACCTAAGCCTGAGGTTTTTAATATAAAGTTCTTTTTTGAAATATTTAATAAGGAGAACCATAAATATGCGCGGGAACTCTTCCATACCGATCATAAGGTTAAGCGAGGTGGAAGGCAGAAGGTAGATAAAATGTTATATAAGCGTATTGTATTAGAATTCTTTAAGATGTATTTCTTTGAGTTCTTTTCTATAAACAAATCGCTGTATTTTCCTTTTGGTGGTTATATAAAAAAAGTAGTTTATCCTACGTGGGTACGATTTCAAAAAGGTCGAAGAGCCGGAGGCGATAAAGCATTGGGAATATATTGGTATCTTCGCCCAAGTCGGAAGATGTATTATATGGTAGAGCTAAAAAAGCTTACAGGAACCACTAATCGAATTCCTGTTTTAGAAGCTCACTATAAAAATAGTTTTAACAAAGATCTTTTGCCTATCTTTAAAACTGAATTAAAACAATCTAAGAAAAATAAAACCCTCTACTTATGTTCTCTGGACTAACCCCCTTCCAGTCAATCATAGAATTAGTGAAAGATGATACAGGCATCGAAATCACTAAAAATCTATATCCCAAAATCCGAAGATTTATATACCGCGCTGAGAAAGATATCGGCTTTGGTGGTACTACTATCCTGAAAAGAGTAAAATACTCTGTAACAGCTGGAACGATTATTCAGACCGAAAAGAACGCAAAGCTAAGGCTTCCCCCAGATATCCTTTATCTGGAAGCTATTGGCACTTGCTCAGAGGGAGTATGTCCTGGAGATTATCAGATTCAGGGAGACTGGTTATTTTTTAGAGGAACTTTTGTTCCTGAAGGATTCAATCTTGTATATTATGCCCTACTCTCTGATGGTGAAGGAAATCCTGTCACTACGGAGAACCACAGTGAAGCTGTGGTAGCCGGAATCGTATATTGGCTGTATAAGGCCAGTGTATTCCGCAATAAAGGCTCAAACTCACTATTAGCTTACTACGAAAATTACTACCACGATAGAATTGGTGAAGCTCGAGGTGATGATGCTATGCCATCTACGGATGCTGAATGGACCAAACTTGCTCAGCTTATGAATATGAGCTCTAAAGACGTATTGCTTTACTCTGAGAGTGGAGGATGCTTTGGTGCTATCCCTGAAGATACGCTGCCGGTATATGATCCTGATACGGGAGAACTTGGTGTGATAGGCACCAGCCCAGGACAAGTATTACCTGCAGTCGATAATCAAGGAACTACTAATGGTGGAGACGGAACCGGTGCTTCTATAGATGGAGACGGAAGCTATCCTGATCCTGATTATGTGCCTCCAGTAGATCCAGAACCAGAACCAGGAGTAAACCAACCCCCTTCTATGGGAGATATTAACATCGACGTTACCGCGGGAACATTTACCACAATAACTCTGGATTATTTTATGGAGAATGCTGATCCTGCTTACAGCGATTTTGAAAATGATCCTATTCATTCTGTTAGAATCGATGCTATCAATCCTAACAACTCCGGAACATTCTACTTTGATGGACAGGAGCTACAGGAATTGGTTGTCATTACAAGGGATGATCTTTACTACGAAAAACTAGGACACTTAGGAATAGATCCTTTTGACATACAAACAGATTCGCTGTCTTTCTCTATCAGAGATAAGATCGATGGTATATGGGTAAGTATATAAAACTATGGAATTAAACATAAATAAAATAGCCCCTACTTACAAGCCTACGGTAAGTAATAATTACAGAAGTATTAATAAAATCATCACTCTCTTCGGAGAAGGTGATTTTTCTGAAAATTTCTATGACCCGGCAGGAGGAACATATTCCAAAGTTACAATTACAAGCTTGCCATATTTACCCCTGACCTTAGGAGGCGATGTTGTCGTAATCGGAACTGAATTCTCTGCCGTAAACTCACAGAACCTTCGTCTGGAATTAAGTGATTCATTCGCTATCCACAATGGCGTGCTTTATGAATTCACGAAGAATATAGATGATATCATTGCAGACTATAATGCTTTAGGAAAGAAACTACTTTCCAATACTAATGGGATCTTGCTATTTATCGATCCTGATAATCTCTCAGACACCACTTTTATTCAAGGTGTAGGAGTAAAGGAAACAGATTTATTAATCGGGTTTAATGTCAGCTCTAGCTTGACAAATATAAGAACCATTGACCATCTATTTTCTTTACTTCCTTGGGAGAATGTCAATATAAAAACAAATTATATCCTGATGGTTCCCGGATCTGATCTTCAGAACCCTGTAATTGCTTTTGAAGTAACTACCGTTGGAACCACCAGAACCTCAACTATACGATTGTTTGACAATACCGAGCTTTCAGATAGTTGGGAAGTCGAAGCCGCAGTACCGGTTGTCCTTACAGACTTCAATGCAGCTCCTAACAGGAACCGTATCTTTAAAGTGAACGCTGTAGATATCTTTGAGACTTTAACCGCTATGGTACAGCCTACGATCACAGGAACTACCGTTACTTGGAAATATAGGAATGAGCTAAATGTCATACAGGAACTTTCCTTAGATTTACTTCCATTACTACCTGATGTTACAGATATCAATATATATAGTGTAGAGTGGGATGTTGACAGGCCAAATGTCCTTTTGATTATCGAAAGCGACCTTACTACACATGAGGCTGACTTTGAAAGATTTCTTCTTACAGCTGTCTTGAATGCCAATGGAACAATTACGCTTTCGCAAGATGCTACAGAAATCCTTACTATCTCTAAGGTAGGTACTACCAATAATTATTATGACCTCGATGGCTTACCTTCATTAGCAGATATTCAAGGATTACCTAAGGGTATTAAAGATCAGTTGTATTTCATTACTGAAGAAGGAACCAATAAAGTGCTGCCTGATTGGCTTATGGCTAGGGCTACCGTTGTACAATCACAAGAAGAATGGGATTTTGCTACCGCCAATGGGATTGATATAAAGAATATTTTTGACAGTTGGGAAATGTTTTCTCATTATTCCGGCTCACACGCAGGAGGAGGAATCGGAGCTTATTCTCCCCCGAATTTCCCCGCATTAAATCCTGATGATGGTGCAAGTGTAAGCCTGACTGCAGAAGCCTTTTACAATAGATCTGCATGGAGCTATGATGAGGTTAATAGTCAAATATTTCTAAGTGCAAACTACCATGCCTATACAGGACTTATCTCTCCGAGAGAATACGCCAATTATACTCTGGAAGCTACCATGAGCTCTGCAAATACTGATGATGATTTTATCGCATTGGTAATTGCTTTCTGGACAGATCCTACAACCGGATATCAACACACTATTTCAATCGTTCGGGCAATGATCGAGATTTCTGCACAAGGAAATTGGACCTATCAGTTGATTTATAATTTTACTCAAACAACTCAAAAGTTGTTATTTGATGGAACTAATCTAGCCCCTCTTCCTGGGGGTGCTGTAAATGGATGGTTTGCAAATGGTCCCACCAGAGTAAGAGTGATTAGAACTGCCGATACATTCTCCATAAAATGCTCTCAATTTGGGAGCCTTCTTATCGATGATACCACTGAGATTACCTTGGATTTAAATAGCGATCCATTACTCGAAGGAGCAAAAGTTATTAGTAAAGTTGGTTTTGCTGCGAGATCCCAAACCTCAGCGGCCTTCTCTGATATAGAATTTACTGGTCTTACAGATTATATTTTCTGGAATAAAGCTGATGATACTTATGATACCTATGAATGGAATCCTAATACATTGGTTTTTGATTTGCAGAATCCAAAAACCACTTTCGCTAAGGATTATATAGGCCGAAATAGGTTTATCCATTCCTACCTATTTGATAAGGTATTCCACGTAGATAGGAACGATAAGTTAATTTGCATTAAAGGTGATGAAGGAATCTCCTGGGATCCTTTTAATGCTCTTAGTATAGGTACAGATAATAGGCCTTATTTATCTTCTCTATTATTTGGAACAGTAGAAAATAAGAAGCTTTATTATTATTTAAAACACAACCAAAATTTAGATTTTACTGTTTACGCTTCTTGGAGAATTAATGGTAATACATACGGAATACCTACTCCAATATCTCAGTCAATTACTTTAAGCCCTGCAGATGGGGTATATGGGAGGTATGATATGTTTGTTCTAAATGCAGACGGAACTATTACAGCGATCGAAGGTACCCCCTCAGCAAATCCACAAGAGCCTGTTGTAGCAGATTCCGCTTCACAATTAGAAGGTAGTTTTGTGTTTATCCCAGATAATGCTACTGTACCTGATGGATTTGATACTATAACTATTTATGATGAAAACGCACAAGAAGTAGGGGGTGAATGGGATGCCGATTCTGCTACACCTGATAATCCTAGGATAGTGTTGGATAGTGCTACTCTTCCATCAAAAGGAACTGTTTCAATTGAAGGTACTTTAAATGAACAATATGATGCTTTATCATTTAGGACAGGAACGCCTATTGCTGTAGATTCCGTAGATGCTATTTCATATAGCTTAAAAAATAAGGCTATTGTTAAGAAAGGGTATGTCTTTAGAATTTTTATTTTTGGACTTGATGCTAATGGAATTTTAAAATCTTATCCATTAGAAATAGACCCTATTTATGATAGAAACAATATTACCACATATCAAGAATTATCTGCTATAGTTCCTAGTACTGGTTTACCATTTTTAACTTTTCATTATATAAAATTTGTAATACTTGCTAACGATAATGAAGGATATGGATTTTTATTAGATGATATTAGTTTAGTTCAAGGAAATGGACAACCTATAATTCAGAATTTTGTAACTGCTGAATATGTGCGTTCTGAAGATGAAAAATATCTGCAATTAGCTAAAGA
>Ga0209414_1000414_pt1 | contig 20278 bp, 34 predicted proteins | sample LakVidmifraction_4_FD_181154 | JGI IMG/M metagenome (GOLD analysis project Ga0209414, IMG submission 181154) | Hypersaline microbial communities from Lake Vida, Antarctica - Brine Hole Two &gt;0.2 micron (SPAdes) (version 2) | ecosystem: Environmental > Aquatic > Non-marine Saline and Alkaline >... | reverse complement strand
TTTTGAAGCCGCGGAAAAGATAACGAGGCGTTCGCACCAATTACGAACCTCCTCCACCCGTGCTACCTGCCCTTCAAGGACTGCGATTCGAGCGAGTAGCGGCTCACGGATATCAGCATCGTGATCGGCAATAGCCTGCTCTGGGCTAACCCATGCGGCAAACGAATCGGTCATGCTTGCTCACCACCATCAGTAGGAGTTCCCAGTACTTCCCAGATGTCGTTTTTAGTTGACGACGTGTCGGACGCCACGACAACCGCGTTACCATACGCCTTGGCGATGTCCCGCAACAGGTCGAGTTCGTCCAGCAGGGGTTTTAAGTCGGCTATAAGCTCGTCGCCTATCTTGGTTGCTCTCTCGTCCATGAACACGCCGTCTTCTTCCCAGCACATGCTCGCGGCACCAAGCGCCTCAAATATCTTGGTTTTTAATTCGTCGATGTCAGTCATCTTTTTCTCCGATCGATAGTATTAAGGGCTAAACTGCCTTTGATCTATTTCAAAAACCATGTTTTTATCCCTTTAGAAAAGTAACGAACCGTTAATATACCAACCAGGACTATAACAATTAAAAATAGAACTTCCGTGGCAAGGAATAGCATGAAAAACAAAGTAATTGTGTTAATTTCGTCCATTATGTGTCTCCAAACTAGTAGAATAATAAATAAATAACAAACCCCGCATAGCCAAAAGGTTCTCCGGCATGATAGTTTACAAAATCAATCACGTGTTTCCCCTTTCAGAAAAAACAGAAGCCCTTGTGGGGGCTCCTGCTTCTTGAACTAGTTGGCTACAAAATCGTTCATGTACTCCGTGGTTTCGGTCCAAACAAATTTGAAGTTTTCGTGGAAAGCGTAGGTCGGCAGCAGGTGAATGGTGTCGTCCGGGTTGTTCGTCATTATGAAGTAGGAAGGGTTTTCTTCTTCAACTGGCGGTTCAACACCGAAGTTTACGATCGTAAGCTGTGGCGCGTTTTCCTTCGTTACTAAAATCGCTTGGCCAAGAACTTTGGACATGTTGATTCCTTTCGTAGGGTAAGGGTTCATACTAGGCCCTGTTTTCCCTGCGACTACATCGACACTAAAGCATTACTCAACTTGCAAGGACTAGACGTACCTGCCGAGAGGTGCCAACCTATTGTATTATCCGGTTGAATATAGATAATGGAGCCACAACCAAAGCAGATAGCTTTCTTGCTTTTTTGGTCATCACAACCACAATATGGCGTGTGCCGATCTCCATGCTTACCGTCAGGACCTAGCGGTCGTAGAATATCAAGCTGGTCGATGAGCTGCTGAATGCGAGCAGAGTGACGTGAACAATCCTCGCTCCAGTTAATCGTTAGCGCATCTTGCCCCCGGCACAAACTTTCTCTTAACATTTTAATATTGTCTATTCTAACTAGGTTATCCATCTTTTTCTCCTTTCCTGGTTCTGGAGGTGGCGTCCATCCGAGCTCGATGAGGCCTTGGCGTAGCACGTCTTCTTCGAGACGACCCATTAAAGCAACTATGTTTGTATGTAGTTCTAAAACAACTTTGTTTTCCTCATCATCGTATCGAGGATCGCCATATGCAAATAGTTGGTCAGTCATCTGATTCTCCTTTCCTCGTGTGATAAAACTACAGCGTCACCTTATACCAGGACCACGCCATGACAAGAAGGTGTTTGTATTCCATAGACTCTTCCATACGCTCCGTAAGTATAGCGCCAACGGGGACGCCCGCCTGTAGTTTCTTTACTGCGACGAACTTTTTGAAGTTGCCCTCATACATCTCAGACACGTCAACCCCCTTACGAAGCTGGAACGTCTTGACCTCGACTACCGGCTTCCACCGACAACGGATTTTGATAATTCCCGTAGCCACTGTGTAGTTCATGTCATCTTCACGCCAACGTTCTTGCTTAACCTTAGGCTCCGATGTCAAAATTACATAGTCTCCCATCTGGTTTATCCCCTTTCAAATATGCAACAATGCAGCAGGCATTACCTTCTCAAAGAACCGCTTCTCATTAAAGTTCTTCTTAGTCCCGAGAGACTTCACAATCGCATTGTCAATCATAGAGTTAGATCTAAATATATAGTAGTACAAGTCGATGTAGTCAGTATTTAACCTATCGATTCGCCCTTTTGCTTGCTCGTTGATTCGGTACGAGTAGTTTAAGGAATAGAATATCTCTGCGTCTGTAGACGTGCAATTCCAACCCTCAGCTCCAGCCGTGTATTGAACTAAATATAACCAACTATCCGTATCTGGAATCTCCTGGTGTCGGTGACCGTTCCATTCTCGCACTTCGACACCATCGAGGGCCGCCAAAGATCTTAACGCTTCCAACTCGTAGTTGAAGTTGTAAAACACGATTAATCGCGGATGTTTCTTCAGTAATTCTTTTAGCTTCGCTAGCCGAGATGGATCGGAATTCACTAACCGTCTCATCACTATGAAGAGCTCGCCAATATCCTTGATCGGCCGGTTCTCGTATATGTTCCATCGATCTTTCACCACCCTATTAAATAGAGACGCATCATAATCCACAACCACGTTTTGCACATGTCGCTTCGTGTGTGGAGAATATAACATCTCTACCAACACAGCCCGTCTCTGTCGTTGTAGCTTACCTGTCTCGACATAGTGATCAACTTTAGGATATCTCGAAAATCGATTATAGACGACATGCGTTCTGAGGAATTCAGTTCGATTCTTATAGAAACCGTGCGCGACGAAGACTGGAATATAATCCAGCCACGTATCACCAGGAGTAGCGCTAAGCATAATCCAGTGATTGGCTCGAGCAATTTTAAGGAAGGCTTTAACCCAGGCACCAGCTCCAACGAGCCTTTGCTCATCGAGTATGAAGAACGCATCTTTTACCCCAATGTAGTCAGTGATGTTGTTCCACGAGTCTACGTGAACTTTGACTTTACCGAACGATATTTCCCTCTCCGGTCCCAGCCTGAAGTTCGCCGCTTCTCCAACCCAGTCAAAGTTGTCTCGCTTCTTAGCGGTAGTGATGATATAAAGATCACGAGGTCTTTTAAACTCTCGAAGAACTCCTTTGCCATTGATAGGAAGCTGTCCGCCACACTCTTCAATAAAGAAGTAAGCGAGCGCAACGCGGCTCTTACCGGTTCCAACAGCTCCTCTGAGGATGCTTCCATTCTTCATCTCCTGTCTTGCTTTAAGTTGATGGGGATATAGATCTATTGCCAAGACTACCTAAGACCGCGAATAAGCTCTGCCGCCTTGTCCATGCACGGCGCACAGGCAGGAAACTTATCGGGATTAAGCTCAGGAAGGAATTTGTAACCACAAAGGGCCGTAACTTCTTGACGACGTGAGCGTGCAATATCGACTACATCCTGACTTGACATACCGATCTTCCAAATATGCAAGTTCAGCGGAGGGTTGATAATGTGTGTGACCTGCTCCTCGTTACCAGTGTCCTCGTAAGGGAGAACATCAACCTCTTCCATTTGCTTGATTACGGTGTCTGTTGTTGATTCGGTCATTATAATTCCTCTCTACTTCTTAACAAAAATGGGTATTAACTTTTTGGAATTACCAGAAACAAACAGTCTAACTTCACACCTACTATACATAGCTGAATAAAAACAGCTGCGACACCTAAAAGTAATTTCTTTAGGGTTGTCGAACGCATTTCGGTAGTCTATTTCTAATTGATGTTTATGTGAATCTGCCCACTCGCCGTAGTATTGCTTTTTGAAAAAAGCAGGTACTTCGTTTATAACCGTTTGGGTTGGCTTAAGCCCTCTATTTTTACTAATCGCGTATCTCCGTTTCAGTATCCACATACTCGAACGTATACCCAAGATGTGTTTCACGATAACCATTAAGCACCCTATATATGCTACTAGCGTTGCCGCCAATATACCGTGCACAATCATATGCGGTCCGGAAGACCTCACCGGTCTGAATAATTCTTAGTCGTCGCGCATGTATTCTTGGGGAGTCATACACAATCTCGCCTCTAGTTGGACCAACCATACGTTTAAGGTTTTTAGCTTCGTTATTAGATAGATCGTTATCTATGTGAGATATGCGCATTCCTCTGCGGAAATCCTTAAGAAAGCCTACTCCAACTAGCTGATGGACATAATGCTGATGAGACTTGCGGTTTCTACGTAACATCACCTTCATATATCCGCGATCTGTAGCTTGTGGTTTAAGCATCCACTGGTATTTCAGATTAACTACTCGACCAAGATTACTAATCATGTATTCTGGAAAACTGTCAATATATGCCCACTCTTCTTTCATTGACCCTCCGTCTCATATGCTGAGGGATTCCATAAATAGTCATGCTCAACAACTACATATATTTCACAGTTTAGGCACATGAACCGATACTGCGTTCCATGCCACCTCCCCGGCCCAGTATCAACAAGGCCAAATCTATGATGATTGTTTGGGCATTCATAAAACTCAACGGGGTCATAAAATCGCAGATCTCCGTTGTTATAGTAGGACCATCGCGATATCAAACTTTTATCTTGGACCATGAGTACTTTTCTCAGCAACGTATGGTTTACATATGGTACCTTTTTATTAATCATGTATTGTGGCATCTTTACCCTTTCAGAAATATAAAGCGAGGCGATCCCGTGCTTTACGAGGGCTCCTTCTCGTAGGTCGCCGCGAAGATATCTGGCTTGCAGGGATAGCACTCGCCCTGAACGCCAGTGATGATCCAGTCGCCAGGGCATACCGTGTGGCCGCCCTCTAGCGTGTCAATCCATCCGTGGTCATCCATGAGCGCGTCGCAGGTCACGCGCCTAAACTTCTTTGGGGTCTCGTTGTGCCTGAGAGTGCCCATTTCTACCGAATCATCACCGCCACTGACCTCGCCCGTAAACGGGTCGACCGGGGGGTAGCGGTAAAAGCCAACTTCGGCTACGTCGTGGTGCTTGTTCCATTGAGCCGCCTCAACAACGACGGGCTTCTTTCTGTACCTTGTTGCTTCAGTCATGGTACGCTCCTTAGTAGTGGGGGTGGGTGGTCGTGAGGCGATCCCGTGCTTTATGATGCACCGTAAGCTTCCTTGCAACTAGAGTCCGGCCTTTTAAAATTATACCGGCTCATCAGTGGGATTCTTATCTGTTACAACGACCTCATAACCCGTATGGATCGTGCGCTTTTAACTCGATCTAGATACGTGGGTTAACCATGTTAAGATTAGGGCCTTTAGGCAAATAACCCCATGAAACCACCACCTCTCCTTATTAAACTACTATTTACTGATCAACTGCTAATATGAACGCGGGGTCAGGGACTTTTGAATCCTGGCTATTTCAACAGGTGTATGACAAAAAACGCGTCTTAGTTCCTAAGGCGACTCGAACGGTTCACCAACTTTACCGTACCCCGAGTTCTTACCTGTTAGTCGGCCTTAACGCTCTGAGCCTAAACTACTGTTTATACTCGCTCAGACGAGTTATTCGTTGACTACCGGTGCGGTCTCTGCAACGGATTTATGCGCCCACATGCTAGCATTTTCCAACTCTGTAAACATCACGGCTTTGGTACGGCCAGGAGGTGTGAGACTGTCAAGCCTCTCCGCAAATTTACGGAACAAAACTCGAATCTCAACGTGACGAGGAAGAGTTGCTTCTTCTCCTTCGATTGTTGCTTTGTGATAACCGAAACGGCGTTCGATTTCGAGATGTCCTAATTCCTTGTCTTTCATGATTTCTCCTTATATAATGTTGTCATAATATAGCTTCGTCTCCATCTTTAACTGCCTACTTTGTCCGGCCTTACGCCATGTTTTAAGCCAGCGTACGACGTCTTCAGAAGGTCTTGTAGCGATGAGTATACCAATCAGATCCGAACGTAGAGTTCCATACTTACGACTCATATTTATTCCTCTCTGTTAAGCGTAATGGTACTATCAATCGCCATAATCGAGAAATCGTAGATAAGCGTACCATCACCAATAGTAAACTCTTTTGTTTCACTGAGAGAGCCAAATAAAGAAAGCGCCAACTCGTCGATATCAGCATCAGACACAAGTACCTCGTCAACTAACGCTGTATCTTCGAATGTACCAGTCCAATACAAAGCTCTATTCTCATTCATAATCAAATATATATTAATTACGGAATCTGTAACATCAGCCTCAAAATTGAAAGTCTCACTTTGATAAAAATACTCTCCAGTAAGCTCTTGTGGTTCGTTGGAGTTGGAACAACCAGACAACATCCCAACTGAAAATATAGCGATAACTACAATAGCAGCTTGCTTCTTAAACTTCCACTTAATCATCTTTTCCTCCTTAGTAGTAATATAGCGTACCCCCACTTGGGATCGAACCAAGGACCCGCGGATTAAAAGTCCGCTGCTCTACCAACTGAGCTATAGGGGTAAATAAGCAGTTTTCAGTCATGCTCAGGACGTTTAGCCATTATTTGCGCTCTGTCGTGGCCACACAGGGGTACTCGCTCCTACCCAGGAGTTGCACGATAACACCGTACACGGGCGTCTAGGACAACTTGAGCTTTCGCTACTCTCCTAGCGGAGTCGTTTATGTGAGCAGTTTAAAGGCTTTGCTCAGGCCTACTATCATCGCCCGAGTCTCGTCGGTTGATGGATTGAGTTGAATATACAACTCGTACCCCAGGTGGGACTCGAACCCACACTGTATCGATTTTAAGTCGATTGCCTCTGCCATTGGGCTACTAGGGCTAAAATAAGGTGACTCGGTCGGTGTAGCAACTTCTGGTCCCCGCCCCTACGACGAGTTACCGTGCACGAGTTCTTACCTGTTACTTGACCTTACTCGTCTTGCTGTTACTTCTTTGGAAGGTTGAAAACTAGATTAAAGTTTTCATCAGAATATGTTGAGAACTCGCTGTCAGGGTCTAGAACAAGCCAATCACCCTTATACACCTTAATCCAGACGTCAGAATATGCAGACTTAACACTTACATAGCTACCTCTAGCAACCGCGAAATCAAGCCCTCCGCGTTCAGCCCTCGTCTCTTCATTGATCCACGTAGCGATCACTTTACCGTTCTTACCAGCGAACTGTACTGCGTGATAATTCCTAGGACGAGGCTTAACCGTTTTAATGTCTAACATCTTTTCTCCTTTTGATTTTGAATAGTTACTACATTTACATTGACCACCAAAGCATCTGGTTACTAGATAGTGAAATTCACGGCTGTGTCCACATCGACACAGATCCATTAGTCCCATCGAGTGGTTACCCGGCCATAGAGCTTATGGAATATCTCCGGTTTGCGTGGGTAAGGCTTTTTTCGATACTTAGAGGCCATAGAAACCGTGTCTGGTTCCCAATTAGCTTTAGCTTCCTGCTCTAGCGTCTTCTTTCTAAGCCACATCAAGATCTCCTTTCTCCGGATGGTTAGTATATCTTATAGATGACATAGATTCATACAGTTTTTCGAAACTGTCCTTGTCAAACGGATGAAATATACCATCAACCTCTCGGACGAGATAGTGGCCGACATAGGCGTGTGTCCTAGTCGAGATTCCAGGAACGATAAGATAAGAAGTGGCAGGTAGATATTGACGTTTAAAAGTATCTACCTCACCACCGCACCATTTAGCAGCTTCTTTCATATTTTCATTCGTAAGAAGCATGGCCTCAATTGGCGTACGTCGCTCCCAATATCGCCGGGCGCCCATTACCCCTCCCAAGGCGGCGGCTCTTCGCCGGGACCTTCTACACCAAGTCGGTGTTTTCCGTGACCCTCGATTTTGTGATCGGCATACTTACGCTCAAGTTCGTCCTCTACGATCGTGACATAGAGACTCGACAAATATGCCTTAACGCCAGTCTTACCGTTGATCGGCCCCCACTCGTAGGGATTAATAATAAGATCAGCAGTCTCAACTTCAGACCAGTCAAGAGTGTCGACCATGTCCTCGGTAAGTGTTGTCCTGCCACGGCTCGTAATTAGTACGATGCGAGGGGGACGTCCCTTATAGCTGACTGCAACCTGTAAATATCCCTGCTCATGCTTGTCTTCGTCGTTCTCACGCGGCTTAAGGTAGTGGACATTCCACCCGTCCTCAAACATGGCTTTAGCAAGGGTGTCGTCCAGAAAAACGCAGAAATTTCGATCTCCGGCCCGGTTGAACTTTCCCTCTACGCCTGCAAAATTTCTGAAAGCAAGCTCTACATCTTCTAGCGTAACTCGCTGATACTTATCTACCATTTAAATAGCCTTCTCTCTGGGATCGAAATCTGTAAATTCTCCACGCCATTCGGCACGCTTACTAACTGCTTCGTTATAGGCCTTAAGCGTTCCTAAAATATAACCAGCAAGGATAAAATCTGGAGTACCAGAGACGCTCTCTGCAGAATATCGATTTAACAACGATGAAAGCTCTTGCTCGAGAGCGTGCTTCTTTGGTATCTGCTTTTCTACTGAGTAATTCATTTCAGTCTCCTTATCATGTATTGCCGGAAGAGGGTTGCCGTTCGACTCCCTATTTTCGATCTTCATCTTTTGTCTCCTTCCTCGGACTACTAAGTCCGTACCCAGTCAGTACACCAAGTAACAGGATACCTGCACCAGCAAATAACTCAATCATCTTTTATTCTCCTTTCGTTTGCCGTATGTAATCATCAGAGCCACTCTTTATTGCTCGCTAACGAACCACTCATAGTCTCCAAACTTCGAGATGTTCTCAATAGCTGCATCGCAGAGCCCCTTAAAATATCGCTCATTAACGAGAGACTCTTTACCCAAGCTCTGAACAACCTCCGACTCAAGCCAGTGATAGCCCTTAGAGCCAGTTGCTGCGTAGTAGTTGCCATCCTTTTCACGAACAAGACGACCTCCGCCATCGTTATAGTTGATCGGAGTAAACGAACCCGCTTTCCCAACGAAGCGTAGTGGCTTTGCAAGTGCCATCGGTGTGTCTTCCTCGTTAGGATCAATATAAAGAGCGGTCGTAACCGTTTTTACTTCACACTTATCTCTAAAGGTTAAAGGCTCATGGCTGAATAGAGTCTTAAACACATACGGATGAATAAATTGTGCACCAGTAGCAACCCAGTGCGAAGGCGTCCGTCCAGAGTTTACCTTTGCGACGAAGACCGCTTCGTTGACAAGACAGAATTTCTCATATGTACCCTCGTGTTCGAATATGTACCCGTACTCATTACCGAAGTCCATCACAAACTCGATGATCTCCGGTGTAGCATCCGGAATCTTGATAGAATCAGTCTTAATGTGTACAGCCTTGAAACCTTTTGCCTGAACCGCCTTCTTAAGATCAATCATGAATAAAGCACCACGTTTCGCGACAATGTTGTCAATGTTGCGTGTATCTCGGAAGGCATTATCAAACTTTGCTGCAGTAAGGCCATACACAATATTAATAACAATCTTCAAAGCGTATGAAAGCGCTTCGGCATCTTCAACGTTCTTAAGGTGGGGTTCCAAAATACCACCAAGCATCTTTGACGCGGAAGCATAGTCTTTATGTTTAATAAAGATTCGTGTCTGTTTAAGAGCAGCAAAGTTTTTAGTATATGGACCAAATAGGTCAAGAACTTCGATGGTCGTCGGATGCATAGATGCAATATCTAACACGGCAACATTCGTATACATGCCGGGTTCAGCGTATACATACCCGCCTTCCCCAACAACCTCGTTACGATATGTACTCTTACCGCCCTCATAAATATAACCAGGGAATTGTGCACTAAGCTCTGTGTAGATAAACTTCTCTTGTGGGTTACGATCGCCTTTAAATACGATCTTGGCAGTGTGGCTCTGTGTCGTTGCGTTAACCGGAAGCCCACTCAGTTCAGCAAGAATCTGACGCGCGATGAAGTCTTGTATGCGTGCCTTAAATGTAGCTTTAGTTGATACTACGTCGTTAGAGCAGTAGTCAGCAACAACCGGCCAGAGCTCCTCAGGAACAGGTTGATCCCAGGGAAGACCGAGTTCTTTATGATGAATATTGAGCTCAATCTGGAACTTCTTAAGACCCTGCTTCTTTGAGCTAAAATCGTAAATATCAGCATACGAAAGGTTGTATGCCTCTCCAAATGCTGCAGTTGGTGAGTTGTTGATGAGCTTCTGACTTAACTTAAACAGCTGCTCGTTATTGTACCCCATATAGCGGGCATAGATAATATGATTGTCATAACGCCGGTTGTTGAAGCCAATTAGCCTAAGTCGAAGAAGCTCTTCGATCTCTTGTGCCGTCGGATTGATCATTTGAACAACCGTTTCAGAATCCTCATAGCTCCAGCACACGACAAAGAGATTAGGAAATACCTCAACGTCGTAGAAAGTAATCGGAGACTCAACTGGCGCTTCTGCAACTTCAGATATGCTATCTTCAGATTTGAACTTCATCTGCTGCATCAATTTAATGCAATATAATGCTTGATTTGAACTATTGTTTGCGAACGCAAGGACTCGTGGACGTAGATCTGACACATCATATGGTAGGTTCGAAGAATATGCATCCTCGAGGATCTTATGAATGAAGTCTACACTAGGTTTGGTCCCTGGGTGTATCTCCTTCTCAAGATTTCTTGTTATCAGATCGCGGAGCGCTTTTTCGCTCTTGACCGTATCAGCATTTATCATCTTTTTCTCCTTTAGCGGCAGCCCGCTACTTATGGCGGTGACAGGCACTCCATTACATTTAGACAATTGCCTACGCAACGATGCGTCCCCGGTAAACACCTTAATTTCGATGCCTTCCCCATATATCCGGCTGAGTTCATGAACGTTTCCGTCGAATATATAATGGAGATGGACCCCTGCTCCAGACTTACTGAATTCGGAGTACGTACTAGGCCACTTACTTGCGGCTTCGATGTTTCGTTCCCCTGATTTTTGTCCATCATCGCCTTTCAGGTCAAAGTCAATTACAATATGGTTTAGTGGCGGCTTGACATAGTGCAACCGTGACGTATCAATATCGGAAAGTGTCGTTATAACATCCTTCCAAGGTGACATCGGTACTTCGTTTGGCGTTGCGTACTGAGCCGGTTGATCCGCGCAATCAGTGTCAAAGGCTGAATCAGTATGCTCCATCACTAAAGGAAACGCATGATCCTGCTTAGCTTGCACGGTAAAATGATCAGTACGAAAATCTGTATACCAGCTACGAACACGTACATTGTCTACAACAGCACGCTCTTCGAAGGTTCCGAAGTAGTTCTTCAACTCCTCACGGAACTTATAACGAGGAACTTTAAATTCAATACCTGTTTCTTCACAAAATATCTTATACATGTCATATGCCTGGACCAGTGTTACCCCGCCTTGCTCTTTAAAGACATCAAAATATGCCTCAACGAAGTTCAAGAAGACGTCGGTTTGCAACATCATCTCCATTGGCCTATAGCCCGAGTAGTATTCCTTACCCATAGACCGATACACTTCTAAGCAGTGCTGTGCAACAGCGCCAAGCTCAAAATCAACTTGAGCCAGAAGAGAGTGGTACCTTCGTGTTGGGACTTTATCTCCTGAGGGCTGCACGTCAATAAGACGACGGATAATTCCAGATTTTGCATCCGTAATCTTTACTGCCTTGTTTGTTCCCATAAATAAGAAGCAATTAACTCTAGCCATATAGCTCGGCTTGTACTTCTCGTTCATAGTCATCTCTTCGTGAGATATAATCGAGTTAAGTTTAGTGTTGTCTTCGATCTTAGACAGATCACCATCATGCTGAATCGCCACAAGAGGGTTTGACTTAAAAACCTCTGTAGAAAAGGAATTACTGCTTGATGTTAACGCTTTAGCCTCGAAAGTTGTGTAATATCCATCAAACAGCCGTTGTACGATCTTCAAGAAAGTAGACTTACCAGACCCAGCAGGTCCATACAACACGATAAACTTCTGAATATCTTTTGCGTCTCCCGAGACAATAGCCCCAACTGCCCACTCGAGTTTAGCTCGTTCTTTCTCGTTATAAAGCGTGCTCATTATCTCATCATATGAGCTAATGTCTCCGGCGGCTAAAGGGTATAACAAATGACGACTTACGTAGTCACTTTTCTTAACCTCAGTATTACTGAACGTCAGTTTCTCATCCAGTTGGTGCGAGGAGTCAGAAAGGTGTCCAAGATAGTTTCTAAAGTTTAACCAAGTATTACTACTAAAGTCGCCAAGGTGTTTAACGTGAACAACGCCCTCTTGTCTACCAAGCATTTTTGCTTTATGTTCTTCTAGATCTAAGTCTACCAGACGCTGTACATCATACTCGTCCGTAGACCATAACCCAGCTTCTTCGTCCCACAAAGCATAGAAACTTTTTCCTCGGATCATAAGATCCTTAGACCTAATTACACGGAAGTCAGGATATAGTTCTATCACGTCGTTTTTTGCGCTGCGTTCTTTGATGTTATAGAAATCCACCCCAACCTCCTTTCAGATTAATCACTTGGAGAAATACGAACTACACGAGAAGTAACACCTTGCGTTTTGGCTTCATCTTGTGCTTGTTTTTTAGCATCCTGCTTTCTAAAAGTTCCACTAGAAGGAACGACTGACCAAAAAGAATCTATGTTATTGATTCTAGGATGGTAAACTTCAACTATATAATACTCCTTAGTTTGTCGCTCTGGCTCGTATTCTGCTATTACATCGCTCATTAGTACCTCCTCAAGGATCAATACGAATAACGCGGACTTTACATTGCATACGTTTAGCAATTTTTCTAGCCCGTTTCATGGCTTTTAGCTTTTTAGATTCGGAACAGGCAGGAATACTTGCCCAGAAAGGCAGTACCGAACCAAGTTCTGAGTTAAGATACTCAAATATGTAATACTTGTCTGTTGCGTTTCCTGGTGTTTCTTGATAAGCAAAGAGTTTTTTTTCCATCTGCATCTCCTTTCATAGTTCCGAATGCTCTATCAAATATGCTTGCATCTGATACCAAATCTCGACCTTACGCTGGTCTGTTTTAGCACGTGTTAAAGGAAACATCCCGCCTCGACCTGATTTGGAATATGTCCGATAGACAATGCGAGTTAACACTTCATCTATTACCTGCCGCTCCTTCTCTGAGAACTGACTATCTTTAAAGCGTGAAAGCTCAAGGTTCTTTAGAAATGTGGAAAACCAGAAGTTAGGATCTTTGTTAGACTCAAAAGCGGCTCTTTGAGAAAGAGCAATGAGCATCTCTAATATGGAAGCATCGAGTGCCATCCAATCAGGGTTGTCATCGTCAAACCCGAAAGTTTCAATAAAAGTCCAACGAAGATCCCTAGCATCTTCAACTCGGTTACCGTCGTTTGGAATAAACCATTCAAACTCTCTCTTAAATAAATATTCGCACAACGACCAGTATGTTCTTGCGGGATTGCGATTTGTTACTGGTTGAACGAGCGAGTACAACCACTCCAAATATTGATCATCTAGTGGCGGAGAACCACTCACTCATCATCCCTAAATCGCTTTGGCGAAACCTTAGCATCGTGAAAACCGAGAACCGTCTCAGTATATGAGGTTTGATCCAGAAGCACTTCGAAATCCGTCTCGAGTCGCTCGTTCCGGACGTAGACGACGCTCTTATCTTTAGACTTGTGTCCAAATCTCGTCATATTATCAATGCCAACAGTCCTTTCAATGTCAGGAATAACTTCTTCTCGCTCATCAATGAGCGTGTTATCGCCATCAAAATATGTGACTGTTGACTTGTTATAGATTTTTCCGTCAACAACAATGTCCTGTTCCATGAACTCGTCAATATCTAGCACATATGGATGATCAGGATCACGGGTCTCTACTTCTTCTTCATTTAGACCGTTAACATCATCAAACACGTTGACCGCAACAACCGAATCTTCCTCAGACAAGTCGTCCTCCTCGCTTTCTGGTGCGTCGCCAAGAGTAGTATGTGTAGGAAGTTTAGAATATCCAAGATTCTCAACCGTCTTTACATACGCTTCTCCATGACGAGCTGCAACAGCCTGATCTGGAGTAGAATATATACCCTCCTTACGAGTGACTGAGTAGTGTTCCTTCATCGTATCAATGTCCCGCTGTGCAACATCTGAATAGTAGGACTCAAGCTGCTTCTTAGCGAGCAAATATGCGCCAGCAGCACCAACTAGGAGTCCCGCTGTGAAACTGGAAACTAACTTACTTGTGTTATTCACTTGTTCAAACCTTTCTTGTTGGGGAGAGCCTCTTCAATGTCTAGAAGTTCTTCCAGGAATGGATCGTGCTCTAGCGGTCGAGATGTAAGATGCGGTTTTAAAACATATGGCATCTTAGGCTTTTTGGAAGGCTTTTTAATCCAAGAACCAGGCTTTGGAATATCCATTTGTTTTCTCCTAACGAGGCTTAATTTATTAAATTTTATCCCAAATGACACCATCAACATTGAAATCGACCATAATTCTAGTCTTATCCATGTGGGTGAAATCATAATCTGGCAAGATGCCGTCTAAATTATAAAGGCCGAAATCAACAAAGTTGTCACCACTTTCGTCATCTGTAATAACCCAACCAACAACTGCGCCAGCAGGAGTACGTTCAAAGCCGAGTCGATCATATGCCTCATTCAAAAAGACATGTCCTCGAGAATGAAGAAGATCGTTCAGATAATTCTGTTGCATCTTCAGAAAGAAGAAATTGATATCAGAACTTGAGTTATTCCAGTTATCATTCTTATTCGTGAAATATCGAGCATAACCGAGGGCTTCAGGAGACTCGGTCGTACTCCTTACAAGGCTTTTCTTACCCTTTTCATCCTCGACTTCTTCAGTCTTGACTCCGAATCGGTAATCTCGATCTTTATCCAGGCCAAGGTCCTCAATAACACGCTTACGGTATTGACCAAATGCAGTTTCAATTGTCTTGTACGCAGCAACTAGTGCTACGTTACGCCTCTGCATGATGCCGTGTGCGCCAATGACGCAAGCAGTAGAGCCCAAGCTAAGTGTTACGGCAGGCCCATAGAGTCGCGCCAGGTCAACAGTCAAACCAACATAAGCACGAGTAAGATCTTTATTATATTGAATATCGGGATAGGTTTCTCCCTGAAGCGTTTTTTGCTCACGAACAATGTCAATTTCAAATTTGGCATCGTCAAGAGTCTTATCAAGGTTAAGCGTTGACTTACTTGCCATGACCGCTGATGAAATAAACCCAACAACGCCAACCGCTGTAAGAATTTCGGGGCTATACTTTCGCCCAACAATAATGCCGTGGCCAAATATCTGGGTCCCGACGGCCTTTAGTGTGTTAATATCCATCTTTTTCTCCTTTTAATTAAATTCTGAGGCAGGGCCCCATTTAATGACTGTGCCATGAAGAACATGATCATAAACTTGCAATATGATTAAGTCCTGGTTTTCTCCCATGAGATCCGAGATCGCAGCCTCAGCATCAATAAGTTCATTTTTACTCATTAAGACCTTTACCGTGTCGGGGATGAAATATGAACCAGTACCACGATGTTCCATCTCAGACATAGTAATCAGTTGGAAGTCAGCGCTTTGTGACACGACGACCCTCAGGACATTCGCACGGGACAGCTAGTTTCTCACTTCCGTGGCAGGTGCATTCCCAGCAATATATACACATTCTTGGATCAATGGCGTTTAGAACGTGACTTTCATGAATATCCACAACTAATCTCCTATTCGATGTGTTCAGTTTTTGGCAGGTCTAACAGGTACCCGTCACGAGTCCGGATAATTCTAGACCCACGCATATCATACCAACCATAGTTATTGTCTGTGAAATCGGGAGTAATCCCGACAAGGTCGTAAAGATCCCCGACATTAGCTACATCATATTGATCGATTAGATCGCCAAGCCGCTCAAGTACATCCTCAGCTTCTGGGCGAGTTTCAAGGACAATATCCCTGAAGTCATGAGAGGCACGATTCTGGTGACTAATATCGCGGCGTGGCTCTGGACGATCGTGCATCCGACTGTAGTTAGTAAAATTTGAGCGGGAACCAGACCTTCCTCCGCGAGAAGAGGTTCGGTTAGACTCACCATAAAGAAGTCGCTCTGCTCCTTGACTTGCTACGTCAGAAAGTAAAGATTTAAGCGCTGGAACAAACACCTCTTGTACAAGGTATTCGCCGACACTTCGTGCGTCGTCTCCCGTAAACATCTCTTTGATCTTCGATCCGAGAGACTTCTTACGCTGAATAACTGACCCAGTAACAACCTTTTCCTGCTTTACACGCTCGGCTGGTTTTTTTACACCAGGACGTGTGGCTTTTTCTTCATGTGACTTATGGCTATTTGGTGGGTAATCAATCGGTGTAGCTTTTCGACGATTGCTATTTGGACTATCTCCGTTAACTTCAGGCATGGTGTTCCTTTTTAAAATTTAGTTGTTGTGCGGTTAAGTTCACGGAATATGACCCAAACGAGCCACCAGCCGCCAGTAATGACAAACATAAACAAATCAAATATGGCATGCCAAAACCGATAATTACGCTTCATCAGAGCTCTCCTTTTCAGTGGCCATGTTGTCTGGCTTTTGAGCCACCGGCGGATCAAACTTCTTGACAACATCGTCAATCTCAGAACGCACAAAGGTTTGTGCTTGCTTGACAACGATTCCGCTTACAACAACACCACCAAGCTTGACTGCAAAGCGGCTATAGACCCGCAGGTCCTCAGGCGTACTTGCCTTAATGGCATTACCAACAACCGCACCAACGCCAATAGAGACGGCAAGTTCGGCAAGACTCTTAAAAATATCAAGCTTTTTCATCGTAGTTTCCTTTCAGAGGGAAAAATATAGGCCGTTCATTATAGGCCCAGTTAATTGTGCGAGGGTGTAGGGCGCCTTTCACCTTGGGGGTAAGTTTTGGCGGTCGTTTAAGATCAGAGCCTCCATTAAGGCTGACCCCCTTTTACTAATGACTAGTTTTGGGGTGTGTTACCGGCCTGTCCCCAGGAGTCAGGCTTAAACAGCGGTTCGCCAAGAGCCTTTTTTGCTTCTTCTTCTGACGTTGTTTCTACTGAAGGTTCAGACCTAACATGCTCTGGAGGAATGGTTCCTTGTGCCTGCTCACGAGCAATCTTTTTACGGATATCAGCCTCCATAGCGGCAAACTTAGCCTCCTCATCGAAAACATTTTGAGTAGGTGTCTCTATTTGTGTAGGCGTAGATCCAGGTCGTGCGTCCGTAGCCGGTTCATGCCCGGGACGGAAGCCATCTTTACCTTCTTGCTCCGAGCTAGATTTTTCAGCCTCAGCAACTAGGTCTGCCGGGAATACGGCATTAACAAAGACCGCAGCAGCGTTAGCGTTGGTAACAAGCTCCATGAAAAATACATCATAGGCCGCAGTATCCTTAAATGCCTGGGAAATCTCTGGAGACTTAGCAAAGCTCTTGCCGTCAGGAGATCGAACGCCATAAGAGGAAAGAATCAAGCCCTCAAAAACTTCCATGATCTCCTTACCCTTTTCGGCCTGAACGACCCGAGTAAGACGTTCTTTGATTCCGCCGTCTTCAGAGACATCCATCTTCACGATTTCAGACTTACTAATGTTGAAATAGAAGTCTTCTTCGTGTTCAGCATCATTGAAATCGGTGTATTTAATAGACTTTTTGTACATAAAAGTTCCTTAATGTTGGGTTAGATAGAAAATATAACAAGCATTAGGATGCTGTATTTGTTTCTGGAATTTCGAACTCCGTGTCCCGCGCTTCGAGAATATCCAATGCTCCGTTAAGCGCCTTCTGAACCAGAACAAAAGTAACAGCAACACCCGCAACCGGAATGCCAATGCGGATAGCATTACTGATGATGACATCTTTGTTTTCGCGAACGGTGAAAATAACGGACTTAATGCGATTCATGATCTTTCCTTTCAGAGGAGTTTTGTAAATATGCGAAAACAGAAGCCCTTGTGGGGGCTCCTGCTTCTTGAACTACTTCTCGTCGATGTCGACGAAACACGTAGGGTCTTCGGTGTTGGCGAATGCGAAGTTCTCCCTGAATGCATACTCGGGAAGGATCGTCACATGAGCGTTGTAGTCGTAAGGGAAGATGAAGTAGGTTGGGCCTTCTTCGACTTCCGGGACGAGTCCGGCGTTCACGATCGAGATCTTCTCGATGTTCTCGGGGGTGATTCGGATTGCCATACCAACGGACTTAGACATGTTGTCTCCTTGTTCGGTGAGAGGGTTCTCATACTAGGGGGTGTTCTCCCTGCGACCTAGGCGAAAACAGAAGCCCGTGTGAGGGGCTCCTGCTTGTGATCCAGTTACTCGGTCGTCTTCTTGGTGGTCTTCTTAGGCGTGGGCACGTCGTTCTCGTAGGCGCCGTCGTCCTCAAACACCTGGTCCTTGTTGACAAAGAGCGTGAAGATCTTGTATCCGGTTACAGCAGTTGCTGTAACGAGACCAACGACCAACAAACTCTGAGCAACTACGGTTGCAGTGTTTGAGGTTTCGGTTTCTGAGGTTTCGATTGTGTCGTCCATGATGTATTCCTTTCAGAGTGAATATGTTACTGGGTGTCATACTAGGGCTTGTTTTCCCTGCGAGGCTAGAAGCCTTTGTAATATCCATGAATAGGACCAACCCGATAATCTATCGAGAGGCACGGCGCCCCGGTAGGCGTGAGCACTGCCGAGAATATGATGTCCATGACTTGGTCTGAGCGCCATCCAACTTCCTCACCAAGAGCGTTTGATGATAAACCAAGCATGTCATAGAAGTCATTTAGCGAGACATAGACATTATCAATAAGAACCTTGTTGATGTCGTTCTGTGCTTTACGGATTGTTTCCTTGTCGCTCTTAAAATATCGTCCGGACAACGACTCATAGCATAAAATCTTGTCATCGTCATCAACTAGAATATCTGCGTCATTAGGCGGATTATTCTCCACACGCTTCTTAGCTATGTTATCGTTGATCAACTGGTCCTTCTTTTCCCCAAGCACCTCAATGACGTTGCCTTTATAGTCGTTGAATGCGTTCTCTGTGAGGGAATACACACTCATTAAAGCAGCGTTCCGACGAGTATTAACCGCCTGTGCCCCAACAATGAGTGAAATAGTTGACAGGCCAACTGCCGCCGCGGGAATATATGCTCTCCACGTAACCTTGACATAGTCTAGCAAGGATAGCTCATTTGCCAGACTCTTCTCAACAGCTGTGTATTTATTGTCACGAGGCTGCTTGGCCCACTCGGTTTGCCTACGATGGCGTTCGTATTCGACGTTACCTAGTGCCTCTGGCGTTGCACGGACGGCCAAAACAGTAGTACTAAATACCCCAGTGACAGCCATTGCTGACATGATTGCTGGCGAATTATGTACAACGAAGTGTTGTAAACCCTTACCTAGCTCGGTGATGTTCATTGGGTCTCCTTTCAAGAGTTAAAAAAAAGAGAAGTAGAGACTTGGTGCCTTACGGCTTGTTATGCGACTATCCTCCTTTACGTTGATTAGACGTAACATATATTGAAATATGCGATAGCCGTTTACTCTCTTCTCATTATAGGGCTGGTTAATCCTGCGAGTGTTGCTTGACCTCAAAAAGAGGTAGGTCTTTCTTTTCAAAAGACTTTTGTTATGGCAAAAAACGAGGGGACGAGCGCGTTAGCGGCTACACTCCTTTCCGTCGTTAGACGTGATGGCATTGAAGTCTACATCGTAGCAAGTTTATCTCTCTCCTCAGTATAGGGCCGGTTAATCCTGCGAGGGAAAACGAAAGCCCTTGTTTAAGGGACTCTCATTTTGAATCTTTTTGGATTGGTTTATTCGTCTTTGAGCTTACGTAGGATAGCCGAGGAGACGATGGCAACGATGACAGCTGAAACGATCCGAAGGCCAACCTGCAGGGCAAAGCGCCGAGCAAATCTAACGTTCAGTTCTTCCAGTTCTTCCTTGGACATCGCCTGAATGGCGGCATACGTGATAGCGGGGTTCGACATGATAATTCCTTTCGTAGGGTTCATACTAGGGGTTGTTAATCCTGCGAGGGAAAAGTTTAAGCCTTGTGAAAAGAAGCAGCACACGTACAAAGACTTTGTGGGCCGTTGTACGTGTGCTGCGCTTTTAGAGTGTTACCTTTTTAGGGTAGTGGTTAGAACTTTGACTTGATGACAAAGCCTAAGGCTTTCGACGTAACGACGTGTGCCTTCTCAAAGCTGAGGATTAGAATGATTCCTGCTAAGTTACCAGCAATAGTCAGAACAGTGTCCGGGCTAATACGTGGATTAGGCTTTATTTCGGGCCTAATTTCGTACAGCAACGTTAATGTCTTGACTAAGTAGGTATACTCAGTAGAGTCAGGTTCTTCGTCCTCCATCTTTTCAAGA
>Ga0209414_1000413_pt1 | contig 20280 bp, 21 predicted proteins | sample LakVidmifraction_4_FD_181154 | JGI IMG/M metagenome (GOLD analysis project Ga0209414, IMG submission 181154) | Hypersaline microbial communities from Lake Vida, Antarctica - Brine Hole Two &gt;0.2 micron (SPAdes) (version 2) | ecosystem: Environmental > Aquatic > Non-marine Saline and Alkaline >... | reverse complement strand
CAGCAGCTATACCTGCATTCAAACTTTCGGCAGTGCCTTCAATAGGTATATTTACTGTATGGTTTGCCTTTGATAAAAGAAGATCCTCTATACCAGACCCTTCATTACCGACAATCAATACGACTTTTTTTCCGTAATCAACAGCATCATAGCTTGTTTTTGATGTCGCCTTTGTTGCAATGATTTGATAGCCTTTAGTCTTTAACCGCTCAATAAAAGTAGCCTCATCATCTATAAAGTAGATATTGATATTTAAAATAGACCCCATTGTTGCGCGAATTGTTTTTTGATTGTATGGGTCAACAGTACCCTTAGAAATAAAGATTTCATTAAAACCAGCAGCATCTGCCGTTCTAATAATTGTTCCTAAATTTCCTGGGTCTTGAATTCTATCAATATAAATACACTGATCTCCTAAATCAGATAAATCACTTTTATCAGATAAAGATCTAATATTTACAACAGCTAGAATACCTTGGCTCGTAACAGTATCTGCTAATTTCTCAAATAAAATATCATCTACTTGAGCATATATGTGTTCTTCAGTGTATACACGTTTAACGATTGCTCGCCCACCACTGACTTCAAAGACCCGTGTTGAAAAAAGTATAAATTCAACAGATGCTCCTAAGTCCATTGCATGGTTTAACAGGTTTATCCCTTCAACAATGTAAAGTCCTTCTTTGTGTCGCGTTTTTTTATGGCTAAGTTTTCTTACCAGTTTTAACTTACTATTATCATTTGATTCAATAATCATTTGTTTACCTCTCATTCATGAGAAAAAAATTAATTTTTACTCTTTATTATTTGTTCTTTGATAAAAAATAAACCACTGAAGAATCAGTGGTTAGTTTTTTATAAGTTTTCTTTTGCAATGTCAACTAACTTAGTAAAATCATCTGAATTATGAATAGCCATCTCAGATAACATCTTTCTATTGACCTCAATTTCTGCTACTTTTAAACCATGAATGAATTTAGAATAACTTAATCCATTCTGTCTTGTTGCAGCATTAATTCTTGTAATCCATAATTTTCTGAAATCTCTTTTTCTTTGCTTTCTGCCACTATAAGCAGATCTTAATGACCGCATTACAGCTATATTTGCAGCTCTAAAAACTAAGCTTTTCTGTCCATAAAAACCTTTTGCTAACTTTAATATTTTCTTATGTTTCTTTTTGGCGTTGACGCCACCTTTTACTCTAGCCATTTTGAAGCCTCCTTATTATTTATACGGTAACATTTCCTTTACTCTTTTAGCATCACACTTTTTAACAGTTCCTTCTTTTCTAAGTTTACGCTTTCTCTTAGGAGACTTCTTTGTTAATATATGACTTCTAAAAGCTCTTTTAGTTTTGAATTTTCCAGTACCTGTTTTTTTAAATCTCTTAGCTGATCCTTTATGTGTTTTCATTTTAGGCATTTGAATTCCTCCTTGTTTTTTTGATTAATCTCTCTTTGGTTCAATAAATGCAGTCATATTACGACCTTCAATTGAAGCTCTTTTAGAAACAGTACAAATATCTCTACCAACAAAACCAATAAATTTGTCAATAACATCATAACCTAATTCCTTATGGCCCATTTCTCGACCTCTAAATCGTAAGTTAATCTTAACATTATTTCCCTCGTCAATGAAGGCTTTCGCTTTATTCGCTTTTGTTTGTAAGTCGTGGTCTTCAATCTTCACACTTAATCGTAATTCTTTTGTTTCAACAGTTGAACTATTCTGCTTAGCTCGCTTTGCTTTTTTTGCTAGTTCGTATTTATACTTTCCATAGTCCATCATTTTACAAACCGGCGGCTTTGCCCCAGGAGCAACTTTAATTAAGTCTAATCCTTTTAAAAATGCAGCATCAATGGCTTCATTTGTATTCATAACGCCTAACTGTTCACCATCTTCACTTATTACTCTTACTTCCTTATCACGAATATTTTCATTCATTTCAGGTTTTTTACTTTTAATATTTGCACCTCCATAATATTACTTTTCATTGTCAAATATAAAAAAACGGGTATAAATACCCGTTATGCTCAAAAATTACATAGTCATCCTATAACTAAAACAACTAGAATTGTGCGACACATACGAACCGTAGTTGTATGGTGAGAAAGGGTATTCCTACTTGACAATCATTATTCAATTTTTACTACTCAATAAGTGTATCATTGGATTACATTCCTGTCAAATCTTTTTCTATTCTATTCATCTAAATTTTTTAATTTTCTCATAGCTATTTTATAGTAACTAGCAAAAGCAATCAATGTAGAGGCTGTCGCTGTAAAAATTAATATATTATTTAATATTTCATTAAAATCAAAGGTAATCAAAATAATTGATAAATAGAATAATATTGTCGCTGTTTTACCGTATTTGTTAGATGGAATGACAATTTTTTTCTTAGATAAATAAAAATGAATCCCACCAAAAATCATGAACAATTCCTTTGATCCAACAATTATTAGTACAACAATTGGAATATAACCTTTAATAGTAAAAACAGTCAAGACACTCATGAGCATGAGTTTATCGGCAAAAGGATCTAATACTGCACCTAATTCAGTTTTTAAATCATATTTTCTGGCAATATATCCATCAAGTGCATCTGTAATGCCAGCTACTATAAATACAGCTAAAGCGACCCATTTACTGACTAAAAAAAATGTTCCTACAAAAACAGGAACAAGTATGATTCGAAGAATCGTTAGCATATTTGGTATATTCATTACATCACACCCTTATATCAGATTTAAACAAATCTTCTAAAATTCCTTTTTTCTGAATATCTTTTTTAAGTACATAATCATTAATACCCATTTTAAACAAATCTTTAATATCTTTTACTTCATCATAGGAAGATATTAAAACAATAGGTATATAGTCTAAATTTTGAAGTTTAATTTGATCCATCAATAAAACAGCATCCATATCTTCAAGGACATATGCAGTGAAGATCATATCTATTGTTTCATTTTTCAATATTTTCAAAGCTTCTGCTCCACTAATAGCAAAAATTATATTATACCCCTCTTCTGATACCAAATCAGAGATGATTCTTTGAAAAAATTCAGACCCTTCTATATATAAAATAGTTTTCATAGCTAATCTCCTTACTCTTTTGTACATAATATAATAAATTTCACCAAAAGTTAATATTTTTTTATATTTTCTTTTTCATTGACAAATGAAACTGATTTAGTAAAATGAAAATGAGGTGAAAAATATGTATAGTAAAGAAATGTTTATTAAATCTATCAGTAAAGATGAAGAAGAAAGAATTCTAATTTCAGTTCAAAATAATTTTGAGGCACAATTAAAAGAAGACAAAGTAAAATCTGAGATTAAGAAAATGGTTTCTGAAGTACTAGGAGATGATTTTTCTCAGTTAGAAATTGGTAAAAATGTATTAAGAGTAAGTGTTAATAGCAATCCAGATGAGTGTATTTCAAAAATCAATAATTACATTGACCAAATGCTTCAAATGACAGACCAATTTATGGACCAAATGAATGACAAAGAAGACTCTAATTAATTGACACAAAAATCAAATATTCATAATGAAGCACCCTTGAAAATCAGGGTGCTTTGTTGTTTAATTTAATAGTTTCAGCAAAAATGAAAATAACCCTATTAATATAACGAAAGCAATCAGTATCGTCACAGCAATTTAGTATAAACATCATACTTATAATTGCAGTAGACCACCTTTTTTTAAAGATCCTATTGCGAAACTTTGATGCTTCAGGATCTTCCACATCTAATTGAACCTTTGATAGCCTTACAGACTGATAAAAAAAACATAATTATAAGAATAAACAACTGTATCCCCGGTAGTAAAAATATGGAAAGTGGCGTTTTGGCTATACTTCCAGTCACCAAACCTTGTATATTCCAGTGATAGGAAATGTCATCAGGGAATTGACTGTATTTCAATTTTACATAAATTACATTGCCTAAAAGAATTAATCCACCCATTATAAATGGTAAGGTTGTTGAAACAAAAGGAACGTCTTCTTTTTTTGTTTCAACAATTGTCACTTGCTTTTTCTTTAATGTCCAATTTTCTCTCTCTTTTAATCCTTTAATAAGCTTTCTTGCTTTAAGAAAATAACCTAAAAAAATACCAATCAATAGAAAGACACTTGCCATCTGAAACTCCCACCACTAAAGTAGTGGGGTTCTTAAATACGTTAACTTCCAAAATACTCTCACAACCTTAAGGGGTTGTTACAACATATTAAGACTAATTAATTTCTTTAAAACTTTCACTATCAAAGCCTATCCCAATGGATTACTTTAACGATAGTATACGGCTCGTTTCAAAACCAAAAGTTTATTTTATATACCCATACTAGCAAGGTTTTTTTCTTTGCTAGTTTTTAATTTTTGAATTTCTTTTTGATAATTTTCTTTAAATTTTTCATAAAATTTATTACATGAATTTTTATTAATTTCTTCTAAATTATCTTTTACATTCATAATTAAGAATGCTGAATATAAATCTCTTTGTATTTTATCTTTACCAATAATATTCCATCTTTCATTAAGTTTTTTCTTTTGATAATTATCTTCAATATGGTTATACTGACTTGTTTTCACTTGCCATGTATTAATTTTTATAATTTTTTCTTCAATATAATTTAGCTTTCGATTAATAATTTCTTTTAATTTAGCAGGAGCCTTATTGGCTAAAGATTTTCCAAAACGTTTCTTTTTATTAATTTTACCAGTTTTTTTATTAACCGTCGTTTTCTTAGCACGTTTTTGAAGTCCTTTAAAATTCATATCTTCAACATAAACCTTACTTCCTAAACTAATAATATAATTTGCTAACTTTTCATGAGATTGTTTTCTTAAAACTTTTTGTTTTCTCATAATTTCTTTTAATTTAAGTTTTGTTTTTAAATACTTGTTTGAATTGTTCCATTTTAGCTTGACACCTTTTTTTATAGTACCATTCGTATGAAAGTTCTCTGGATTATTTGAACGTCTTTGTCTATCAAGTTTTCTTAACAAAATACGTTTTTTATTTTCCAATATATCAATTTTAGGAGCTAATTCTAAAAGTTTAACTGTTTCATTTGAAACAATAGCAATAGTGCTAGTCCCTATATCTAAGCCAACTTTTTGATTTTTAGTTGTTCTTTCTTTTTTAGGTGGTATCCCATCTAAAACTAATTGGATATAGTATTTATCTTTACCACGAATAGTTTTTCTTAGAATGCGACAATACTTTATTTTATTTTTTAAAGCTTCTTTGGCATAATCGTCTTTCTTTTTAATAAGTATTGGAATGTCTAGTTTGTTCCATTTTAAGCGTTGTCCACGATACTTAATGCCTGTACCATTTGATTTTCCTTCTAACGAATTAAATGTACCGTATCTTTTAAACTTTACTTTGATTCCCTGATTATATATTTTATCTTCAAAAGCATCAAAACATCTTGAGGCTATCTTTTGACAGGCTTGACTATCAATATTCTTTTTAAAATGGTGTTGCATTGGTTTAACAAAATCATGAAGTGAATACTCTGTTAAACCAAAATCTTTGTTTATCTTTCTAAATTGTTTATTTCTCTCTTTTGATTTTCCCATTTTTAAAGTTTTTTGATATATTTTACTTTGTTTCATTGTTCTATATCTTTTAAAAAGTTCATTTAAACAAACATTATAGATTTGTCTACCAATATCAAGTCTCTTGTCTAAAACAACTTCTTCATATTTTTGAGTATTTAATTTTAATGTTAAAACAAAAGTTGCTTTTGACATTACTTGCCTCACTTTCTATAAATTAATAAATATATATATATTATATACTAAAATATTGAGTTGCACAAACATTAGTTCTTAGACCACGCTATCCATCCCACCACTGAAGTAGTGGACTTTCCGCTTTTTCTTGTAAATAAATGGATCTGTTTCACCACTCACAAATAGACTAACAACCATTGCGATTGGAAGAGTTTTGAAAATTATGTTCTTCTTATAATCTGTACCGATCTTTTTAATTTTTTTATTTTTTAACTCTTCTATTGGCACTCTTATACTGAAAACAATGTCTTTTCTAGTTAACTTTGGGATAATTACTTCAATGAAAATCAAAAATCCGAAAATTACTAAATTCAACATTATATTCGTAAAATCATTCATTTTCTACTTCCTTTCTATCATTGGAATAAGCATTGCTTCCAATTTTCCTTTAATCTTTTCATGAGACGCACCACTACACACCAACATTGCCAAAATAATATTTAATTGTTCATCTATTAATTCCTTTTGATTATCATCCATAACCGTTGGTAATTTAGCAACTACCGCTCCTTTTCTTCTATTCACATGAACAAAACCTTCTGCTTTTAACTGGTTATAAGCCTTTCTAACAGTATGTAAGTTCACGCCTAAATCACTTCCCAATTGTCTAACAGATGGTAAAGATTCCCCTGCTTCTAATTCCTTTTTAGCAATACCTAAAACTATTTTGTTTTTCAGCTGCTGATAAATAGGTGTTTCTGATTCAAAATCTAATTTAATGAGCACATTTCCACATCCTTTCTTTCAACAGTGTTAACTGTTATATATATAATATAACAACTATTACTTTATGTCAAAAAAAAAAAAAAAAAAAGAATGACAATAGTCATCCTTCTAATATATTTATGTTTTAATTATCAGTCTTTTATTCGCTCGTTTTATTTTTAGGGGAATATTTATAGATCAAGTAACCAAAATCTATAAAAGTAAAAGTAAAAATTGTCAATAATATCATTAAACTAATAGTACTATCAATTAAAAACCTTAAACCCGATTTAAGGATTACTGTCACAAATAGTATATATAATAAACCAATAAACCAACGTACTGAACTTAATAAATCAAATCCTAGCAATCATACCACATCCAATTCTACATTTTCTTAAAAGTGTATATGTTATCCTTCTATTATATCTTGATTTATACTTTTATCAACCGTACCCTCTTTTAATTTAATAAAATACTTATACATAAGAAATCCGCTATGAATAAGTACCACCAAAGATATTAAGATGAATATAAATAATAGAAATAGATTATCAATCAGAAAAGCTCTTGCATGAGTGACAATTATTATATGTCCAAAAAAATAAAATAAACTTCCAAATACATATTTTGGGTGTTCAGAAAAATCTTTTACGATTAAATCAATACGATTTTTAAATTTTGGATAAACAAGAAACATAAAAGCGATGGTCCAAAGTTGAGCAACATAACTCATAAATTCCATCATTGCGTCATATGGTAAAACCAAAGACACTAATGGTATTAAAAACATAACAGATATTTGCGTTAATACGCCTACCAAAATTGTAATACCTGTTTTAATAATTGATTCAATAAAAGAATTCTTATAAAATCTATTGAATATAATATATGTTATTATAATTATCTGAAGTGTACTAAAGATTGTTGAAAACAATGGAACTATTCTATATAAAGATAATTGAATATAATAGTGAAAAAATAACATTACAATCGCCAATAAAATTCCATTTATTACCATTATTCTATTTGCTTTTTTATTTTCAATCTTATAAATAGTGACTAATATAGACACCATTCCTATGAATAGTGAAAACATAGAAAAGAGTGTTAATTCTCCATTCATGTGTATCCTCCAATTTTTTCTTTTCAATCTTATAAGTGATCACTAGAACTGCAATCATTTCTAAAACTAATGATACAGCAGTGATGAAATTAAATTCTTGCATATCAATCATCTAATCAGTAATTTAAGTTCTTTAATAACCCTGCCACACGAGTTTCTAAAGGCTTAAATAGTTTCTTCTGGTCAAGACCCGGTTTTCTTTTAGCGAGTTTGTTTAATAGGATGTTGCAACCATAATCCATGCCCTGACAGCCGGCTAGTAGTAGTAAGTCATCTTTTTTAACATCATCCAAGGCATTGTCTATGCTTTCATCTAAATCATCGTATAGTTCAATTCTAACGTTATTTTCATCCATGATTTCAGTAAACACTTTTAATTCAGCATCTGTTACTTTATCTTTATCACTCACATGATTTACACTTTTGGTGACATAAATTTTATCGATATTTAACTGTTTAATCCACTTAACCATCATATTTGAATTTTCTTTTGTAGTTGTAACACCTCGACTGCCCCGTAGTGCATAAACCATATGCAACTTATTATACGTCATAAACTTAAGGGTTTTTAAAGTTACATCAATATTTCCCGGATTTGCAAAATGATCATCAATAACGACGAAGTCTTCATTATAAATCATTTCAAAACGTCTTTCAATTCCTTTAAAGGTTGACAAACCTTTTTGTATTTGTTCAATTGATATACCATAAATCAAAGCAACTGTTATCGCAACAATTGAATTATAAATTGAATGGTAACCAGAAACATTTAAATGAACCATAAACTTCTGGGGCTTATAAACTTGTTGATAACCTTCTATTTCTTTAAGTATTTCTACCTCAAATTGTGGAAAACCTGTAGACATGTTAATAGAATTGATTGTTAAAGAGCCACTTTTATCTTCAATGCCATAGGTCACAACATTTGCTTTCGTTTCATTGATTAGGCTTTTACTATAGGCATCATCTAAGTTCAATACAGCGAAAGTATCTTTTTTTGCATTTCTAATTAGTTTTGATTTCTGATGAAAATAATTTTCAAAGGAACCATGATTATCAATGTGTTCTCGACTAATATTGTTAAGTGTCACAACATCGTAATCAACAAATTCAGCTCTTTTTAATTCTTGAGCTGAAGATGAAACTTCCATTGAAACATACTTACACTCTGCTTTTTTCATATCGTATAAATCTTTTTGTAAATCTAAGGATTGAGGTGTTGTTAAAATTGCTAAAGTAGTGTCTTCACCAATTTTTACACCTACTGTACCGATAACACCAGTTTTTTCCCCTTCTTCCAAAATTGAATTAAGCATATAAGCAGTTGTTGTTTTACCATTTGTTGCTGTAATACCAGTAACTTTCAAAGCCTTAGATGGCTGGTCATAAAATTCACTTGCAATAGCGGCTAATGCTAAGCGACTATCCTTTACTTTGTATTGAGGTATATCTACCCCTTCTACAAATTCTTCCACAACAGCTGCAATGGCACCTTGAGCCATTGCTTGTTTTAAGTACTTATGTCCATCAGTCTTATAGCCTTTAATACATACAAATAGATTTTCAGCTTCAACTTTTTTGGAATGGTACGCAATACCTTTTACCCCATCTACATGACCATTGATTTGATCTATAACTTCAATATTTTTAAATAGTTCATTTAACTTTGTCATAAATTTCCTCCTATAACATTATTAATCAACCTTTCCAATGGCACGAATTGGACTACCATCTGCCTCTTTAATATTTAAGGGTAGTACCATTAATTCAAAGATTTCTTCACTTATTTTACCTAAGTTCCTTAGATTTTCTATAATGACCATATTATTTTCAAAAACAATGAAGTGATTCTCAAACTTTGAATCAATAGGATCAATGGAAATTGCATCAAATCCTATTCCTTTTAAATTAAAATTCATTAAATATCTTACCGTTTCAGTCTTTAGACAAGGATAATTTTCAAAATATTTTTTCTCTCCCCAATACTTTGACCACCCTGTTCTAAAAATTATAAAATCAACAGTTTTAATTTTTTCTTCATATTCTTTTATATTCTTTTCATCTTCAATCTCTATTAATAAAGCTTTTCCTATAAATTTTGAGCAATGAAAATCATCTAGATTTTTACCTTTATCTAGCATATGTGATGGTGCGTCCATATGTGTTCCAGTATGAGAACAAAATTTTATTACTTTTTCCCTAAAACCATCTTTCTCAATTGTATTTGCTGGTATCATTTCTAAAGCTGCAGTGCCAGGGTAAACAGGCATATTATTTTCGATTTTATGGGTTAAATCTATATATTTCACTCCATGTTCCTAGACTTATCCATACATTCTTCAATGGCTTGAATAACAGTGCCAGAAAAACCATTTTTTTCTAAAGAAGCAATGGCTTCAATCGTTGTACCGCCGGGAGAACAAACCATATCTTTAAGTTCTCCGGGATGCTTACCTGTTTCTAAAAGTAATTTAGCACTCCCAAGGACTGCTTGAGCAGCAAATTTATAAGCTTTTTCTCTCTTCATTCCACCTAAAACCGCCGCATCTGCCATGGCTTCAATGAATTTAAATACATAAGCCGGGGATGATCCACTCACACCAATAACACTATGAAATAGATATTCCTCAATAATTTCAGCTTCACCAAATGCCTCAAACAATTCAAGGATTTCCCCCATCTCATCAGATGTTAAATGATCATTTGGACAAAGAGCAGACATCCCTTCATTCACTAAAGCCGGCGTATTTGGCATTGATCTTACAATTTTTTTATCTTTCCCTAATATATTTTCAATAAAAGCTTTATTAATACCAGCTGCTATTGAAACAAATATTTTATCTTCATTAAAATAGTCTTTGATTTCCTCTAAAACAATCTTATAAACATTTGGCTTAACTGCTAAAAAAACAATGTCTGATTCTTCAACTAAAACTGTTGCAGATTTGGATATTTGAACACCTAAATTACTTTTTAGGGCTTCCATGCTTTCTAAACTTCTATCATAAACATATATCTTTTCTGATTTTAGAACTTTTGAATTAATTATACCCTTAATCATCGCCGATCCCATATTGCCGCACCCAATAAAACCTATTGTCTTTTTCATATTCAATCTCCTTTGTTTTCTAATTTTATCCATTGTATCAAATTTTAATTCATATTCAAACAGAAATTCTATCTAATTCGAAACTGGAAATATAGCTGGGTTAATGCATTCTTATTTCCAAGAAGATTGTTGAAAATTTTTGTGTAAATCTCTTTGAAAATTATATATTCTTTATGATTAAGTTTTTTATTTGTATACAACAATTTTTCTAAACTCATTTTTTCAAGAAACTCTAAGTGAATTCTCCATTCATTTTCCAATATTTTTTCAATAAAATCTAATTCAAATTCATTTTCCTTTTTCTCAAAACCTAGTATAGATAATAATCTAATTATCCTTTCAAGATATTTTTGAGCTTTATCATGATCAGATAATGCCTTAAATATTTGATTTTTCCTTTTCATATAATTTCTAATTGCAAATCTTATTATTAATAATAAAGATAAAAATAGAACAATACCGTATAGATAAATTCTATAAGGACTATTTTTTTGATCAGTTGTTATAAAATCTTCACCAATTCGCAAATCTTTTTCTATAGTATTGGTTATTTCATTTTCAAAATTATTTTCTTCTAAGGAAAATTGATCATTAAATGCTTCTGATTCATTTACATTTTCCTGAACTACTGTATAGGCAGGCGTTGCTTCAAGAACAACCCATCCTTTATTCTCTATATAGGCTTCTACCCATGCGTGTGCTCTGGATTCTGTTATTTCATAATACCCATCCCCATTTGCTTCTCTTGGTAAGATAAACCCTTCAACATATCGCGTTGGTACATTAGCCATTCGTCCCATTATAGCCATAGCTGAAGCAAAATAAGTACAATAGCCTTTCTTTTCATAGGTAATAAAATTTTCAACAAAGTCTCTTGATTTTTTCTGATCGGAAACACTTAATGAATATCTAAAATGACCATCTCTTCGCAAATATCTTTCTATTACCTTTACCTTATCATAATCTGTCATTTTTTCATTAATAAGTTCATCAACAATATTCTTAGTATGTGTTAAGTCGCTACTCGGATAATTTAAATATTTCTTTTCTTCGCTTTCAGATAATTCTTCCGTGTATTCATTTGTCCAATAAACTGTATAACTTTTTTCCAAAGCTGGTATTTTAGGCCCTCTATAAAACTGAATACTGTCTTCATTACTATAGATATAAGAAGCCTTAAAACTACTTTTTACAAATTTATAGGGACTGAACAAGGTTATTGTTTTTAAATTTATTGGTTGAATTTCTGCCTCTAGTAGATTTTTTCTAGTATCAACAAGACTATCCCTTTCATAACTCGTATTTTCATTAATCCACTGTTCACCTGTATATTTGTTTTTCACTCGACCGCGAAAGTATTTGTGATTATGCCTTGTCTTAATATACATTAATAGTTCATCACTGTTTTTATTAACTGAACCCCCTAAAACATCCTCTAAAGGATAATACATTGAATTTTCTAAAGTATAATATCCAAAGCTTTTCTGTTTATAATAGGCTGTCCGTAGTCCTTGAACCCTTGGTATATATTTTGAAATCTTTTGATTGATTTGATCAACAGGAAAAAAAACAACCATTAATTGAGTACTAGCAAAAATAATAATAGCCATAATAATATAAGATAGTCTAAGGCTTTTAAATCGATAAAATGATGTCTCAACAGCATTATTTTTTCCTTTTAACAAAGCCTTGTAATGATAGTACTCATAAGTATATAAAAGCATGCCTAATAAATAGATTAAAGATTTTGTCATTGATATTTCTTTATATTGAAACCAAGCATAAATTAATAATAGCCCTATACCTAACAAATAATATGGGGATTTATAATTGAAAACAAAGTAAAAAATCACGCCAATAATCAACACTTGTAAAATGGTTTCAAAATAAATCGGATACAATATAAAATTACTCAATCCGGATATATAATTCGCATAAGAGTTTATGGCATCAACAACTATCTCAACTTTTAAATAGTCAAATAAATAATTTGAAATGGTAAAAAGTTCCTTATTAACTAATTGTACCCACTCAAGGTAATTAAGGATTATTAGTCCAATAAATGTTATTTCAAGAAATAAAATCAAACTTAAAATATATTTTTTAAAAACTTTCAGAAAATACATGCCTAGAGTAAGCATAAAACTTGTCATGAGTAAAGAATTCCCTGGTAATTTATAACCAATGACATTAAATATAGTACGCAGGAATGGAAAAATCAAACTATAGGTTATTACTAAAAGGTATAAATTATCATAGTAATGATGGTATATTTTTTTTAAATAACTCATGATCTTATATCCTCCAATGCACCAACCAATCCTTTTTGATCTTCTACAAAGTAACATCTAATATTTAATGCCTTTAGTAGTGATATGTGTTCTTTTTGATATCTTTCTTCATCATTTAACAGGATTAAAGAAATTTCTACTCCATTCTTTCCCAGTTGGGCAAGTGTATTAAATAGTGCTTCATTTAAAGTTGGTGTTACTAAACATAAAAATGCATTTTTAGTCAACTTCTGAGATTCTTTTAAAACCAGGTCATAAAAATCAATAGCCAAATGTCCACGAAAAGTAGTCAAAGACTTAAGAATTCTCTTAAAAGCTCCATAGTCTTTTCCTATTAACTTTTCCATGGAAAAGTCATAGACAATAGTCGTTTCAATATTATTTTTTAAAGTAAAATCAATAATTGAAACTGTAACTTCTACAGCTAAATCCACCTTTATTTCTCTGTTTTCATCAGAATAATCTAAATAACTACCATTCACTAATAGAGTGATTTTCGGATTAGCTGTTAAATCATACTCCTTGACATACAGTTCATTTAACTTAGAAGTAATTTTCCAATGAACCTTCTTAAGGCTATCACCATAGTGGTATTTTCTAATTTTCTTTATACTTGAATAATCTTCTAAATTGCTATTTTTAACCATATGTGAGCCGTAATATTCTGCATTGGGTAAATAGAAGAAATTTAATTTTTGTATGCGTGGATAAATCAAAAGTTCAATTTTTTGTTCATAAGTAAGCCTTCGGGGAAATAAATGCAAAGGATCTAAATAATCAATTGTAATTTTCCCTTTATTATATAATCCCCGTCGACCATGGTACAACTCTCTTTTAACGACTACTCGATCATAGCCTTTGATAGATGCTATTACTGGTCTAAAAGGGATATTATAGTAGTCATTTTCAAGAGAAAATGATAAAACACTTTCTGCAATTGGAAGGGCCCCTGAATTGTAACAATCAAATTTTATTCTGATTCTATGACCATAATAAACTTCTCTTTTCATCGTGTCCAAAAACGCAAAAATATTCTTAGCATTCTTTCTTTGAATATAATGCATACTCTCAAGAAGTATTGTTTCAAGAATTAAAAACATATAAAATATTCTACCACCAGTAAACAGTGCCATTATAACTGTTATTAAAACCATTAATAAATAATGTTTTAAATTTTTACTTCCCATAATCAGTTTCCTTTGGCACAGGGGTCCGTCTAACAATGCTTTCAATAAATTCTTTATTCGTTATCCCTTGATATTTCTTCTCTGGTTTAATTATAATGCGATGGCTTAAAACATCACTGGCCAAGCTTTTAATATCCTTTGGTATCACATATTCTCTGCTTTCAATAAATGCTTTAGCCTTTGACGCTTTATAAAGGGCAATGGCCGCTCGGGTACTTAAACCAAGGATGATATCCTTATCTTCTCTGGTTTCCCTAACGATATTGAATATATACTCTTGAATACTTTGTGCCATATAAACTTTGTTAACCAAACGTCTCATACGAATTATATCTTCTGAAGTAAAAATAGAACTTAATTTTTCCGGCACTCTTTCGTCTTTAACTTTTGAGAATATCTCTATTTCATAAGCCTTTGAAGGATAACCCATTTCTATTTTCATCATAAAACGATCAAGTTGGGCTTGAGGTAATGCAAAGGTTCCTTCATACTCAACAGGATTTTGTGTCGCAACAACCATAAATGGTTCCTCTAAAATATATGTTTTTCCATCAATTGTCACTTGTTTTTCTTCCATCGCTTCTAATAAACTTGATTGGGTTTTAGGCGATGCTCGGTTAATTTCATCTGATAAAATGATCTGATTGAAAATTGGACCTTTTTGAAATTTAAAGAGTTGTTCTTTCTGATTATAAATCGACACCCCTAAGATGTCACTTGGCAATAAGTCTGGCGTAAACTGAATTCTGCTAAAAGACGAATCTAAGCTATAAGCTAAAGCCTTTGCCATAGTTGTTTTACCAACACCTGGTACATCTTCAATTAAAACATGACCTTCTGATAATAAAGTAATCATTAGCTTTTCAGCAACATCTTTCTTCCCTAGAATAACCTTATTTATATTCTTATAAAATTCTTTGAACATAACTTCCTCCAATTGTACTGACTGCTGTATTTCGAATATTCTGAATATCACCTAGTTTAATTATACAAAAGTTCAAATTGTTTAACAATGATATTACTAAAAATTAATATTAAAAAGACCTATCGATTTTTAATATCAATAGGTCTTGATGTTTAGTATTCTTGAATTTTCATCTCTTTATTTTCTATTTCCTTAGTAATATGTTTGATAAATTCTTCAATTGTTTGCTTCCCTAATTCCCCAGCATCCCGTGATCGAATAGCTAACTTCTCACCTTCAACTTCTTCATCGCCAACAATAATCATATAAGGCACTTGTTCTAATTGTGCTTCTCTAATTTTATAACCAACACCTTCGCTACGACCATCTATTTCAACTTGTAAATTCTTTTCCTCTAAAGTTGACTTCAATTCTTCACAGTATTTAATGTGTCGATCCGCAACAGGAATAAACTTCACTTGTACAGGTGATAACCACGTTGGGAAACGACCGGCAAAGTGTTCAATTAAAATGCCTATAAATCTCTCAATGCTTCCATAAACCACTCTATGAATAACAACGGGCTTATGTTTATTGCCATCTTCTCCAATATAATTTAAATCAAATCGCTGAGGCAACTGCATATCTAATTGAATTGTTCCACACTGCCATGTTCTGCCAATACAATCTTCTAAGTGAAAATCGATCTTTGGTCCGTAGAAGGCTCCATCGGCAGGGTTTAGTTTATAGTCTACACCTAACTCTTCAAGGGCAGCCATAAGTGCACTTTCTGCTTGTTCCCATTCTTCATCAGTTCCCATAGAATTCTCTGGTCTAGTCGACAATTCAATGTGATATTTAAAACCAAAAGTAGAATATACCTCATCTACTAAATTCACAACATTTATTATTTCATCTTTGATTTGACTTGGTAACATAAAGATATGGGCATCATCTTGCGTAAAGGCCCTTACTCTCATCAAGCCATGTAATGCACCTGATAATTCATGACGATGAACTCTTCCAATTTCTCCCATTCGAATAGGAAAATCTCTATAAGATCTTAGTTTCGTATTATAAACCATCATGCCACCTGGACAATTCATTGGTTTAATTGCATAATCCTCATCATCAATTTTTAATGTATACATATTTTCTTTATAATGATCCCAGTGACCTGAAGTCTCCCATAATTTTCTTTTAAGAATAAGAGGTGTTTCAATTTCAACATAACCCGCTTCTTCATGTACTTCTCGCCAATACTTCATTAGAGTATTTTTTAATTGTGTCCCCTTTGGTAAAAAGAATGGAAAACCTGGTCCTTCTTTCATCAAAGCAAATAATTCTTGTTCTTTACCAATCTTTCTATGGTCTCGTTTTTTAGCTTCTTCTAATCGTTCTAAGTATTGCTCTAATAAGCTTGCCTTAGGAAATGACGTTGCATAAATACGTTGCAACATCTTCTTATTTTCGTCGCCTCTCCAGTAAGCACCAGCAACGCTTAGCAATTTAAAAGCCTTCACAAACTTTGTATTTGGAATATGAGGTCCTCTACAAAGATCAGTAAACTCCCCTTGCTTGTAAAAAGAAATTGTTTCGCCTTCCGGCAGGTCTTCAATTAACTCTACCTTATAGTCTTCTCCCCGTTCTTTTACAAACTCAATTGCTTCGTCTCTTGGTAACTCAAAACGCTCAATATCTATTCTTTCTTTAACAATTTTTTTCATTTCTTTTTCAATTTTTTCTAAGTCCTCTTCAATAAAGGTATGCTCAGAATCTATATCATAATAAAAACCATTATCAATTGTTGGTCCAATGGCTAGCTTTGTTCCCGGATACAAGCGTTTAATCGCCTGGGCCATTATATGAGCAGATGTGTGTCGAAAAGCATCCATTGATTCTTCTGCATCTATCTTTAATAGATTTATTTTATCCTCTGCTTCTACTTCATAACTGGTATCTACTATTTCTCCATTCACTTCTCCTAAAATAGAAACTCTTGCCAATCCTTTAGAAATTTCACAGGCCACATCATAAACAGTTGCACCATCTTGAACTTCAACTGCTGAACCATCTTTCAAAAATACATTCATTATTTCTCCTTCCTAATCAAACTAAAAAACTCCCCTCCAAAAATAAATTTTGGGACGAGAGTATCACGCGGTTCCACCCAAGTAGAAAATAAATTTTCCACTCAAAATAACTTTAACGCAGTTTATACGTAAACATTTCATTTCTTACTCAATTTAAGTAAAGGACTAGTTTTCGTTAGCATAAATATAAGTACACTTTCAGTTATGTATACTCTCCCTTGAATATTCAGAGACCAACTACTGGGTTCCTCTATTACCATTCATATATTTTTTTAATGATACAATGATTCTATTTATTTGTCAACTATAGACTTAAAATAATTACTCCTTGAACGACACCAATTAAAAAACCAATAAGGCCACCAAGATATTCAATATGCTTCAATTCATTACTGGCTAATTCTAAAGTAATTTTTTCAAGTTTTTCCAAATCAAAGGCATTGATATTGTCTTCAATCATTTGAGAGATATTAATAGAACCTGTTGCTTTACGGATCATTTTCTCAGTAATCTCATCTATTAATTCATCCCCTTGATGCTCAATGATTTCATCCACAATCCCCATAACCATACCCATTGGAATAAATGGGGGCAATTTTTTTCTAATAATTTCCTCAATCTTATTCTTAATCATTCTCTTAATTTCTGTTTTATCTAAATCTTCAACAAATTTATCAATGATATCGTTAATTGAAACCAGTTCCTTTTCAACGGTTTCACCAATACTCATGGCTATTTCCAATCTTCTTTTAGGAATCAACCCTTGTAACTCAAAGCCTAAAATTCTCACTGGTTTTAATGGTCTAAACAATAACTTGATTGCAAAAACATTAGTCATCCAACCAATAAATGCTCCGACAGTTGCTAAAATACCTAACTTCAATAACATGTAACACCTCAATTAATAACTAATTTTACACCTGAACCAATGTCTTCTAGTGGAAACTTAAAAAACTTAATTTTTAAATTTCTCTTCTCAATAAATTTCTTTATTTGAGAAAAATCAGGATGTTTCGTAACATCTCCATAAAAAACTATTTCATCGTTGATTTTCATACTCGTGCCACCAATAAATCCATAATTTAATCCTTTTAATACAATATGTTCTGGTTGGATCAATAAACAGACCAACCCTTTTTTTGTCGTTTCTTTAAAAATACTTTTATCAGAAGTAATAAGGGATTGGTCATCTACGATTAAAGTATTACATTTTGTATAGCCTTGATTTACATGAATCCACTCACAGTCTAACGTCTTCTTGATGAGTGGATCTGTATATTTTGTATTATGAATACCAAATGAACCAACCTGTGCAACATTATAACATATATTACCAGGATATTCTCTTTTAATTTCTGATTCTCCCATTATAAGTCTATTTTTTAAGTCAGAACTAAAATATTTTCTTACTTCCGGTGCAACCACTAATTGATCTCCTAAGGAAAAGGCAAAAATATCCGGATGTTTTGCTATCCCTTTATAAGTCGATTTTGATGCCTTCAATTTAAGGATTCGAAAGCCCTTTGACTCAATATAAGTATAAAAAGTTTCTTTTAAATCATCGGCGAGTACTATTATTTTCTGCATACTTCTCCTCAATTTTTTTAATAGCCACTTTAAAAATATTCATTTCCCTTGAGGCTAAATAATGTACTTCAGCAATATCTTTATAATACTCTTTAATGAATTTTAAGCCATTATTGTTTTTAAGTAAATTGTTTTCATCATCTAGAATTAAAAATGTTTTGTATAACCAAAAATTTCTTCTCTTATGATTTTTTTCTTTAATAATATTGTCAAATTTAATATTACCAATTGTTGAACCGGGATTGGAAATAATTATTTGTGCCTTGGATAAATAGATCACAATTTCTCTTGTGTTGTCAAAATAATCTCGATGAATTATTGCATTGCCAATGGCTTCATATAAACCTTCCAGAGGTATAAAATCTACAAGATCTTTAATTACAGTTTTGGTGTTTTTATAAAGGGTAATAAGATTTCCTTTTAAATTTATTATTTTCTTCTCATCACCAATAGCATTAATTATTTTTATACCCACATAAGAAAGATAATTTTGAGGTAACTTCGTAAAAAACAAAACACCACCAACAGTTGGTACATAATCTCTTATTTCTTGATCATAATTAATAATACCAATATCTGATAATAACTCTAAATTATCTATCTCTCCTAATATATTGCTCTTTGATAAATAATCATTAACCAACTCTGAATCTAGTATATCAATATCTAAATTATAAAGGGGCAATTTTTCATTACCAATTAAATTACTTTTTTGAAACAAAGTGGCTATTTCATCAATTCTTGCCGTATCCGTTGTAGACCCTCTTCTAATATAAAAAGCGCCTGTTTGTCTGCTTTGATGGGGTCTATTATGACTTTTAAATATTGTTATTGTAACGATGTCTTTTTCTTCTATTTCAAAATATTCAATCCTTATATTAAGGGGTGGATCAACTGTCATGGTAATAAGCTGTTGAATTCTTTCTTCAGCAAATTTCTCTTTATCAACACCTTTTATTTTTTTAGTTTTATCTTCAACACCATAGATTAAATACCCGCGTCCACCTTGTGAATTTGCCATGGCAATAATATCCTTTGACAATTCACTTCGTTTTGAATGAAGATCCATGTCAAAGTCTTCTTTAAAATCTAATTTTAAACCTTCATCTTGAGTTAATAAATAAAACAATTTTTCCTTTGTCATAAAAACCATCACCCTTTCAACATACTACAATTATATCAAATGTATGTTCGCGTGTAAATAGTATAATGAAAAAACAATATTTTAGTTACCTAAAAAAACATTGGCCACCTTATAGAATGAAGTTATACATACTTAAAATAAGCCAGTTACTTACAAGAAAACTTATAAGTAACTGGCTTAGAAATAAAAGAACCCTCTAAATTTCAATTAAGGTGGAGAGATTCACTAGGAATCTTTTATATTATTCATACTTTTTAAAAGCCAATGTAGCATTGTGTCCACCAAAGCCAAGAGAATTCGATAATGCATAATTAACCGTCATT
>Ga0209414_1000412_pt1 | contig 20294 bp, 34 predicted proteins | sample LakVidmifraction_4_FD_181154 | JGI IMG/M metagenome (GOLD analysis project Ga0209414, IMG submission 181154) | Hypersaline microbial communities from Lake Vida, Antarctica - Brine Hole Two &gt;0.2 micron (SPAdes) (version 2) | ecosystem: Environmental > Aquatic > Non-marine Saline and Alkaline >... | reverse complement strand
TATTTTCTGCTCTTTCACTATCCACAAATTCATAGTGTCACTATATAAAATATGTTGTTTGTCTAATCTAATCTTCATCTCCACACCTCACCCTTCTTATTATGAAAAATTCAGTATGGCTACCTACATCTAAAACGATATCGCCAGTTTCACTATTTCTCATAATGGTGTAATAACTTTTATAATTATGTTCTTCTAAAAACTCTTGCACAATTTCAGTGTACCCTTTTTCATCATATGCTGTGCCTATAAGTCTTTCTTTTCCATTACTGTCTTCAAATATCACTTGATACATATTAACACTCTCCTTTATGTTTATAATATTCCTCGCATATATCCCAAACGCTCATTTGTTCCTCTGCCATAGTACATACGTTACCGTCTACTACATCATCATAATTTAATACTTCATAATCATCATTCACAACAATAGCACCCCTCTGTAACCCCAAATCTAAATGATAAATCTCATTATATATACTCATATAATAATTAAAGTTAGATGATAAGTCAATCATATCAACTCCACCATCATCAAGTATGAGATAACCACGAGTGATAGGTATCATACTATTTTCTTCATAACTACCCTCTCCATCGTAGGTTTCCCAAACATCCGTTTCCCAATCATACGTATTATCTGAATCGTAATTACTATATGGAATATATGCACTTGCTCCTGATTTATTCTTTTTTCCTTTTTTATTTCTCTTATTGGATTTGACTATAGCTTCTGCTTTTCTTTCGTAATATTCTTTTGAGAAGTAATCGAATATTCCCGTAGGTAAATTTTCTAATATATTCTCTACCTTAATTAAGGTAGTTTCTAACTCACTCATAACTAATTTTTCTGTTCTTGTATGCTGTCCGTAATATCCAACTGATAAATTTACACCAGCAATGTTGAAGTGTGGACATATAACTGATATGTCGCTATAACTTCCGTATGACCATCTGAACCCAAAATCTGTAATATACGTTTCAAAATCTGTATTTACTAAATCATAAAATACTGCATTATCTTTACCTTGTCGGTCTAATTCTATTATGCAATTTGCGGTGATATCTATTCCTGATAGTATGAATTTTCCAGCACCCACACAACCAATTTCTTCATCTTCTAAAAATAATATACTAGGTCTATATCCTTTTGCTACTAATTCTAGCACTCCAAATATCCCTGCTCTATCGTCTGCTCCTAACCCACGTTTACCTGATAATACATCTCCGTTCTGTATGACGTATTTTGGTGCTTTAAACACCGTATCCATATGTGCAACTAATAATACTGGTAAATCACCTTCTGCATATATAAACCCATCTCTTAATATGGGGGAGTATCCACTCAATTTTAACTGTTTCTTTGCGTACACTTTTACTTCATTCTGTGTCATTTTTAATATCTTCATTAATATGTGTTTATTTCTCATAACAATCACTTCTTTCTCTATTTATTTTTCAAAGTTCAATTGACTTATTCAACCTTATATATCTATTATACCACATTTTCAGCCATTTGTCAATAGGTTTACATAATGTTTTTCAACTTTATTTTTATAAATAAAAGAAGGGCGATTGCCCCTCAATTATTTTTTTACTCTACCGTAGAAGTCATTCACTGCTTTTAACAACTGATTGAATTCATCCCCATCATACTCAACTTCTTTCTTCACAAAACCAACATTCGTTAACCCTCTTGTCCAAATTACATTCTCACTTGGAATCCAATTCTTTACCGACATTGTATCAGGTCTATAATGTGTGAACACCTCCATTATATCCAGTCTACTATCACCGAATTTCTCACACCACACATCATTATAAATGTCAAACGAATGTACTCCACCGACACCTATAAGATAATTACCTACTGGTGTATCACCAACGAACATATACATTTTCTTATCTCTTGTGCGTACCAACATACCGTTTCTCAATCTTTTCATCTCATACTTCCTTTCGTTTGATTAGCTTATATATACATTATACCATATTTGGAAGGTAAAGTCAAGCGTTTTACATAAATAAATCACTTAATATATAAGTTTTTACATACTGATTATCGCTAGCCAATTCTACCCCCAACTGTTCATTTTGATATGAGGGTTTATTTGGCATATATCTACCAAATTTAATAAATACAGTATTATCACCCACCACATATAAATCTGACAACAAATCTATAACCCTCTCTTGTATCTCAATGTACTTGTACCCACTGTAGATTACAATATCGTCATTTGGATACTTACAAACAAACGCTTTTAGTATCTCTCTCATATCTTTGAAACTATCAAATGGCTCTAATCCACCGAGTAAAATTCCATTGTGGATACTTGGGTCATAATACGATAAAACATCGCTAGAACCTTTCATCTCGACCCCAAAACCGTGCATGGGGTAGTTTGCACAAGTTGATTTTGGTAAATCTAGGTCTGTGCAACATTTAAAACTGCAATTTGGCATAGAAACTTTCAATACCACCTTTTTATAATCTGAAAAATTCGTGTCTATCGACAATATTCTCATTAATACCACTTCCTTTGGTTAAATTCCTTCTTCCTCTCATTAGAGAATGAAGATACTGGAGTTAAAAATCCAACTACCCTTGTGAATTGGTCTGCTATTTCCCCACCACATTTCGGGCATTTCGCTGTGAAGAAACCGTGTCCACTTTCACACACATTCGTCACAATATTGAAAGCTGAATACACTACCTTTTCTCTTGCAAGTGTAAGTAACATTTCCCAAGCTTGGTTCGTGTTAGCAAATGGACTTTCCAAATTAATGTGGCTAATTACTCCACCACCTAATAATCCATCTAACCCTCTCGCCAACTTAATCTTCTCCGTCATAGTACATTTCTGATTTAATGGTAGATGTTGATTGGAATAGATGAAATAGTTATTTACGTAAATCTCACCCATCTCGTTATCTTTTTCACAAAGTACAACATTTGCTCGCTCGGCTGGAACGGCTTCTACATTAATTTGGTAATCAACCATATTTTCCCATTCCTCTTTCATTTTGTTTATGCTTTCAATTATCCCCTTGGCTATCACTAACCCTTTTTCATTATAGGATTTGTTTCCTAATATATCAGTGTCTATTCCGTGCAACCTCTCTACTGATTCAAAAAGTGCTGTGATACCTATTGTATTGAATTGTTTATCCAAGTGGCATAGCCCATTCGTATAAGTTGAAAGTAACCCTTTTTCAATATTTCGTTTTATTATGCCACGGACAACGTGATTTACCTTCATACAAAGCGTAGTGTAATGTTCTAGGCTGTCTAATCCAATCACAGATAGTCTGTATAGGTTGATTGTATTAACTACCACCGAACCAATGTCCAAACTCGTTCCACCAATTGAATTGATGAATCCGTGTACTTTAGATGTGTCATTTGTCATTCTACAACAACTGGATAATACATCTGCACTATCTGAAATATAAAAGTTTCCGTCACACCATTTTGAATTAGTGTCACTACACCATCTTGCAAATTCTTCATCTACAAACTTATCATCTTTGTATACCAATGAATAGGTGATTACGGGGAACGTCATATAATTTTCTTCTCTTACCGAATTAACCACTCTCATAAATGCTTTTTGATATTCCATTATCTCGTCAACAAACTCTACAACAAACTCGCCATTTGGATACTGCCTATCCCCAAACAACCCAACTAGATATTCTCTATCCATAATTGTTATGTTGGTAAATGCACTTTCCACTACTCTTAGGTATGGCTGGTTCACGTCAAATATAAACTGTTGGAAACATTGGTCACGGTAATAATCAGGTGTCCTTGTAAAATGTCCATTTGCAATATCTTCTTTCCAATAGTAATAGCTGTATATTAAGTAATTTGGTAATCCTACAGCACCCGTTTGTCTATTGGAAGTCCAAGATATAAATTCAAGGATATGATTATTAAATGTACTTAGATGTTTGGCTGGATTTGCTTTGAATTTGTCAATGAAGAACAACCCTTTTTCACAAATATCTTTTAAATCGTAAGCATAACAATATGGTAAGAATGAACCTTTTGTGGAATTATGTAAATAAAACGTACCGTTCCACTCACACTCTAACCATTCATTCGCAGTTTTAATCCCATATTCTTTTTTCATTTCATAGTAAATTTTATTCAATGATATCAATTTGGTATGGGGTTTATTAATACTACCCAAAAGCTGGGGAACATCTTTACCTACCACATTAGCGTTACCATCTATACTTATATCATTTATATTACCATCATCATCTTTTGTGAATACGTCAATGAATGATGTGAAGTTCATATTATCTTCGTGTAACCCATTTATTTTCTCATATTTTTCACCGTACTCTAATCTTAATTCCTCTAACTTCTTTTCAAAATCAACATCTAAATCTATAGTTATCTGCATTAGTTCCTCTTTTCTTTTTTCACGTACTTTATTATATTGGCAAATTCAAGGTAGAATATATCACCACTAATTTCCATTTCCAATATAGGTAACATTTTAAATCCCATCTCTTTTACTTTTGTCAAGTCTGTTTCATATACGATTTCCTCATTTAATTCTTCCAACATCTTTTTTACTACGTTGCATTTTGGACAACCGTTTGTATATAATATTATTTTGACACCTCCATATCATAAATGTTACCGATAACTTCAAAAAGACTATTCATTTCAGCTTTTTGACCCTTGTATTGATTAATCCCAAATGATGAAAACGATTCGTGTCTAAACCTAACAACACCAGTATGATTGTTATAAATTCCTACCTTACCACTATATTTTTCTCCTTCAACTACATCACCTTCACAAATATTTTTATCGTTCCTGTCTGGCAAGCCTGTGAATTGTCCTACTGTTTCAGCATCTACTAAAATATCAACAAAATAACTACTGTTTGAATTTGTGTTATATGTGGATTGTAAAATATAATAATCATCTTTCCCTGTTATTACATTCAACTTAACCCCCAAATATCCCTCTACCCAGTTACCGCTAAAAAAGTGGTATCCGTCATATAAAACTTTCCCTCTAAACTTAATACCTCTCATTTTATACTATCCTCCTTAATATTTAACTTTTATAAAATCCAACACTTTTCCGATTCCTAACCCGTCACTTTTCCTTATTATAATTTAATTAGTTCTGCGAGTAAACATTTTTTTCTCTCAATGAATTCGGATTTTCTTTTTTCCATTTCTTCGACAGTGCAATGAGCATAATATATGTTTTCATCTATCCTATTCAATCTAGCGTTTAGATATTCTAATTCTAGTTCGATGTTAGCTACAATTTGGGCATTACACATTTTATTTAATTCCATTTTATTTCCTCCTATACTTTGAGGTGTAATACTACACCCTTATCTTAATGAATAATCCACAATTACATACAACTCCAATTGGTAGCTTATCAAAATCCTTACATGGACATTTAGTAGTATCATCTTGCACTATAGAGCAAGGACAATGCCCATCATTATTATTTAAACTTATTAATATCGAATTTGCTTTTTCCATATCACAACCTATTTCTATAATATAATTTTCTTTTAACATATTACTCTCCAATCTCCTCACTTACAATATACTGTAAAATTGAATCTACTGCGATATCAAGATTTCCCTGATTTTGAACAGCAAAGTCAGTTTTAATTTCATTAAACCCATTTTCTTCATCGTGTGCCAGCCTACGTTCAACCGTAATTTCTGAATCTCCCCTACCTGACATTCTCTCTTTTCTCTGCCATTTTGGAGAATAAATGTATATGGTTCTTACTCCCTTTTTACCATGATATAAAGACATAAAGCTGTTAACTCCATCAGGGTCAATTACATACATATCATCTGTATCTACTTGTTGCCTTGTGGCACAATATGACTCCCCATCAAATATATTAAAAGCTACTATAGTATCACTAATATTATCAAATTCTTCTTGTGTCATAAAAATATGGCTGGTGTCACCCACTCTTTTTTGTCTAGTAGTGTAAGATTTTACAAATGTGAACCCTCTGTTCTCCAACTCATTTACAATTGTGGTTTTTCCACTACCACTTTTACCTATTATTAAGTATATATTTTTCATTCTTATACCCCCAATTCATATAGTGTAATCTGAATTATAAATGATGCGTTAATTACTATGCGATTATTATTAATGTCCACTATATGGATAGGTAATCCCAATGCCATATTAGTAGTAACTACATCTAATTCTACAACTGTCCAATCAACCGCTTTTTCAAAATCATCTCCTGCTATTTTTATATAATACCTTTTTAATTCATTCATTATTTCACCTTTTCTTTCGTTTAAGAAGCGACAACATAATACTATTATATCACATTATCACTTCTTTGTCAACTGTTATTCTCCCTCTACCATATATACCCTAATTGACTTTCCATTTATTGATTTAGGTCTACTGGTTAGGAACAAATGTTTTTTAATTTCCTTACTCAAATTTAACTTCTTTACTGGATTACAACCATTCTGCACACACCAAACTCTATATGCTGTATACACATCTGTAACCGAATCATTTTCGATTCTAGGGTCATTCTCAAACCATTCCAACACATTATTATTCGACTTAACAAACTCTTGCTTTTCAAGAAAACCTTTGTCTGAATGCGTAAAGCCTTTGTTCTGTATTACTCTAATTAATCCATCTATGGATATTTTCAATAAATACTCTATGGCTTCATCTGTCAATAACTTTGTTTCAATGAAAGGGTCATAATCTTTATCTGACTTTTTAAAATGTGCTTTGAATGGCACAATCATAATTCTTCTTCCAAACCCATCTGTTTTATCTGCTACTGATGGCAACTCATTTGCACAAAATATTTGGGTAGCGTAACTTTCCAACTCAAACGGCTGTCCATATTTTCTTTGTACTATGAATGATTCACCCGTGACTGCCTTTTTAAACACACTGGAAGTATCTAAATATTTCGCTGAAATATCATCTCCCAAATTGGCTAACTTATTATACAACTCGCTTGGTTTGAAAGTTTCTTCCAACTCCCTCAAATCAAGAGAAGTATAATTACTTTTTCCTAACAATTTCTTTATCATATTCAATAGGGTAGATTTGCCATTAGAACCTTCACCTGTCAAAATGAAACATACTTGCATTAAGTTCTTTCTATACAAACTATATCCAACCATTTCTTCAATCAAGGCTCTTATTTGGCTATCCCCACACGCAATTTTATTTAACATATTATCCACCTTTTCACTATGCGAATTCGCATTGTAATCAAATGGGATACGATTATTTATAACCCAACTTGGAGAGTACGGAAATTCTTCCATAGTTTCTAAATCCAATATTGAGTTTTTTAAACCTACATATTTTGGGTCAGAAAACTCCCCCTTCTTTTTGCACATCAACACAATGTACTTGTATATTTCTTTTCTCTGTGCATCTTTAAGTGACGGTATTTTCTTAATCATTACCTTTTCAAATTCATTTGCATCATTAGAGTATAATCCATCATTGGTATAGATATGGCATTGATTATTGACAATCATAATGTTACAATTATTCAACATATAATCCCCGAACCTATCGTGTTGGAATCTACCTTTGGTGTCAAAAAATAATTCCTCTGAAAAAGCTTCATCTCTTGTTATAGTATCAATCTCTTTATCACTCAAAGGGGTTTCCAGAATATACTTATTTATTATTTTCATAGTCAATCTAATTTCATCTCTGTTCAATCCGTGAGATTGTAACACAAGAATGTAATTAAACAACCCTTGATTCCTCGAAGTGATATCCATAACACCTGTATTTTGAGTGCTGATTGGTTGTAACCAACAAGGTAGTTCTTCTAATTCCTCATATGTTTGTAACCATTCTCTTTGCGTGACTACTTCACTCTTAATACTTGTTGCCACACCATTGACTATCCTGTCGGTCAAAACTTCTGTTGTTGTGCGTAGTGGCACTACTCTATTCTTTGAACCTAATCCATAATCTGTTGGTATGCCTATCGCATTATAACAATGTACTTTTTGCGAAGCTACATTTGTGTTCTTGAAATAAAAATGTAATCCTCTAGTTGTTTTCAACACATCACATCTCAATTTATAATCTTTGACAATCTTAAATATGATGTTAGCAAAATTGCCATCATCAATGTCAACTTGAATTATCTCTTTATCGAGTACCCCAACATAATCTGAATCTACTGGTGGTACTTTCATATACTCATATGTCTTAACCGAGTATAACGGTGTCTTATTCTTACTTGGTATATACCCATTAAATATATTAGCCATAATTACCTACTTTCCTAAAAATTCACCAACTCTTTTGTTTGCTAAATCGATATACCATTGTTTATTAAGGTTTTTTGGAATTGGAATTCCACGTATATCATCATTTATAATGAAACAATCTTCGGGTGTCATTCCTATTTTATCTAACCCACTTTTCTGCTTGTGCTTCTTGTATATACCACCATCATTTTTATTACTGGCAAATACACGGTTTACCTTTTGATTTAATATGCCATCCCCATTCCAAACTTGGACTTTCTTTGACTTTCCAGTTTTAGGGTCATTAACTTGGGTTATTCTGAATGTTGGATTATGTACCGATGATTCATATTTTCCACCAGCTTTTCCTATAATTTGGAAATCCATTAGATTATTAGAACTCATTACAGTATCCTCAACCTTTACTCCATTAACTAGACGTTCACGAATTGCCCTATTTACAATTTCCATTGATTGTTCAAATGGTGTTAGTATTTTTACATAAGAACCTTTAGCTTTATATTTTCCACTAGGCTCAATTGCAATGTAATTATTAACATCCTTTATGAATACTTTTGAATATTCATCAATATCAATCTCAATATTAACTCTTTCAGCAACATCATCTGCTATTTTTCTAATCTTTGGAATCATACTTCTATCATTTAACTTAATTAATACTCCATCTGTATTAGTGTTTATTATTTCGCAATACGGTTCAACCTTCTCAATCAAATCTAATATTATAAGTTGTCCGTGTATACATACGTTATTAGCATTTCTCTTATCGTACAATGGTGAATTTTCAAAACCCATTTGTCCATAAGAACCATTCAATGCAATTTTATATGATTTCTCTCTACTATCGTGTTGTGCTTTTAATTCCAATCTGCGATTCAATAAATCAACATACTTCTGCTTGTTATATACAGCACGTGATACCAAATCATAGTTAATCATTATGTTTGGATATAGGGATGCAAAATCCAACATTAAATAACACCCATCGCCATGATATTTCTTAACAGATGCGTGAACTCCACCCCAAGCAAACACGTGACTAACCCCACCAACATTAGTTACGAACTCATTCTTCACATCGCTTACTCTACCATTTATTGTTTTGGTATACCAATGATTTTCTTTATCCAAAAACCAATCTCTTACATATTCGTACTTTCCAAGTATCACATTATTTGGGGTGAATATATCAAATTCATCGTTGAACTTCTTTTTAACACCACCTAATATTGCACACCCTAATTGTGCTTTGGTTTTAGAAATGTAAGATAATGGGAATCCAAACTCGTTAATCACTCCAATAGATGTGCTAAATTCATCTTGTGGTGACAGAAAAAATCCGTCTTCCAAGAATACTTCAAATGTTGACATTACATCATATTTACAATACTCTATTGTTTCCAGTAATTCATTTTTCGTCAACGGTCTATTAATATCAAATGGAACTGATGATTCAACTATCCTTAATCCCAAACTCGCTTCACAATGCTTTAATGATTTATCCTTAACCATAGTATCAAAGCTATTTATTGGAAACTTATTGAATAGGTTAGAATACATCCATCCTTGTTTTTCATCTCTAATTATCCATTGAGTTATATCGTAGGGGTCAAAATCACATAGTATCCCTTGTAGTATGTACTTATCAAAATGTTGGATATTATATCCAACCATAATCTCATATTTATAATAATCATAAAATTTCTGTAATTTCTCTTTATCATCTATTATGAAATGAGTTTTTCTAGTATCCGTATCCAGCCAGCAAAGTATCCAATTATACTTAAAAGTTTCAAAATCTAGTATTACCATTACACCCACCTCTTCATTTTAGATAATAAGAAGGTACATTTCTGTACCCTCTCTTTTTTGTTTATTAAAGTAACTCCGTTATTAAAATGGGATATCATCATCCGTCAATGGTTCAGGTAAATCCGTTTCATCACTTATAATAACTATGTTTGGATATTTACATTCTGTATCCTTTGCTCCATAAGAGATATCTAATGTGAAGTTTCCACCCATTTCAAGCCCAAGTATAGTGTCGGCAAGGTCTTCTACATTAGTAAAATCAATTGATTCCCCTTTAATACTCTCTATCATAGCAACTACTTTCGCAGTATTTACAGCAGTCATATTAGGATAATTGATATTTTGTAGATTCTGATTTACATAAGCCATTCTACCCGTGTCCAATCTAAATGAACCTTTAACCATCGGTAGACCATCTTTATTTTCCGCTGGAATCATACTAATTAACTCTGCCTTAAACTTCCCAATTGGGAGTGGGGTAAACTTTTCTTTTTCTGCATTAACTTCCGTTGCTGTTGCGATTCCTGCGAATCTATTCCATACATTACTCATAATTAATTCCTCATTCTTTCTTAATTTGTTTAACTCATTATACTAATTATACCATATTATAACCTATCTGTCAACTCTTTTTTTTAATGTTAATGTTGTTTTATAAATTTTATTCTCAAATGTATTATCAATTACTAAATAATATCCTTTTTTAAATAAATGTCTTTTGATTTTCTTAACTTTCTTTTGTGTCATTTTTCCAGTAACTTCAACACCTACTATGTCACACAACTCTCTAATGTTTTCGTCTACAAAGTCACATTGTTTCATAACCACATCTCTTAATAGTACCGAAAACTCCATCATACTATTCAACTCATAAGTGAAAACTCTTGTTTCACAAAATGGCTTATTTTTCTTCTCCGTCATAACTCACCTCATATGTCGCTTTTAAATCTGCAATATGCAATAATACTGCAAGTCTACTCTGTGAAAAACAATTACTTACTACATTAGTCCTTTCATCGAACCCTCCCATATGAGCGTTAATCGCTAACATTTCATCAGGGGATAAGTCAATGAATTCTCTTAAAAGGATTATGGACTTCTCACTGTGTCCAATTGGAAATTTGTCATTTACTGTATAGTATGGAACAGATATCCATTTACCCTTTTCGTCTTTGGTATTCCTACTACTTACTTCATAGAAACCGACTTTACATAAATCGTGGAACAATGACACAATCGCCACACTTTCGATATCCACGTCTATATTATCTTGCTTTACTTCAAGTGTTAATTCATCGAATACTGCAAGTGAATGTTCCAATAACCCACCTTCATAGCTGTTGTGATATTTAGTACTTGCTGGTGCTGTGTAAAAATCTGACTTCTCCAACATCACTAGTAACCCATCAACTCCTTCTCTTGTTATGAAGCTTTTAGCTAGCCCCTTGAACCTTTCCTTATTTACTTCAATATTCATTATTTACTCCTTTTTGCTGGACGTCCTTTTGGTTTCGGTTTTGATTTACTTACTTCCACTTCTACTTCTACTTCTGCTTTTGGTAATGGTTCAAAGAAACCATCATCCGTAACCACAGTAAAATCTTTTACTTCTATAGGTTTAACAAACGCATCTACATCTAAAAGTTCAATTCCAACATCTAATTCCATAACTTCTCCATCATCAGCCTTTACTACTAAAGTGTAATTTGCATCTCTGTAAACTGGCTGGTCGTGGAATTTTTCATCCACATTATTTTTATTACTTAATATTAACATACTTTTCTCCTTATAATTGTAATTGGTTTAAACTAATGATTGGTGTTTGAGTTCTTGTACTTCTACAAGTTTTACATTTCTCACATCTTTCAGCTTTTTCTTTTCCAGTCTTAACATCATAAAACCTACCGATATTTAAGGTCACTCCATAAAGTACCTTGTCTAATGTTTCTTGTGGTATGTTAATTATAACACTGTCAATTGGAATTTCTTTTGTAACTGCACAGATATAACAAGGTAGTTTCTCGCCAGTATTCTGAAATACTATTTCTTGGTAACAAGCAAGTTGAATATCATATCCCCATTGTGAAATGAAGTCATAATACTCGCCGTCATTGTTAGTAACTGTACGCATTACTTTTAAATCATTTATAGCAATCCCTTTGGAATAACTATCTATTTTAATCTTGAATGGCACTCCAGCTATTTCACCAACCATTATAGTTTGTTTGTCACCACTCATAAACTTACTAAACACTTTATCGTTGTCTATAAATTTGCAAATTTCATCTGCATTTTTGTAATCAGCTTTTAATTCACCTTTTGTCGCTCCCCTACTAGAAAATATCTGTGGGTAATTTTCTTTGAATTGTTCTACCGTACCTTCGACATATGAATCGATATATGAGCCAATGAGCATCGCATCGCTCATTTCACCGAATGGTGCAAGTGCATCTGTTTCACATTTAAGAAACCTTTTGTAAGCACTCACACTCATATAATGTTCTTCTGTAAAGTAATTCTCGTTATTTAACAGGGGCATTATTTGTTGTTCCCATCTGTAATAATATAGTTATTCCCATAGTAACTAGTATGTATTGAAGTTTAAATGCGATACCAAGTCCACTTGTAATCATAAATACGATTAGTGCTTGTACTCCAAATACTACTATTGCCACAGCCACCATTGGCAAGATAAATTTCATTATACTTTTCATATTATTTCACTCCATTCATTTCGTAGGGATTTTCAATAACCTCTACAACCTTGTTTACATCTTCCGTTTCTTCATATGATTGTAAACCCATCATAATTTCAGGACAATGTACTCTACCAAACCAAGCGTAACTCCTATACGCCAACATCAATTCAGGCATAGTTTGCCATTTACTACCAGTTTTCTGAAACCAACCTTCTTTTTTTGCCGTTCCAATAGTAACCGTAGCCCCTTTGATTGGCTTACTAGTTTTGACATTGACAGCAGTTACATATGCTCCCCAATCATCAGTTCCTTCTTTACCTACATATACTAGTTCAACTTGCTGATATTCTTTCGAATTACGAATCATACTTGCTATTGCACTACCACTCCAAGATGGTTTCCCTTGAACAATATACAAATTCTGCATAACGAACATCGGTGACACACCTATTCTATTTGCCATATCCAATGCAATGAAGCAGTTTTCTGCTCTATTCTGATAAGACGTTGGAACGATTGTACTTTTGGATAGCATAGTTGACATTTCCATCAACTTATCTAAACTCATACTTACGTTAGTAATGTTTAAATTATTAGGTTCATTAACCGTCAATTCTACATTTTCCATAGTTATACCTCTATTTCCCAATCACTGTGTGATTGATACATGTTATCATCTTTTCCAATAACGTGTCCATTGAATACTTCTTCTCCATCGCACTCGCTTGTCCATTTAAAATCAATGTCTTCCACTATACCTACCATATCATTTAAAAATCGTTCTTTACTAAATACTCTCATATTTATACCTCTATTTCCCAACCACTGTGTGACTGATACTTCCAACCATCTTTTCCAATAACTTCCCCATCTATTACTTCTTGTCCATCACATTCATTTACCCATTTGAAATTATAAAATGGCATTCCCCATTCATCTAACAAATCCTTCATGAATTTTTCTTTACTAAATACTCTCATTTTCATTCTCCTCTCGCCTTTAGTTAGTTTATATTTATTTTAGTTCTTGTTCGTAAGATAATTCTCCAAGTTCAATACTTACTTTTGTAACCATCTCCATCGCTTCTCTAACCTCTTTATTTGTCATTGATGCTACCAATAATCTTCCACAAGCACCATCTAATTGTGATATCATTTGTTCATATGTCATTTCTGTTCTCCTCTCTCAATTTCTCACTTTCGTATAATACTATTATATCACATATCACGTTAACTGTCAAGTGATATTTTTAAGTTTTTCCATAATTCCATAATATATTAATTTGTATATTAACTCTGCCGATTCACCTTTTCCAACGAACCATATCGGACAACCATATCTTGCGTTCCAAGTTAACAATGAAGCCCACATTGAATTTGGGTGCATCTCTGAACGGTAACTACCATTACTTACTTTCTTCCACGTGGCTTCTTCTATTACTATATGGGAATTTACTTCAACGGGCATTCGATTGAATTCGTCACCAAATTGTTTTCTCTTACTTGTGAAGTTTCCACATATTTCAGTGAGTGAATTCTTCTTTTCCACCACTATCAATCCATCATATTGTGGGTAGTGTGGAAATTTACAGGTGTAATCTCCACTGTTCAACTTGCACATTTCCCTTTTGAAATAACTTTCGTCTAACCAACATAATATGTGTTCGTTCTTTTTCTCACGGGTATCTGTTAATATAATCATATCTTCCAGTATGCGAGCAATCTGTTTATCTGTCAGTTTCATTCATATACTCCTTTTTAATTTCAGCCAAACTTCTTGATACATACGATTGTGATACACCTAACTTTTCACTAATCTCACATTGTGTGTAACCTTTCGCTTTTAATATTAAAATTTCGTTATCTTTATACCTCGATAAGAAATCATTATTACATATTAATTCTACAAAATTAACCTCGTCTGCCAAATTACTATCGTCCAACTCAACTAACTTATTCAGGTTAATTCTCTTTTGCCTACTGGCTTTTATTCTCGTCTGTCCAACTTCATTATTAAATGATTTATAAACTAAAGTAGACAACGCTCCTCTTTCGGGGTCAAATTTCTGCACCACTTCGCATAATGTTATCGCCAAGATATCATACCAATCATCTACTATAAGATTTCGCTTATGGCAAAACCAGTAAATTAAATCATGATTATCCTCAACCATTTTAGATTGTTCCACTGTAAGCTTCATTTTTCTCCATTACCTTTCTTGTGTAATCTGTTTCATACACACCTTGTTGCCATAACTCTTTTGCTTTTACACTTCCCATATTATACACCATTAAGCTTTTGGATAAATTATATCCATTATCCATAATTCCTCTTAACCAATAAGTTCCAGCCACTATATTATTGTATGGATTAAGAAAATCATCGGTATGGAAACTTTTAGTTAATGATGAAACATTACTTCTATTAATACCCATATACCCTAAATCGTTAGTTGGACTAATAACATCAGCAACAAAGTTACTCTCAATGGACATTATAGCGACTATTAATGGTATAGGCACATCATACATACTGGAAGCTTGTATAACGTACTCTTTGTGTTCATCTTTAATTGGTATATTCAAAGTAGGTTCTATTACTTCCACTTCCTCTACAACTTCCACGGTAACTATTGGTCTAGTGACTTCAACTTTATCCTCGGTTTGAACCCATACTGAATTGAAAAACATTACCCATCCAACAAATGTAGCCGAAGAAATTACAATTATCAAACTTATTAAAATTAACTTATCTTTCATAACATCACACTCCTTTTCACATACCTATATTATACCATATAATGAAGGAAATGTCAAGTCTTTTATTCCAATTACAGATTGTTACAGATAATTACAGCTTTGATTTTCGTTTTGTAATTTTAAAATCGTTGAAATTGCAATAGGTGTAGCGTTTTTTCGACACATTATTACAGATATTACACATAAATCCTATTCTTATTATTATTTATATCTTTCATTTCTACTTTATTTATTAGAAAAAGGTGTAATACTGTAATAATAAAACAGCAAAGCATTGAAATATCAACGTAGAATTAGATTACAGGTTTTGTAAAAAACGGCAAAAAGCTGTAATAAGCTGTAATAAGCTGTAATAACAGAATATTCTGACAATTGTAATATAAACTTAATATAAATGTAATATAAATGTAATATAATAAAGGTTAGAAAATTTGAAAGTAAGGTCGGAAATTTTGAAAGTAGGGTCAGAAATTTTGAAAGTAAAGTTTTTTATAAGGTTAGAGATTTTGAAAGTAAAAAAACACCCCTCCTATTATTGGAAAGGTGTTATATTAAGTTTGTGTTACAATATTTAGGAAAATGCAATTTCAACTAGCGTTTTGATTATTAAAAAAGTGCCAGTTATAACAATCCCCCAAAAACTCCATTGTGCTTTTGCTCGTTCTGATTTCAATCTTTTATCATCTACTTTAATTTCGGCGATACTACATTCTTGTCGTTTATCGTGGTTTTCTAAACAACCAACTCTATTATTCAACTGGCTTAAATTATCATTAATCCCTTTTAGTGACTTCTCTACTTTTTCATTACTTTTTAATTGCATTTTATTAAACTCCATACTCTGTTCAGAAATGAAGGTTAATTTTAACAGTGCATCTTTAATTACAGAAAAATCGGATATTGTTTTTTCCATTGTGTCTATTTTCACCTCGTGAGTAGCTAGCATACTAGCGTGTTCTATTTGCATTTCGTGTGAGCAATCCATTAGCCAACTCCTAACCTTTTTTTATATTCCTAGTAAAATAATATGTTATAATCATTACAAAGATTAGCTTAAAATCCTCATTGTTTATTTTGCCGATTATGGCAAGGTACGAAAAAACTCCTGTAAGTGATAGAGTTACAATTGATTTTACATCAATTAGTTTTAATAATTGTTTCATTTAATCCCTTTCTATTATAATTCCAAATCCTCCATCTGAAACTATTTCATTTAATACACCTTCTGCGTTTTCTTTAACTCCAAAAGCACCTTCTTGTTTATATACTATATACAACTTGGAGGGTTCTTCTGTAGGAGGAGTGTCCACTATAGGAGGAGTGACCACTGGTTTTTCCTTATAGTCGATACCCAAATACTTTAAAATACCTTTTGCATCGGCAGTTGCACATTTTCTTTTATATTCAGTAGTCAACATCAATTCTCGTTTTTTAGTATTTGTAAAGAAACCATGTTCAATTAATACCGTTGGGCAACTCCACGTAGCCCTTATTATGTATAAATGGCTACCATCTTTAACTCCCCTATTCCTAGTGGTTAAGAATGGAACACTTTCCGCTTCAATCAATTTAGCTATTTTATATCCATCACCATACAGATTGTATGAAAATGCACCCCAGCCATCAACTGACTCATTTTCAGGGAAAGCATCTGCGTGTATACTTATGCATAAATCAGGTTTATAATCATCAATTATTTGAACTCGTTCAGCCAATTCCAACCTAGAATCTGCATTTTTAACTTGTACTAATTTAACTCCGACACCGTGATATTCAAGTATATCCTTTAGTATATTGGAAACATCGAAATTAAATTCATGCTCGTAAAACCCTTTGTAAAACTTACCCCTTGTGAGTTCACTATGTCCACTATCAATAGCTACTTTTTTTTTAATATTCGGCTTTACTGTAGGTTCAGGTGTACCAATAAATTGGATTCCATAACCCTGTCTAGTTGAGATATTAATTTTCTTATTCGGAGTATTAATCGCTGGGATATGACCGCCGTCACCCATTATTGCCATAGTAAGACCCTGTGCCTTACAATAAGCGTTTACCTGTGAACCACTCATATTATATAAGTAATATCCAATAGTATAGCCATCTTTAATTCCAAGCACAGTATGATTAGTTTTTCGTAGTACATCTGTATAATTGTAATATTTACCATTTTTCCAAAACCTAGAGAAACCTTCTTCACTTGGTTTATAGTTATCCAGTAATCCCATACCACCAACAGCCCACCTAACCTCGTTTGGTAATTCACTAGCGTATCTTACTTTTCTTATTCCAATTTTACCATTGTTCAATCTGTAAATTACAGTTTCAGGAAAATCCAACCAAGCGTGACAAGCACTTCCAGCAATTACATTACCTTTGTTTACCAAAATAGAACAAGGTGTAACACCACTAGGATATGTAAAACTTCCTGATATGGCATACAAATAATTCAATCCTCCATTAGGGTCGAAAGCCAATAAATCATCTGAAATTATTCCGTAGTTATTTCCATCTCTTGTTTCTTTTAACATTTATTTCAACTCCCTCAATTCAAATGCGAAAAAGTATATTTCACGCATATCTTTGGTGCGACATTTAATAAAATCATCACCGATTTCTAATATTAACAAATATTCTTTGTTCAATACATGTTCTACTTTCTGCCCAATTTTCATAAACACCTCCTGTTTTAATCTTTGAACCTATTAATTGCTATTAGAAAAGCTATAGTCACAACCAATATAGTTCCTAATATGCCTATCCATAACATATTTTTCCCCCCTTAATAATTATTAAATTTAGAGTAACCCCAACAACTTTTCAATTCTTTCAATTCTTTCTTTATCTGTTAAGGCTTTACTTTTATTTTTGTCCTTATACTCTTTTTTGGTTGCGTCTTGAATTGCTAGTTTATCGTGTAAAGCCTGGGTGACTTCTTCCATCTTTTTCATACAATCACTGCCCTTTCTATTAGCAATTCTACTAACACTTCAAGTTCAACGATTTTTGCATCTTTTTCTGCTATACTTTCAAGCAGAGTTTCTTCCATTGTTTTCATAATTGTTTCTCCTTTTTTATAACGCTTCGTATCTATCAGTAATCCAACCAATATCAGATGAGTTGGCCTTTGTTCCTATAAACCCACCAACAGCAAATACGTTTGGTGATACTGTTCCAGTCGCATTTGATGTTGGGAAAGGGGCGTGAATTATTTCCGTTGCGTTATGATTGTGTTTTGCTGTCATCCAGTTGTAGCCATTTACACCATAAGTATCTGTTAATGCTTTAATATGAACAAATGAGGTAGTACTTCCTATTGTGACTGCTGACCCACTGTTCCCGTTCATACCTGTTCTTGTAAATTTATCCGTTGCCCCTGTCATCGTTGCTATCATTGTGTTTACTAAAGTGTTAAGCTTTACATGATTAGTGATTAGAGCGGTTTTTGCAACGTTACTTTTTACAAACGCATTCAAAGCCAAAGCACTTGACACTACTGCTGTTATAGCTGTTGTACTTGCAGCTACTAGGTTCGCAGCTACTGTGTTTTCCGCTACTGCTGTTATAGCTGTCGCACTTGCCGCTACTGCTTCCATAGCACTTGTGTTTTCTGCTACTGCTTCCATATCTGCATAATCATCAGGGTTTAACCCTGCCAAGACTGCAACAGCCTTTCCGATGTCTTTGGCAACAAACAATGCTTTTGCATATAAGTTTAAATTCACTAAAGCTTTAATGTAAGAATTGTCAAGTATTTCGACAAACGCATACCCATTATTAAGGCAGTCATTAAAAGTATTGCACGTTATTAAGTTAGTGAATGGATAAGTGATTTTACTATCACCTTTAAACCATGCATACATTGCAAGTTGTCTGCCCAGTCCAGTTATCATATCTTCATTGTTCTTGCCAAATGCGGCGTCAAGCATATTTGCATTTACATTTCCGCAGAATGCTAAATAAGATGCAACACCTATTCCAGCGGTTTCAACCCCAGCTTCAATCTTATTTAAATTAACAGCGTTTATAGGAGTTCCACTTTCCGTGACAACACCATCAACTTTAGTAAAAGTAAATGTACCATCCCCATTATCAACTTTACTGTACCTGTGTGGATATTGTACTACTTTATCTTTCCAATCAGTTCTTATATAAGCCATGTTTTCTCCTATCTATAATTGAAAATCAACACCACAATTTTGAGTGCCACAATATATGAACGATTGAATCATCAATCCAATTAATATATATAAATTTTCTAAATTTTGTTCTAACGCATTCGCATCAACGTAATCCAAATAGTTATGAATTAGAATATCTGGGGAACCAATCATTGTGTGATACACAACTCTCAAATCCAGAATATTATTCCTAATTCTATCTAATTCTACTACAGTTGGAAAATCCGTCATTACCCAATTAGTTTTAATTATTAAAGTACTTGTGTATCCATATGAGTCCAAAGTATCCATAATATACTCACAGTTACTCTCAACCCTATTCAAATCAGAATAGTTATATGAACCTTTTAAATCAGAAATACTAGAGGGATTTGATTTCGCAACATTTACATCACCACTAGTTCTATTTAAAATTGGTGTAATATATGCCATTTTATCCTCCCACATATTCTGATTCAGAACTCAACGCACCATTATACGTTATTTTATTCCCTATCAAAACTACTTCTTTATCAACTGAATAACCAGTCTGTGCT
>Ga0209414_1000411_pt1 | contig 20341 bp, 23 predicted proteins | sample LakVidmifraction_4_FD_181154 | JGI IMG/M metagenome (GOLD analysis project Ga0209414, IMG submission 181154) | Hypersaline microbial communities from Lake Vida, Antarctica - Brine Hole Two &gt;0.2 micron (SPAdes) (version 2) | ecosystem: Environmental > Aquatic > Non-marine Saline and Alkaline >... | reverse complement strand
AAACGTGTTTGAGAATCATATTTTGTTCAGCGCAAATTTGGGGGCAGGAAATGACAGGGAATTGATTGAAAAAGCAATGCAAACAGCAATAGACAAAAAAGGTCCCGTGCATATTAATGTGCCTTTTGAGGATCCTTTATATGAAAAAATAGCTGCAGAAATAATTGACGATGAGGTTGAAAAATTAAAGTCAGCAATAGTGCTGCCTGAAAAAAAATCTTTGTGGAATGAAACTCCGCTGGAGGTTGATGCGCTTCAGAAATTCGCAGATATCTGGAATGCATCGTCAAAAAAGATGGTATTGGTGGGGGAACATTTTCCTGATGAATTACTGCAAACACAATTGGAATATTTAGCAAAAGATCCATCGGTTTTGGTGCTTATTGAAAACACAGCCAATGTTTCCCATGCGAAATTTATAAACAGCATCGATAAATTAATTTTTCCTTTTGCGGAAGATGAATTAGCTGCATTTAAACCGGATATCCTGTTGACTTTGGGTGGAATGATTGTTTCAAAAAAAATAAAGGAACAGTTGCGCAACCACAAACCAATACACCATTGGCACGCTGATGCCAAAAGAGCCTATGATACTTTTCATTGTCTGGAACATCATTTTAAGGTATCACCGCAATTGTTTTTCAGCCAGTTTTTCTTTCTTACAAAACCGAAAGAAAGCAATTACCAACAATTTTGGTTGCATAAAAAGGAAGTCAGATTGCAAAAGCATCAGGAATTTATTTCGGATTGTGCATTTTCAGACTTAAAAGTATTCAGTAAAATTTTACCTTCAATTCCAAATAATTCACAATTACAATTAGGCAACAGTTCAATAATCCGTTATGCGCAACTGTTCGATATTAACAAATCATTGCGTGTTTTTTGCAACAGGGGAACCAGCGGCATTGACGGATGTACGAGTACCGCTATTGGCGCAGCTTTCGCAGTAAAAGAAAACACCTTGTTTATCACAGGCGATGTCAGTTTTTTTTACGACAGCAATGCATTGTGGAACAGCTACATCCCAAATAATTTCAGGATCATAGTGATTAATAACGGGGGAGGCGGTATTTTTAGATTTATTCCGGGGCCACAGCAATCCGGAGCGCTGGATTATTTTGAAACACCACATCATTTAACGGCAGAATATTTGTGTAAAATGTATCATTTTGAATACTGTACAGCAAAGGATGAGGGGGAATTAAAGGAACAACTTTCTGACTTTTATGAAGAAAGTAGCCTTCCTAAAGTTCTGGAAATTTTTACGCCAAGGTTAGAAAACGACAACATATTAAAAGCATATTTCAACAATTTAAAAGTATAAATCATGGAAGAATTAAAGATAGGAGATAAGGTAGATTTATTGGTTGTAAGAAACACAGCAATGGGTTTTACAGTTCTGGTAAATCAGGAGTTTGAAGGATTGCTTTACAAGAATGAGCTCTTTCAAAAAATTCATGAAGGCCAGCAATTAATCGGCTACATTAAAAAAATAAGGGAAGATGAGAAGCTTGATGTGAGTTTGCAGCCTATTGGTTTTAAACAAACCATTGTGAGTTATGAAATCAGATTATTGAAAGCACTTAATGAAAATGAAGGTTTTTTGCCCTTGACAGATAAAACTGCTCCTGAGGAGATCAAATACCAATTGGGAATGAGCAAAAAAGCATTTAAAAATGCTGTTGGAGGTTTGTTCAGACAAAAATTGATTACCATAAGTGATGAGGGAATAAAATTAACCAATTAAAAAATTAACCAATATTTTAGTGTTTAATTATTGGCAGTTAGCGACTATTAACCAAATTTAACCATTATCCTTAATTTATGAATCTTTCAATTTTATATATCAGATGGTTTTGAATTTTAATCCTGCTATGTCAAATCACAAGGGCATTAATCCCCTTGAAGATTGAGATTCTTTACTTTAACTTTCAACTTTCAACTTTCAGCTTTGAGCTTTCAACTTTGTACTTTTAATATTTAACTTTTAACTTTAGCCTTTAATTTTTTCGCTTAACGCATCCTTATTTACCATCACCGAAATGGTTTTTAACCTGAAAAAGGCTTTGCTCATATATACATAACCTCCGTTGCCAATGCGCTCGCCTGTCGTTCCCCAGGAGTTCTTCACTTTGTAATACTCGGTTCCGTTTTGGTCTTTCGCCAAACCCACAATATGCATTAAATGGTCGTCTGTTGTGTTGTAATTTTCAAATTCCGCTTGTCTGAATTCAGGCGAAACAATAGTTTCTTCCACAATGTAGGTCATCGCTTTTTCATTATTTTCAATATTTTTAGGAACAACGGCAACCCCATTTTTTTGAGAAAATGTTTTTTCTGAAACATCGCAATCCAATGCCAAAGTATAACCTTTTGCCAGTGCTTTATCAACTTCATTGACCAACGCATCAAGTGGAATATTGTAAAAAGTGCCATTTGCAAAATTGTCGGGAATATTTAAAATGAAAGTAGTGTAAAATGGCTGTTGTAAAAATGAAGTCAGCGTAATATAATTTGAAGTATTTAGTTTGGTCATCTCCAAAAATGATTTTGGCGTGTAAACCACACCATTGTAAAGGAAATTTTCTGGAGTGATACCCAGATTTGCATCCAAAATGGAATCTGTGGAAATCTTCCAGCTTCCTGCCATTGATTTTTTGTCATTTTTAATATATGCATCCAGGACTTTCTGAAGTTCGGGAACAATGTTGGAATGATCGTGATTTGCCGCATCATTAAGCAATCCGGAATAGGCGCTTTCAGGAACCAAACCGTTTAATTTTATTGAATTTAACGCATCGTGTGACAAGCCGCCTTCGCTAAATTGAGTTTTGCCCTGACGCATAATGTAATTCCATGCTTTCACCGGATAAGTGTGGCGTACCGTATACATTTCAGAAATATCAATATTTTCACCTGTAGTTCTGTAAATTTCCGATTCAAAAAATGAGGAAGTTGCAAAACTCCAGCATGTTCCGGTTTGTCCCTGACTTTTTACAGCAGAGGCTTCAATAGCAACAATGGGTGTAAATTGATAGGCTTGTTCACTTGGAATGTTAACTTTTACAACGGCATTTTCCTGTGCGTAAAAGAATGTTGAACTTATTAATAATACAATTGCAATTAGTTTTTTTTTCATTTGGGAGTTTTATTTTTTATTGATAAGTTTTTTACCTGTTTATATTTTTTGATGCCTAAATAATGAGGAGCGAATTTAAGTTTTATTTTTTAAACTTCCCTGACTAGTGTTGACCGGTTTTTATTAATCTAATATTTGTACTCATATAAATTGACTTTTATGGTCAACCTATATCAGGGACGTACAACTTTTGCCTATTGCCTATTGCCCTTCACTTCTCATTTTATTCCTGATAGGTTCCGTCTTGTTTTTGAAGTACCCTTTCAATATTTTGGTAATAACCATCAGCATTTGGGTCACCTTCAGGTAATTTCATATAACCGCTTTTGTAATAATTTAACGCTTGTTTAAATTTACCTCCGGTCTCGTAATAGCGTCCGATATAGTAATCACCAATTGGAGACTCCTTATAAAGTTTGTTGATCATTTCTCCAAAATCTTTTAAATAATCCCCATTTTCTTTATCCAAAATAATGGATTCAATAGCAAAAATGTCGCTTTCCCTTATTTTCAGATTGCTTCCGAATAAGTAATCGATTTCAACATATTTATTTTCCAGATACGCAATGGCATCGGGAGGCGACAAGTCTTTGATGTTTTTTTCATATTCTTCTTTTGAAATCGCCGAATACAAATCAAAAATATAGGCAAGCGCACTTGGAATGGCTTGTCCTATCGACGCCACAGCACTGCTGTTTTCAAAGAATTCATATTTATATTTAAATTTTGGGTTATTGGCCGCTCCCAGCAGCGCATTAGTGGTATTTATGGCAGTTTTCCAGTCTTCCGGATTATAAGTACCATTGGACAAATAATAATACCTGTTTTCCTCTTTTAAAGACGGAATTTTTTGTTGTAATAAAGCAGGCATATCAGTTGCATAATACGGATTAATAGCTATAAAAGCGTTAAACCCGGGGTAATCTTCCAATAAAAAATAATTGATGAAATTGGCTGTGAGCGTGTTGCCCACAATAGTTCTAAAAGGGGAAATTCTGTAATTTTCTTCAAAATAATTCAGCAATTCACCTCTGATAAACCGGTAAAAAGCCTCACTGTCTTTCGTTGGTAAACTGTTTTCTTTGGAATAGGAGCAATCTCGATAGCGCTCATTATACTGATTTTGATTGATGCCGACAATAATTTGCTCAGGCGCTTTTTCCTGTGTCGAGAAAAGGATGGAGTTCCCTACATAAACATCAAATAAATATTCTGCATCCAGCACAACAGTAAGCGGGTATAATTTTGTGGAATCGACCGCATAACTTGGCGGCACATAAATTTTAAGATAGCGATTGTTATTTAATTCCTTTGAATTGAATTTCAATTGGGTGTTTTGGGAAAAAACAACATTTGAAAGGAGCAATGCAATCGCTAAGAATCCAGATTTTTTAAGAAGTTGTAGTATCATGCCCTAAAGTTATGTATTTTTTTTAAAAGCCAAAACCATAAACAGTTATAAAATGAAATTCACATTTCATAAAATCATTTTTTTTGTATTAAATATGAGTAAACCCAAGTTTTAAGGTTATAATTTTTTAAATCGGTTAAATGATTTATTTTTACGTTCTAATTGAAACGACAATGAAATGAGCATAACGGAATTTCCTTTGTAAAGAGAGAATGAAAGTATGCGAATTACATATGACTTAATTAACGTAATAACTAGTCACATATGAAAGAAATTAATTGGAAAACGGTCAGGGAATTTGAAGACATTACCTATAAAAAATGCAATGGCGTTGCGCGAATTGCGTTCAACAGACCCAATGTAAGAAATGCCTTCAGACCCAAAACCACAAAGGAATTGTATGATGCGTTTTACGATGCCCAGGAAGACACCTCAATTGGGGTAGTTTTGCTTTCTGCGGAAGGCCCTTCAACCAAAGACGGTGTGTATTCTTTTTGCAGCGGCGGAGATCAAAAAGCACGTGGCCATCAGGGTTATGTGGGGGAAGATGGCTATCACCGATTAAATATATTGGAGGTGCAGCGTTTGATTCGTTTCATGCCTAAACCGGTTATTGCGGTGGTTCCAGGTTGGGCTGTTGGCGGCGGACATAGTTTGCACGTGATTTGCGACCTGACTTTGGCAAGTGAGGAACATGCCATTTTTAAACAAACCGATGCTGATGTCACCAGTTTCGATGGTGGTTATGGTTCCGCATATTTGGCTAAAATGGTCGGACAAAAAAAAGCACGGGAAATATTTTTTCTCGGAAGAAGTTATTCAGCACAGGAAGCTTGTGATATGGGAATGGTCAATGCCGTAATTCCTCATGAAAAATTAGAAGATACTGCCTATGAATGGGCGCAGGAAATATTGGCAAAATCGCCAACTTCCATTAGAATGTTGAAATTTGCAATGAACTTGACAGATGACGGGATGGTGGGACAACAGGTTTTTGCCGGTGAAGCAACCCGATTGGCCTATATGACAGAAGAAGCAAAGGAAGGCAGAAATGCCTTTTTGGAAAAACGAAAACCCAATTTTGAGAAAAAATGGATACCTTAAGTAATTACTAATTAATAATTAACAATTATTTAAATCTTTCAATTTTTTAATATTTTTAACCATTCAATTACTTAATAAACACGCATGAAAATAATTTGTATTGGGCGCAATTACGCAAAACACATTGCCGAATTACAAAATGAAAAACCGCTGAATCCTGTTATATTTTTAAAACCCGATTCTGCCATATTGACCAAAAAGCAACCGTTTTTTATTCCGCCATTCTCTAAGGAAATTCATTATGAAGTGGAAATATTGGTAAAAATAAATAAAGTCGGGAAATACATCAACCAAAAATTTGCGCATACCTATTATGATGAAATTGGTTTGGGAATCGATTTTACTGCACGTGATGTTCAGGATGATTGCAAAGCAAAGGGGTTGCCTTGGGAAAAAGCAAAAGCTTTCGACGGCAGTGCCGTAATTGGGGCGTTTTTTCCTAAAGAAAGTCTTGGTGATTTAAACAATTTAAACTTTAAATTGAAGAAAAATGATCAGGTTGTTCAGGATGGAAATACAAATGCCATGCTTTGGAAAATAGACGAATTGATTGCTTATATTTCTCAGTTTTTTACGCTCAAAAAAGGAGATGTGTTGTTTACGGGAACTCCTGAGGGCGTTGGTAAAGTTGCTGAAAATGATCTATTGGTTGGAATTCTCAACGGTGTTGAAAATTTTCGTATAAACGTAAAATAAATAGGTATTTTATAGCCGCTTTTTAAATCAAAACGTGCTTTTTTAGGTGCGTTTTTTGTATTCCAATCATTTTATGGTCCAATGAGCAATGCTATGGCCGATTGTTTTTTTACGCAATAAAATAAATGTTTAAAATGAAAATAACAGCGGTCTAAAATCCTTTGGTTCTTCCTGACGATGTTCTTTTAAAATATTGTAGCCGTAATGCGTTTTTACCAATTTTTGAAAGTCGTACTTCAATCGTGGAAATTCCCGCAATAATTTCTCAAAATCAGTGGTTTTTGATTTCGATATAAAGTAATATAAAATTTCTACGTAAGCTCTGGATAAAGTTTTATTGAACTTTTCGCTCATTAAAGCCGTTTTGAAATATCTTTCTTTGATGGTGCCGTTTTTAACAATGGCAACTTCCAATCCGTGTTTTTGGATTAAAATCCATGCAAGTCTTAACATGGTTTCCTGGGTAAATAACTCAGGGCTCAACGAACAGTTTTCTATTTGCTCTAAAAGCTCTTTATCGCTTAATTGGTTAGGAGTAGTCATAGCTGTAGTTGGTTTTTTCAGTTATAGTATATAAAAAATAGATGCTTATTTTCGTAAAAGGTTGCGTCTTAATAACTACTTTTATCATAAATATAGGGAAATAAATGCAAGCAGAGATCATAACGATTGGAGATGAAATTTTAATCGGACAAATTTTAGACTCAAATTCAAAATGGGTGGCGGAGGAATTGAACAAAATTGGCGTTTCCGTTTATCAAATAACCGCTGTTCAAGATGACAGGCAGCACATTTTAAAAGCGTTAAAAGAAGCGCAATCCAATGCCGACATTGTTATTATTACGGGTGGATTAGGTCCGACAAAAGATGATATCACCAAATTAACGCTGGCCGAATATTTTAACGACACCTTGGTTTTAAGTACTGAAATCGCAACGCACATTCAACAACTGTTTGCCAAAATAAATTATCCGTTTACCCAGGTTAATAAGGATCAGGCTTTGGTTCCTTCAACTTGTATTCCTTTGAAAAACGACTTTGGGACCGCACCGGGGATGTGGTTTTATCAAAAAAATAAAGTGGTTGTTTCATTGCCGGGGGTTCCTTTTGAGATGAAGGGTTTGATGTCGCAATTCGTATTGCCCAAATTGCAGGCAACTTTCAATTTGCCATTTATTCTGCATAAAACCATTTTAACGTATGGAATGGGCGAGAGTATGCTTGCAGAGAAAATTGAAGATTGGGAAACTCATTTGCCCTCTTTCATCAGGTTGGCTTATTTACCATCCTTCGGAAGCGTTCGTTTGAGATTAAGCGCAAAAGGGGCAACAATGGAAATGCTTAGCGAAGGTATTTCAAAAGAAATGGAGAAGTTGGTAAAAATAATTCCCGATATTATTGTGGGCTTTGAAGAGAATGAGACGATTGAAGTGGCTATTGGGAAATTATTGACCGAAAAAAAACAGACTTTGTCGGTGGCGGAGAGTTGTACCGGCGGAAATATATCTAAAATAATTACATCAGTTCCGGGTGCCTCAAACTATTTTGTGGGTGGCATCATAGCTTACACCAAAATCATAAAAATAAAGGAGCTGAATGTCCCTGAAAAAATAATAGCGGAAAATACAGTAGTGAGTGCCCAAACTGCTGAGGCCATGGCAAAGGGAATTCAACAAAAATACAAGACCGATTATGCCATAGCAACCACAGGAAATGCTGGACCTACAGCTGATGATACAGATAAAACCGTAGGGACGGTTTTTATTGCCATCGCTACACCAACAATTGTTTTTTCAGAAGAATTTTTCTTTGGAAAACCCAGGGAAAAAGTAATAGGCCGTGCTTCAAATAAAGCATTGGAATTGCTGAGGAAAGAAATTTTAAAAAACTAGCGAAATAAGTTTGTGTATTCAAGTTTAAAGAATTAATTTTGCATCTCGTTTTGAGAATATACTAAAAAGGTACAGAAATATGTCAAGAGTTTGCGAACTTACTGGAAAAAAAGCAATGGTTGGAAATAATGTTTCTCACGCATTGAATAGAACTAAAAGAAAATTTGACGCTAATTTAATTAAAAAGCGTTTTTATATTCCTGAGGAAGATAAATGGGTAACTTTAAAAATATCTACATCTGCTTTAAAGAATATCAATAAATTAGGAATCTCCGCTGTTTTGAAAAAAGCAGTAGAAAACGGTTTTTATAAAAAATAATAGAGATGGCAAAGACAAAAGGAAATAGAATTCAAGTAATTTTAGAGTGTACTGAACATAAAGGTACAGGATTACCTGGCACTTCTAGGTATATTACCACCAAGAACAAAAAGAATACTCCGGATAGAATGGAAATTAAAAAATTCAATCCTATCTTGAAAAAAATGACCGTTCATAAAGAAATTAAATAATATAGGATCATGGCAAAGAAATCAGTAGGAGCATTACAAACAGGAGCAAAAAGATTATCAAAAGCAATAAAAATGGTAAAATCTCCAAAAACAGGAGCTTATACTTTTGTTGAAGCGATTATAAATCCTGCACAAGTAAAAGCATTCTTAGACAAAAAATAAAAATTTGTTTTACAGATTAACGATTAAGGCTACTTTCAAATTTTTGAGAGTAGTTTTTTTTTATATTTACATCAGTAATTTTTAAAAAATGAGTTTATTCAATAAATTATTTTCCAAAGAAAAGAAAGAAACCCTGGACAAAGGTCTGGAAAAAACAAAAACCACTTTTTTTACGAAACTGTCTAAGGCGGTTGCAGGAAAATCAAAGGTCGATGATCAGGTATTGGATAATTTGGAAGAAGTGCTCATTTCTTCTGATGTGGGCGTAGTGACAACACTTAAAATTATTGAACGCATTGAAGCAAGGGTTTTAAAGGATAGTTATTTGGGAACGAACGAATTAAATTCAATTCTTCGGGAAGAAATCGCCGCTTTATTGGCCGAAACCAATGCGGGCAATGAAACTGATTTTACGACGCCTTCAAATAAAAAACCCTATGTAATTATGGTTGTTGGCGTTAATGGCGTTGGAAAAACAACCACCATTGGCAAATTGGCCGCACAATTTACTAAAAACGGCAAAAAAGTAGTGTTGGGTGCCGCGGATACTTTTCGCGCTGCAGCGATAGATCAGTTACAGGTTTGGGCCGACAAGGTTGGGGTGCCGGTTGTCCGTCAGGATATGGGAAGTGATCCCGCTTCCGTGGCTTTTGATACGCTAAAATCTGCCGTAACCCAAAATGCCGATGTGGTGATTATTGATACCGCGGGCAGGTTGCACAATAAAATTAACTTGATGAATGAGCTGACCAAAATAAAACGGGTCATGGAAAAAGTGGTGCCAGATGCACCGCACGAAGTTTTATTGGTATTGGATGGTTCCACTGGACAAAATGCTTTTGAACAGGCAAAGCAGTTTACCTTGGCTACTGAAGTTACTTCACTGGCGGTTACTAAATTAGACGGAACTGCTAAAGGCGGTGTGGTGATTGGCATTTCAGACCAGTTTAAAATCCCGGTGAAATATATTGGCGTTGGCGAGGGAATCGACGATTTACAGGTGTTCAACAAAATTGAATTTGTGGACTCTTTTTTCAAATAGAAAAAGTTTAAAAAATAAAAAACCTCTTATTTAAACGATAAGAGTTTAATGGTTTGAATTTATTATAAATTATTAATGATAACAGGCTTTCAAGAAATTGAGAGTTTTTTTTATCTTATCATATGCACTAATAACTGAAATTAGCAGTTAATAAAACAAAACCTTATCTCTTAACGATGTGGTTTTTTTTGCTATTTTATAAAAAAAAAATTGAGCATTACTACCCTGGTTTTGACAGACATAAATCTATCATTTTCCACCGCTATTCTTATTAAGAATCAAAACAGCCTGGTTCCAAGTGTTTTATGTGATGTTTAAATTGCTAAATTACATGCCGTTATGAAAAACCCTATGAAAAAAGAAAATTTGCTTGAAATTTTAATCCTCAATTTCATTTTAATCGCCATTTTAACAATACTAACCTATGAATTATTAGGTTAAAGATTATTCTTAGGTCATCCTATGTTTGTATAAGTGTTAAATTAAACACCATAAAAGGATGTATTTTAAGTAAATAGAATTGTGCTAATTTAATGACAAATGTGCATGGTAATACTTTCAATCCATAAAATTGACTTTCAAAAAATCGTATACTTCAAAAGCGGATAAAGTAAATGAGTTTATCAAAAATTCATTCAAGAAAAAATAGTCTAAAAAACGCCACTGGAGTAAATAAAACAGTTTCCGAAACCATATCCAGCATTCATTGTACTACTGCACTTCCATACCCATTTGTACCCTAATTTTTATTTAAATTCAGATAAAATTCTTAGTTGAGATTTGTAAATGTTTAATTGCTTACGGCAACTTTTATCCAATACTTGCTATAAATAAATTTATCTTTTTTTATTATAATAGCGTTGCTGTCTAATTTGTGTATGTGAGGATTTGTTAGTTGAAAATATAAATACAACTGTGAGAATATACATTTGTAAAATTATAGGTTCTGTCGCATCTACTAATAATAAGCATTAAAGTTTTAGACTAATTCATTTTCAAGAAGCTAATGATATAAATGATTTGTAGGTTGAATTTTTAGGATTCAACAGTTGGTTTTTCTTTATCATTCTAACCACTTCTATTCCTGATCTGGTTCTCTTTGCTGATTTAAATTATTTAAAGCCTATACCTAGTATTATACTTCACTTTATCATTCAATGGTTTTGTTCTACAATAGTATTCAAGTACTTGCATTGCCTTTTTTTTTTGAATAAAGTTTCTCTAATTGTATAGTTTTATCGTAGCTGTATTATAACAACTCTTATCAATGTTTATAAGTTTTGGCTTAACATTACTTTCTATGGTTTTTATTAAAAATATTTGTGCAAATATGCGTCGTCTTCTTTTGGTTTACAAGAAGTCTAAAGTATATCCACCTTTTTCCAACAGATTTCTTTCGCTTTCTGAATTGTTGCGCTAAAAGAGGCGTGAATTTGAATATTCAACGCTAAATAGTATCGTGATCCACTTAAAGACCTCTAATGGATAGAAGTTCTTCTACCTATATAGCTCAGGATAAATCTTAATTTAAAATAGACAACTTGTTATATGCCAACTAAAATATACTTACTCTAGATTAAGCGCTTGTTCTTTAGCAATTAATTTTCAATTACGTTAAATTGTTTAATAATATTTACTTATTGTTAAACAATTTAATACCTTTACAACATAAATTATTGAATTTCATTTTGTATAAATTTAAAACGTAAAAGAAAATGTTCGGATTATTTAAAAAGAAAACAGAGAAGGAAAAGTTACAAGTTCAATATGAAAAGCTTTTAAAAGAATCTTATGATTTCTCTACTACCAATAGGAAATTGAGTGACCAAAAATCCTTTGAAGCTGAGGAGGTTATAAAGAAAATAGAAAAGTTGGACTAAGGTGATTTATATAAAAATGACAGAAGAAAAAAAGCCAGATAATGTAGTTTTTAATACAGAAACTCAAAAATATGATGCATCACTTAAACCTTATGCATCTTCTGTTGGTGCACCAGTAATTACTCCGACAGATACCATCGTTTGGAAAAATAGAAGTATTAATAAAATAAATCATAAAGTCGAAGCAAAATATTTAGAGCTAAAAGCTGAATATGATAAAATGATTCAAGAGTTTGAATATAACAAACTCATTTTTAATGCAAAATTTACTTTTGAGCCCATTATTGGTCAAGTTTATCATTTATACAAAAGAGAAAATAAAGAATCATTTCTTTCCATGATATCACCGGAAGAATGCAACTTTTATTTTCTTGGTAGTTTTTATTTGAATGCAGACCAAATTTGGGAAAAAATCTAGTTCTAGTATGGTAGCAGACACAAAACAATTTACAGAAAGAGAACTAGACCGCATTATAGAAATGGCTTGGGAAGACAGAACACCTTTTGAGGCGATTCTGTTTCAGTTTGGATTTCCAGAAAAAGAAGTCATCAAACTAATGCGTGGCAACCTTAAAGAAGCTGGTTTTAAGCGGTGGCGTAAACGTGTAAATAGTGGTGTTAGCCAGAAACATTTAAAGAAACGAAATTCAGATATTACACGTTTTAAATGTTCACGCCAAAGGGCTATCTCCGGTAATAAAATAAGTAAACGATAAATGAAATTCTTCAGCGTGTTCTCAATATCGACCCTATTAAGTATGGTTCAACACGTAATTGTATAAATGGCAACCAAACCTTATATAAGTGGAAGTAATTATTTAATAAAAATGAGTAACTACAAAAAGGGGGAATGGCAGGCCGTTTGGGATGGTTTATTTTGGCGGTTTATGCATACACATCGCGATTTCTTTTTGTCAAATATACGATTAGGAATGTTAGTGCGAATGTTTGATAAAATGCCTCTTGAAAAACAGAAAAAGCACCTTGAGAATGGAGAGGTATACTTATTATCTATAAATAATTAGAAAACCAAAAAACAAAAAACAATGTTATTTAATACTAGCTATAAGAACAAAGATTATACAAAAGAAAGCACCCATATAGTGGGTAAAGCATTTTCTTTTTTTGAAAAACTAAAAATGGGAGGTGTAGGATCTAGTAGATTAGTTATACATGAACTAAGTACTAAGTTACAGCCTCAAAATATGCAATCAATAGCCATTAATTATGCAAACATTGAATTAAGACCTAAAGGAATTATCGTACATTTTACCAATAGACTAGATCGATATTCGTGGATAATACCCTATTACCGTTTAAATGTCTACAGCAATAAAACGTTTAGTATTCACTCAGACGGAAATTTTATACAGTTTAAGAAAAACAAAAACTATTTGGATAATAAAAAGTTTATTGGTAAAATGACAGATTTAAAAAACACCTTTTTAAACCTAGAGTATTATGATGCTTAGCACTTAAGAGTACTGTTTAAAAGACGATATAGAATTAATAGAGATTATATTTATTGAAAATTAAACAAAACAAAATGAATAAACAGGATACTAAAATACATATTATAGGTGCAGGGGTTAGTGGCTTAATAGCTGCTACGGTTCTTGAGCAAAATGGTTTCTCTCCTGTTATCCTAGAAGCTACTGACAGCGTTGGTGGAAGAGTAAAAACGGATATTGTAGATGGTTATCAATTAGACCATGGCTTTCAAGTATTATTGACTGCATATCCAGCAGCTCAAAAATATCTTGATTTAGAATCTTTAGATTTACAAAAATTCTTGCCAGGTGCTTCCATTTTTAAAAATGGTAAACAATTAATAATAGGCGATCCTCTAAGAGATATGTCACTATTAATCTCAACATTATTTTCTGGAATAGGAACTTTTTCAGATAAGCTTAAAATTTTGAAGCTGAACAAACGGTTAAAGAATAAAACAGTAACAGATATATTTTCTGAGAAAGAGCAATCTACCTTATCCTATTTGAGAAATTTAGGTTTTTCTTCGGAAATGATAGATGATTTTTTTACACCATTCTTTAGTGGTATTTTTCTTGAAAACAAATTAGAAACATCTAGTAGAATGTTTGAGTTTATTTATAAAATGTTTGGCGAAGGTTATGCTGCTTTACCAAAAGCTGGTATTGAAGCGATTCCAAAGCAATTATTTCAAAATTTAAAGAATACTACTTTCAAATTCAATACTAAAGTAGCATCAGTCAAAGACGGAGAAATAGTTCTTTCTGATAATACAAAATTAGAAAGTCATTTTACTATTGTAGCAACAGATGCTAGCCATCTGATTTCTAATTTAAAAAATAAAACCACGAAATGGAAATCTTGTGATACCTTATATTTTGCAACTGAAAGCAGAGTTATTAGAAAACCATTAATTGGTCTTATTCCTAAAAATGGAACATTAATAAATAATATTTTTTATCATACAAGTCTAGAGACCAATGTAAAGTCAACTAAAGAATTACTTTCTGTAACTGTTATTGACAATCAAAACCTATCAAATGAGGTACTTATTGAACAAGTAAAAAAAGAATTACAGAAAAATTGTGGTATTAATTCTTGTAAATTTATAAAGCGATATAGTATACCAATGGCTTTGCCCAAATTAAATGACTTACAATATGAAATGCTGCCCTCTGAAACGCGCTTAACAACTAGTTTGTTTTTAGCAGGAGACACACAATTAAATGGTTCTTTAAATGCAGCTATGATTTCTGGAGAAAGAGCTGCACTTGCAGTTATAGAAATGGTAAGAAATACTATTTCTTCGGAAAGTATTACGTCTGAATATAATTAATCTACTGCCTCATATTTTTGCAGTAATTCTAAAGTAGTATATGCTAATGCTCTCTCATGTGTTGCTTCAAGAACTACAAATGGAGCTTTACCAGCGCGCTCAGCTTCTAACCATCTAGATATACATAAACACCATTTTGAACCGGGTTTAAGGCCTGGAAAGTTCCAATGTGGTATAGGAGTAGAAAGGTCATTTCCACGAGATTTTGTGAAATCTAAAAATTCTTGAGTTACAATAGCGCATAAGATGTGTGTGCCAGAATCTTCTTGAATAGTTTTACAAAATCCATCCCTAAAATATCCTGTAGCAGGATTATTGCAACAAGATTTTAAAGCTGTTCCTAGAATATTTAGTTCATTGTCTTGGTTCTGTCGCATCTGCTAAAATTAAGCATAAAGTTTTAACTAATTTAAATTTTTAGTTTTTCTTTAATCCATCTGCGCTAGCATTTATAAATTGGATAAATAAGCACCTAATGTATCTCTAAATGAAAAACCTTTTGCAATACGCTGTTTATTTAATTTTTTATTTTCTACTAAAGACCATAAAATAAATTCTTTCATAAACAAGCGATCTTTTATATCAATTTCTGGGACATATTTACTTATTAAAGTCTCTAAAGGATTAATACTATTTAAAATTGTACTATAATCTTCTTCAGAAGCATCATCCATTAATTCAAAAGTACCTTCTTCAAAAAACCAATCCAAAATAGCCCCATATGGATCCTTTTCGTTTTCGTGTCTTAATTTTTTTATTTCAGGAAAATGATTCGTAAATAAAGTTTTAGCCGCACTTCCTATTAAAGATTCTGCAACAAAAGCAGCTCCTTCTTGTTCACCTTCATACACCAACTCTATTTTACCTGTTATCGCTGGAATGATACCTAATACATCAGCAAATCTAACAGCTGTATATTGTTCTCCTGAACTTAAGCATCTATATTCAGCAGTGCTTAACAAGTTTTCATAAGCTGTAATACTCATTCGTGCACTAATACCACTTTTATTATCTACATATTCACTTATACGTGCTTCGAAGCTGATTTGCTCTACCAGATCTTTTGCTATTTCAGGGATATGAATTTCACATACTCTAGTATGTTGCAATTTAGCTTCTTGCTTTGTAATCGTTTTTGAAATTTGAATATTTTCAGGATAATGTGTCAAAATTTGCGATCCAATTCTATCTTTTAATGGAGTCACTATACTCCCTCTATTTGTATAGTCTTCTGGATTGGCTGTAAATATAAACTGTAAGTCTAATGGCATTCTTAATTGAAAACCTCTAATTTGAATATCTCCCTCTTCTAAAATATTAAACAACGCAACTTGAATTCTTGCTTGTAAATCAGGTAATTCATTAATTACAAAAATACATCTATTGGCTCTTGGAATCATTCCATAGTGTATTACTCTTTCATCAGCATAATTTAATTTTAAATTTGCTGCTTTAATAGGATCAATATCACCTATTAAATCTGAAATAGTAACATCAGGTGTTGCTAGTTTTTCATAAAAACGGTTACTTCTATGCAACCAAGTAATTTTTGTTTCATCACCATATTCTAAAACTTGTGACTTTCCATACGCACTGATTGGATTTAAGGGATCGTCATTAATTTCTGAACCCTCAATTATTGGAATATATTCATCTAACAATTGAACCATTAAACGTGCTAACCTTGTTTTAGCTTGACCACGAAGTCCTAATAAATTAATATTATGCTTTGAAAGAATTGCTCTTTCTAACTGTGGAATTACACTGTTTTCATACCCATGAATACCTTCAAAAGAAACATTGTTGTTTTTAAGGTTTTCAATTAAATTAGATCGTAATTCGTCTTTTATGCTTTTTGAAACATAACCTGACTCTTTTAATTCTTTGATAGTTTTTATAGTAGTATGCATATTATCTAATTCTTTTTTTTCTATTATTTTCATAATCATGAAAAATCATTTCACCTAAACCTTCCAATCCTGTATAAAATGCTTTCCCTCTATTTGAGGCTGTAAATTCTTCGACAAAAGATTGTAAATAAGGATCTTGAGCGATCATAAAAGTTGTAATTGGAATGTGCAATTTCTTTGCTTGAGAAGCCATATTGTAACACTTTTCAACAATAAATTTATCTAAACCGTTACTGTTTTTATAATAAGTGCCATCAGGCATTTGTAAACAACTTGGCTTGCCGTCAGTAATCATAAAAATATGTTTGTTTGTATTTCTTTTTCTTCTTAAAATATCCATTGCCAACTTTAAACCAGCAACGGTATTTGTATGATAAGGCCCTACCTGAAGGTATGGCAAATCTTTTACTTTTATAAGCCAAGCGTCGTTACCGAAAACTAAAATATCTAAGGTGTCTTTGGGATACCTCGTGGTAATTAATTCTGATAATGCCATTGCTACTTTTTTAGCTGGCGTAATTCTATCTTCACCATACAGTATCATACTATGGCTTATGTCAATCATAAGTACTGTGCTCATTTGGGATTTATGATGCGTATCTTCAATAACTAAATCTTGCTCGGTTAATTTAAAACTACCCAAACCATTATTAATTTGAGCATTTTTTAAACTTTCAGTAACTGACAAACGGTCTAAAGAATCTCCAAACTCGAAATTTCTATAATCGCCTGTATGCTCATCACCAATACCAGCCGTTTTTGTTTTATGATTGCCTATTCCACTTTTTTTAAGTTTTCCAAAAATTTGATTTAATGCATTTTTTCGAATGGCTCTTTCTGTTTTTGCCGTAATACTATTTTTAGAATTACCCTCAGGAGTTATGGTTTCTTTTAAATAACCTTTATTTTTTAAATCTTCGATGAAATCTTCTATCGTGTACTCGTCTGTGGTAAGTTTATATTCTTTATCTAACATTTTTAACCAATCAATAGCTTCATCAAAATCTCCGGAAGTATGCGTAATTAGTTCCTTAAAAACATCAAACAGTACATCAAAAGGACTTTTAATTTCAGCCTCATATGGTGTAAACTTAAAACCGGTTCTATTTGTTTTATTATTCATAAATCCCTAATATTTAATAAAAACTTAAAATTCGTTGTTTCACAATGCCTAAAATTCTTTTATTAATTTCTTTAGTCGAATTTTTATAGAAATCATACTCTTCAATAGAAAAATGACCAATTACAATTCCTTTAATCTCATTTTTAAATTGTTGATCCTTTAAAAATGACGTAGTAATAAATTTGTTTTTTTCGACTTCACTAGCATTGCTAACATCTATTTTTTTTAGAACTGCATGATTCTGAAAATAAACACGTAATAAATCATTCAAGGATTTAATAATTGGGCGCAGAGAAACATTTTGAAACTTTTCTATTTCTTTCGTTGAATCTAAAATAATTGCGTTGGGTATCACTGACCTCTTTTTCATTCTAAATAACCTTTATTTATTCTAAAATAATACGATCAATTATCAGTTGAAATTGCTCATTCTTTTTATTACCAATTAAAAAGCCAATCTCTTCCAATTCGTTTCCAGCATAATTCTCCATTTCAAGTGTTCTTCCTCTGAAAGTTGGAATTAAATCGGCCAATCGTATTTCAATAGTTTCCCATTCGGTTTTGGTTTGAAAATAAGTAGTATACGAAATTTGATTAAATTGATTAGGTTTCACTCTAAATTGATATTTTTTACCATCACCTTTTAAACGAATCTTTATTGTTTCAAATTTAGATACATCTAATTTTTTAAAACGATGCCTTAAAGATGAAAAACCGCCGTTATTGGCTGTTGAAATAGCTCCATAAAAAGTAGCATGTCCTTCGCTATTTATATTGAATCTTCCATTTGATTGACCTCCCATAACTACATCATCAACTAAACGCCACCCAAGAAGGTTGCTATTTTCATTAAAATCAATAATTGTTAAATTGGTACTAATTGTTATTGCCATTATTATAAAATATTTTATGATAAACATGCTGCTATTTCTTAATTTGCCCAAAAAGCTCCACCAACTTTTTAGTTCTATAATGAAAATTTATGTAAGCTTTAGTTTTACCAAAATTGGGGGAACTTAACCTACCTAAAAACCGAAAAGGAACTTTATAATCAATAATGCCTTCCATTTCCACTACACCATCAATCGGCTTTATAAAATTTTTAAGATCAAATTTTTCTAATACATTGTCTTTAATTAAATTCGTAAAATATTTAGTGTCAATTAGATGACCCGTTACTTCATCAACATAACCAACCACTGTTACTTCAAGATCGTAATTGTGACCGTGATAATTTGGGTTATTGCATTTTCCAAATATGTCTTTATTTTTTTCATTAAACCACATTGGATTGTGTAAACGGTGTGCCGAATTAAAGTGTTCTTTTCTAGTTCCAGCTGTTTTAAAATTCATTTTGTTTAACTTTATCGTGGTAAAGGTAAACAAAAATAAACATAATGTATAATTAAACTATCTATTTTAGGTTCTGTCGCATCTGTTAAAATTAATCATAAAGTTTTAAATTAATTTAATTTTTAAAGAAGCTAATGATATAAATGATTTATATGTTGAATTTTCAGGATTCAATAGTTGTTTTTACAAAGATGCGACAGAACCTTTTTTTATTTTCATACCTTTAGTGATTAATGAAAAATAGCAAAATAATAATGAAAAAAGCACTGATTATTTTAGGACTTCTATTCGCAATCTCTTCTTGCAAAAAGAAAGAAGCGCCTGTTTTATTTACGCCTTATGATGAAACTTCAGAAATTGCTGAACAGCAAAACCATGAAATTGAGCGGATGCGATTCAAATTAATTCAGTCCAAATATTTAGATATGAATGCCGTATTTAAACCTTTTGAAGAAGAACTCTCTTATTTTTCTGAAACGGATTACGAAAATCTAAAGCCATATATCGTTGAAAGGGATATTCCCTCCATACAAACTTCAGTAAAATACCGAATCTTAAGCTATGAGAAAATAGTGCTTTTTTACTTGTACAGAATAAGAAAATATGAAAGTAATAATGACCTGGCTCTGCACAGTATCATCACTTTAAATCCTGATATTTTGGAGGAAGCCAGGGAGAAGGACAAAAACAGGCCGGCTGATGTAACAAATACCATTTATGGTTTGCCAATTTTATTAAAAGACAATATCAATACCGAAGGAATGCCAACAACGGCTGGTGCTTTTGCCTTAATGGAAAATGAAATTACCGCTGATGCTTTTATGGTGAAACGCTTAAAAGAAAACGGCGCCCTTATCTTAGGAAAGGCAAATTTAAGCGAATGGGCATACTTCTTTTGTGAAGGTTGTCCGGTGGGCTACAGTGCTATGGGCGGACAAACGTTAAATCCATATGGCAGAAAAATATTTGAAACGGGCGGTTCCAGCTCGGGCAGTGGTGTTGCAGTTGCGGCAAATTTTGCGGTAGCTGCTGTTGGAACGGAAACTTCCGGCTCTATTTTATCGCCTTCCAGTAAAAATTCGGTGGTTGGGTTAAAACCAACAGTAGGCTTGTTAAGCAGAACGGGGATTGTGCCTATTTCAAGCACCTTGGATACACCTGGTCCAATGACTAAAAATGTCATTGACAATGCTATTTTATTGTCGGCAATGACCGGTGAAGACGCGGAAGATGCTGCAATGAAAAACAATTCACAGCATATTGATTATCTGGAGGAGCTAACTTCGGCGACC
>Ga0209414_1000410_pt1 | contig 20381 bp, 19 predicted proteins | sample LakVidmifraction_4_FD_181154 | JGI IMG/M metagenome (GOLD analysis project Ga0209414, IMG submission 181154) | Hypersaline microbial communities from Lake Vida, Antarctica - Brine Hole Two &gt;0.2 micron (SPAdes) (version 2) | ecosystem: Environmental > Aquatic > Non-marine Saline and Alkaline >... | reverse complement strand
TCTGAATTACACCCAACAGTTAATGTTACCGATACCGCAGTACTTGGACTTGCAGATGCAGTTAACCTTACCTCTACCTCGCTATCAGGTGGAACAGTACCGCTTACGCTTGTCCATGCACCCTCGTCTATTCTGTACTCACCCCCTGCACTAATGCTAATCGGTGCAGGAATATTTATCCCTGCAATTAATATTTTATTAGAAACGTAAACTTCTCCCCATTGGGCATTGGTAATATCTAAGAAGCTAAATACAAAACCGCACGTATTCCCTGCTGTAATTGTTAAACACACTCGCTTAGTGGTTAAAACACCTCCACTTGGCGTAAAGCTAAATGTATAGTTATCTGCCCCTGTTTGACCCGTATTTGGAGTATAGGTAGATACGCCTGTTATACTGTTATAGGTTGCTACGCCCTTCGTTCCATTGGTAGTAAGACTTATACCGTTTGCAGGAATAATATAGGTGTCATCTAACTGCCAATTAAGTTGTGTGAAAGATGCGGCAACTAAAATATCGCCAATAGTTTCAGTACTTAGTAAATACTCGTTGTAGAAAATGTCATAGTACCCTATAATCTTTTTACCTTCCTCGTAGGCTTGTTGTAATACCCTCTTGAAGTATTTACTCATGCTACCCGAAATAACGTCTGCACCATCTAATCCTGCACGTACAGGCTCACTTCTAAACGGGTCTACAAAGTAAATGTTATTGTTCCATTCGGCATAGCTTTCCTTTGCGTTACCCATGCCAACATTCTTGCCATTGTATCGTACATAGTTGAATATCTTAGTGGACAGGGCATACTGTTCAGCCCCTTGCTGATCTTCAACGATTGCTTGGAATACAGGAACGTAACCTATTTTTAATTCTTGTAGAACTACTAATACGTTATTCCTTTGTCTTATCTTTCTTATCCATCCATAGTTAGATGAAGTTTCGCCATCGCCATCGCCATAAATATTTTCGGGGTAGAATCGTGTAAGTCCATTGACTAACGAACCTCGCTGAAAGGTTTCAGAATATCTGATACTTGCCTTGCGTTCTATCCTGCCTTGTTCATCTGCAACGGAACGTGGTCTACCGTATGAGGTATATTGACTTTCGTAGAAGTCGCTAAAATTAAAGTCCTCTACCTGAAACTCGTATGGCACGTTAGGGTCTGCTGCGCCTACATAGCTTCTTGTCTTGAAATATACGTCACCATCAGTAATACTGCCCGTTGTAACCGCATAAGAACCGCCCGTAATTGCTATTTGTTCTCCTACCTCATAGAATACCTGTTCAACGGGAGTAGAAACACCATTATTTAATACACTCCTTAGTTTTGGGGTGTATATTTCAAGCATTACATTCTTATTAAGAATAGTGGCTATACTTAGGGATGATGATTTACGTACCTTTAATAAATAGTTATTGTCTGTTATTGAAATCTCAAAACCTACAACCTCAACATCAATAGCAGGGTTATTAAAATAGGTTTTAACCGTTCCTGTCATATAGAATTGAAGCGTACACCTATCTCCTTTTGAATAATCATAAGATAGAACAGAAGAACTGTTTAGCTGATTGAATTTACGTAACGGGTTTATGTTAAACACTAAGTAATCTCCCTGACTTAATCCATTGTCTACAACCCCATCTACAAATAAGGTAGTTTGGTGAGTGTTATTCTTTGTGATTGCCCATTGTGCTGATACCGCATCGGTTGGAGGTGTGCTTAGTATGTTCCATGAAATCTGTGGTGTTAATCCACCCGATTGAGCAAAAGACCTTGTATTTAAAACATAATCGTTGCCTGTAACAACAGGGAAATATCTACCCCATTTATCAAAGTGAAGTAAGGCTAATTGGTAGCTTGAATTAGATTTTAAAGCATGAACGGATTTTACTGCTCCTGAACCTGCATTTAACAGTTCAATCTTGACACTACTTAACTGATACTTTGATACTGATATAAATTCTAAAATAATAGTATCGGGGGATAGCGAATAGTTCAACCCTGTCGATGGTGTCCTTGCTGCTAAACTCTGCATAACCAATGTCAAGCTACCGTCTTGTGTCAACGGAACAGTATAGGTATAGCTTACTATGATTTTATAATCATTGATATTGGTTGTGTAAATTGTAATAATGTCACCCGTTCTTGGAACTCCATTAAAGGCTATTGTTACCCTGCGTTTATGAGTTCTAGGTATTGTATCGTCATGGGAGTATAATATATTTAATGCGGTAGGAGATATTGTTTGAATATTTATATTTGGGTCGTAACCTGTAACTGATAGTGTTACAGATGCTACGGGTTTTGCATACCCTTCTGTAATACCGCCTAATGCTAACTGATTCCCGTTTATATTCTCTAAGGTTTCACATTTAAGGGGAACATGGTCGTAATCTAAGTCTGTTTCTAATGGGTCAATATTACTATACAAGCCATCATTGTAGAAAACAAATGAATAAATATTGGTTGTAGGATTGTATGCCTCGTAAACCTCATTTAATATATCAATAGCACTTGGTAAGGTTAATATGTAAGCCCTGCTGACCGACTTTACTAAGAACCAATCGAAGTTGGAATATCTTGCACCTACATTAAGTGTATCTACCCTGTTTGTGCCAATATTTACTCCTACTATAATATTGTTGTTCTTGGTTACGTTTGTCCCTACGCTTGGAGTGGATTCGCTTTCAGGTACAGGGCGTTTAGACCTTGTACTCCATGCTGAATATTCGTAATCTAAATAAACATACTGATGCGTGAATTGAAACAGTTTCCCTTGCAATAGATTTACCGACTGTCCATCGTCATTTGAATAGACTGCCGTTGGCGGTATTAAACCTTGTGCTTTTATGATAAGAAAATCGTTTAATGTCAGTACGCCATACCCTGATGATTCAAGTCTTGTAAGATTGGTCATGTAGGGTTGACCGTTAGCGTCTGTCCATGCTAATAGGTAATCGTTTATTAGCTTAATATCGTTGACGTAGTATTCAGGGTCTAATGGCAATATATTTACTGCGCCACTATCTGTTAGGTTTTCAAATACAGTTGTTTGAGTACCTGCATCGTAATCTAACTTAGCTATTAAGTGGTATTGTTGTGAGTTGTAGATAAAGGAATATCCTGTACGGTTTATTTCAAATCCAGATGCACCAATAGCTTTATTAAGCCCCAATGGTAGCGTATTGGAAATTAAAACATTACCTTCAGGGTTTGTCGCAACACCTTCTTCGCCATCGGAAGTTCCCGAAACACGCAGATTGAACGCTTCTTGGAAATCCTCTTGTGCGAGAAATTCGATTGCATCGTCTTGATTTAATCCTCCCCTACGAAATATTTTTATATTCTCTGGCATATTATTATGCTTTACTCGCCAATTTGTTGCCAACCCTTGCGGCATCTTGAAGTTCGTTGAGTATAAACTGATTAATACGCACCGCTGCCATTCTTCTCTCTCTGTAATAGTCTACCCTGAAATCTCTGACATCTCTTGGGCTAAACTTCTTCCTTAAATCAATCGCATTTTTCCATCTCAGGAAAGCCATAAACGCCTGTTCTGCCTTTACGTCAATCTCGTAATCGTCTGAATTTTCATCGTACCCATCACTCATGTATTCTAATACTACTTGACTGTAATGGTTGTGAACATCTAAGATAATTAACCCGTTACCCTCATCTAACTTATAAGAGCCGACTTCGGGTGTTCCGCTATCTGCTCCAAATAGGTTGTACGAAGTACCCTGAATGTAATAGTTGTAATAGTAATTAGGATAGGTATCTTGGTCAAAGAATGGTGTTAATGTATTCAATACAGGTGCGCCCGTTTTTCTTAAACTTTGAGTGGTGTAAATACTATGCCATGTAGATAGTTGGTCGTTTCTTTTATAAGTAACCACCTCGCCTCTGTCGTTAAGTACCCCTATTTTAGAATAAGATATGTAGTCCTGTGGTAGATTAGCGGTCTTGTTTGCATTTACGTCTAATACTACGGTTTTAATATTCCCTGTAATATCTAAATTGAACTCACGACTACCTTGCACCCCAATGTTATATAAACGCCTAAAACCATGCACAGACTCGTCTGCACTATTCAGGAATTGCGATACTAACTTCTTCAATGCTATCTTCATACTGTTGGTAAATCTCTTGCATCATTCATAACGTCTTGCGGTACGCTGCCTAATTGTCTTAACTTTGTCGATACTCTGTCTATAATGGCAGACTCGACATTCTTTGGAACATTCAACTCTCCATCTAAAAGATTTCCTGTTGTTGATATTGCTCCCACAAGTGAAATATTTACCGCAGTAAACATATACTGATTAATGTTATCGTAATAGATTCTCCCGTTCTCACGATACGCTAATATCGCTCCACGAACAGGGTCTAATAAATCTTGTAATCCCTTATCTTTATTCAGCATCGGTAATATCTGTCTACGTCTGCCCTGAATACCCAATGGGGTAATAGAGGCTATTTCCTGCCCTTTAGGGAGTGCCGTAGGTGTGCTTGGCATAACAGAGTACTTCTGCTTCAAAATACTGTCATATAGCACCTCTACGTTTGTAAACGTGGATATAAACGCATCGTTAGCAAAGGTTGTTTCACCTGCATTGCTACTTTCAAATGCGTCTTTACGTGCTTCAAAGGCTACCTCTTGTGCAACTAACTCCGCAATGTATCTTAAAGAGAAACGAAAATCATCCGATACAATACCGTTTCCGATTATTGTTCTGATCTGTTCTGCTATTTTTTTATAGGTCATGCTTCCTCCTTTGCTTGTACTTGTGCAAACTGTTGCAACATTCCATCCCTCATATTCATGCCCAAATCTTGAAGTACGTAGTAGATTAATTCCTCTACCTCGTCATCTTTAAACTGTGTTTGAACAGAAGTTACAGGATTATAAACAGGATTCCTGCCACTTACTTGTGATACTGTAATAGCAAATCCGCTTCCTGTTCCACCAATATTCGCTGAACTCGCAGATAGTATATTACCTAAAACATATCCGTTCCCTGCCGTAGTTACCGTAACGCTTGTCACACCACCGCCCGAAACAATAATAGTAGCTTTAGCCCCTGTTCCTGTTCCACCCGTTAGGGTTACTCCTGTATATGTACCGTTTGTATATAACGTACCATTAACCAATGTGTTTAAAGTAGTAATTCCGTTTAATGTATATCCGTACACAGCAGGTATTGGCGATTTCAAATAAACTAAGGTCGCAGTAGCTAAGGCAACAGGATAGAACTGTAAGAATGTAGAATACTGCGTGTAAATAGGAAATTCTAAACTCGGTGCTTCAATAACGCTTGATAAATGATTTGCAATTCTATCTTTCTCTACTCGTGTTATCTCGTATTGAATACCGCTTATGGTGTGTGTTAAAGCGTCTACGTGGAACATATCAACAGGGAAAGTGTATCTACCCGAACTTAGTACAGTAATAGCCGTAGGGTCGCTCATAAAGGGCGATAGGGCATCCGATACTTTTTGATTTTTATAATAGCTATCATATAACCTATTGAATAGCTTTATCTCTGCTCTTGGGAACAATAAATTCATGTCAACAGGACTAAAAGTTCCATTAAACCCGTTTTTATTGGCTCTGTACTTTATAAGGTTATATATTTCAGAAATTGTCGCCATTATTATCAATTATAAAACAAATATAAACCTATTTTTAAGCCTTTTTTTAAAACAAAAAGCCGCCACTAAAAGTGAACGGCTTTAAGACCTTAACACATTATGGAAGAATTAAGATAAGACTTTCTTCAACTGTGTGTACAGGAGTGACGCTTGTTCGTCATTACCCATTACTAAGGTCGCAACTTGCTCTGCAATGTCGCTATCTTTATTGACAGGGAATAAAACCTTCTCTGTTTCAACCATTATTAATTGACCCGATGCACCTGAAATAATGTTCTTATTCAATGCCTTAGTCACTAAGTATTTAATACTTGTCTTAGGACTAACGAAATTCGCTAAGAACGCATCAGGGAGTTGTCTTGCTTTTAAGATAACCTCTTTCTTGATTTGCTCCCCACGTTTCTCTGCATTGTCTACGTTAATTCCGAATAGCATAGCCACAGGTAGTAATTCTTCAATACTTGCGTTACGTGCAGCCGTTTCAGCTTCAAACGCTTGGTCGTTGATTTCACTTGCCTTAACCAATGTTTCGCCCTCTTTTATAAGTCTAAACACAGTCGGGACTGGGAATACTTGGTTCTTTTGGTCTTGACATAAGTCCTGAATCATCAAGGCTTGTATCTTTGTTTTTTCACTTCCCCTGACAAATAAATTACCTTCCTCGAAAATAAGATCGTTTCTTGGATCTGCAACTTGTAGGCTTGTAGGTTCAGGGTTTTGTTGCTCATCTACCCAAATACTCGGATAGCCATAGACAAAACGCCATCTACGCATTTCTCCCTCATGTAATGCTACACCCTCATTTGGGCATATATAATACGGTGGATAAAGACTTTCAATAGACCTGCCTGTCTTATTGTCGATTGGCTTTAACCTTTCGTAAGTCTTGATTAATTGGAACTGATAAACCCTTTTTGAGTCTATCTTAAATGTTGGCTCATCCATCTCTAATACATCGGATTCTGCCTTTCTCCCAAAAGCGGGATTACCTCTTTTTTTCTCTGCTACTTCCATAATGATTTTTAATTGTTAAAAAATATAAACCCCCTCAAATTAGAAGGGGTTTATTTTGGTTTATTGACCTTTCATAATAAGGTACTGACTTGCTCCGTACACTTTTACTCCGAAGTAACCGATAGTAGTGTAAACACTTTCTGCGGTTGGTGAAGTTGGAGTGGATGCAAACAATCCTGTGTTGGCGGTGTGCCATTTCATACCTCCACCACCGGGGTTTTGGTAAGTTACACAGAAACGTGGTACAGTTACAGTTTGACCGTTTGAATCCATCGCCTGTGTTTTTCCAACAGGAATCATCATCATAAAGTTGTTACGTAGCCCGTTACCGCTTGAACCGTACATTTGCGCTTCGTCAAACAGTTGGTAGTTGGTCAAGTTGTACTTACGACCATATACACTTACTGATTGGAAGTTTATACTCAAATCAATTCCGTTACGGTTTACGCCTTCAGCATAAATGATTGCACCGTTGTTTACAGTATTGAAGAAAGCGTTCTGCATATTGATATATGAAGTCTTGTCGGCAAGAATATCATACTCCTTTGGAGCACCTACTGCTGACAATGCACGTTCTATCGCTGCAAGTGTAGTCTGAATACCAAAAGTATTAAATGTACCATTGATACCGTTTGCTTCTACTTGCTTGATAACACCATTAGAACCCGACTCTGCATAACCTAAGTTATTGGTTTGAGTAGATTCCATGATTAAGTACTCTCTCTCCAAAAGTAAAGACATATCGTCATCACGCTTCTGCTTGTAAGTAAAATAGTGCTGACCACCAATCTCAAACTCGATTCTCTCTGCCAACGCAAGGTCAGTCAAGGTACTATCCTTTCTCAACTCGGTATTAAAGTTAGCATATCTGTCAATGTTACGGATGATAGTTTCGGTTTTTGTTGAACCCTCACCTAAGTATTTCTGACCTCTGTTCAATAATTGGTCGCCTGCCAAAACAGATACATTTTCTCCTGAATTTACAGGGGTAAGCACGAAAGTATGTGCATACGGTGTAGCTTTGTTCGATGTAGACACTCTACCCTCGATACCTGTACGTGAGTTGTAGAAAATTAACCCTGATGTTGGTAATGACTCTGTACCCGCCAAAGAATAACTTCCTGCTCCAACGGTAATAGTAGCTGCTGCTCCTGCTGATACTGAAACTGTTGCTGATGCGGAAACAAACCCCATATAACGACCATGAGATTCATACCATCTCACTTCTTTGTTATCGGACTTCTCAATGTTACCTGCCAACTCGTTGACCATAACATAAGGTACATAATTGTATTTTTCGATGAACTTGCTCATAGCAATTACGTTCACGACATTTAGACCACTTGAAAGTAGCCCCTGTCTGCTTACAGACGATTCTGCATACTGTGCAGGTGTGGTATTTGGTTGTATAATTGACATTTCTTTAGTTTAAAAAGTTAAATATTTTTGTTAGTAACCCCATACAGCCATTGCAGGGTCAACTTTTTTAACTTCGGGAGAAATACCATTTCTTGTTAAATCGACATTCTTTATTTCGGATACGACTTCTTTTGTTGTGGCATTTTTTGTGGTTGTTGCGACTTTACTGAGCATCTTGTCAAAATTCTTGAACCTATACACGTCTTCGGCTATGTTCTTGATATTTGCATTCCCCTCCTTGTCAAACCACCCCCTGTTAGTTAAATAAGACACCGCATCAAATGATTTCATTTCGCTTGTAAGTTCTGACCGTTCACTATCTGTTATTGAGTATTTGACTTCCTCGCCATTTACCTTTAATGATAGTTCCCTTAAATCAGGCATTGCAGACTCTACGTTTTGCTCCCATTGATTGTTTATTTCGGCAATCTGTTCGGGAGTAAGCTCATTCGGTGCTTCGACCTTTTCTATTTTTGGTAACTGTATATTCTTTTTTTGCTCCTCCAAAGAGATTCTAAAATCTCTTGCATCTCTTGCAAGTAAAATCTCTCTTTCCTCTATTCGTTCATTGTACTCGAAAGCACTTTGAAATTCATCGGGATAAATGTCTTGGTCAATCTCTGATAAGTCTTTCTTCTTGGCTATACTTCCGTACTTTGACTTTAGTTCTAACTCAATATCCTTTGCAGTCCATTTTGGGTTTGCCCTGACTAACCCCTCTTTTACAATATCGTGATCGGACATTGTATTATAGTCCTTTCTTTTTTCGGTAAGGAAATTGTAAATACTATCCTCATCGCCTTTCTGAAATGCTTCAAATAAAGACTTTGCATCTTCACTCTCAAATTCAGGGTACTTCTCGATTATCTTTTTGACAACTAGTTCCGTTCCCTCTGTTTCAACTATGTCTTCTTGAACATCTGCTACAACTTCGGCTTGTACTTCTGTTTGTACCTGTGCTTGTACTTCTACCTGTTCTGAAATTTGCTCTACAACTTGTGTTTCTACTTCTGGTTTGACCTCGTCATCCCATACGTTACTATTATCAATTACTTCCATATTACAAATATATATTGTAATTTTTAATGTTTTTTAATCTTGCTATTGCATCATTTCTTCACCCTGCATCATTTGTTGTTCACCCATCTGACCTTGTTGCATAGCCATCTGTTCTTGCTCCATCATTTGTTGCTCCTGCATTTGTTGCTCCTGCATTTCCTGTTCTTCAATGCCCTGTATTTGTTGTTCTAATAATACCGATGAAAGAATATTGGTTTGCTCTATACCCTCTAATGCCCATGCAGGGATTTGGTCAACAGTCCCACCCTCTTTGTTTAGGATAGATTTAATAACCTCTACTTTGGCTATTTGAGTGAATTTAATTGATTCAGATGATTTTAAAGCCTCTATTTCGTCTAACCTTGCTTGTGCTTGTAGTAGTGCTTTAAGTTGCTCTAATTCCATCTCGCCCTGTGATTTAGCCTTAGCCGCCTCGATTGCCGCCTCCGTATTTGATTTCGATTGTTGGATGCCTTCTTCCATTTTCGCCTTCCTACGCTTCTTTTCTCTTGATGCCAACATATAACTTGCATACTTTATGTTAGACTTCGCCAATAGTCGTATATCAATAGCATCTTGGAGCGTGATAGTATCGTTAGCTAAACACACCTGAATGTTTTGTTCCAGCATTTGTGCTTCCTTATCATCTAAGATTGCTTCGATTTTAACATCAAACTGTGCCCTCTCGAAATCATCTGTGCCCTCTACACGAATATATTCTACTCGGTCTGAACCTAATGCTTGTCTGTATCCATCGTAATAAGTAATGCCGTCCTTTTTACCATATACCAATATATCCCATAACCGCATTTGAACAATTCTTGCAGTTCTCTTATACATATTTAGATAGGCATTGTAAATATAGTTGGACGCACTCTCCCCGATTTGCCTTGCATCTTGCAGGACTTGTTTTCCTACCGCTTGGTTGCTTAACTGACCTTCCGCTAAGTTGTTTGTACCTACAATACGCATTAATTTATCGTACTCTGCGTTCCAGACACCCATCAACTGATTCAGCTTATCGCTAAAAGGTACATTCTTTGGTTGTATCGGTGCTTGTCTTTGCCCCTCGCCGTCATCTTCTTTCCTTTTGTAGTACTGAATACCCGTTTGTTTGTATATCCTGTAAATCTCAAATGGAGATAGGTTTTTTAAGTCTTGCCCCAATGTAATATCCGACATCGTGGAAATATCTACCTCGAAGCCATCGGGTGCTGCTGCTGCAATTATCTTTTGTTGCTGTAACGCTACCAACTGCATAATCTTAATCGAGGGTATCATGGTTTCAATCATTGGCTTGTTTACCATCTTATGATTGTTATACATGAACACTATGTAAGGCAGTTTAATCTCTGTCAGGTTATCTTGTGGCTTAATCATGTTCTTAGCTAGCCCCCACGATAATACATAGGGCGTGTCTACAATATGGATACCGCAGTACTCTACAAAGTACGGTTTAGTTTTTTTGTATTTAGAACCTTCTTCTTCTTTGGAGAACCACTCTACCTTAGTTAGCTTCTCACTACCAAAACTATCGTTCCAAACTTTGTACTTTAATCCGTACAGGGTTTTTAAAGATAGCATTACTACGGTAACGGTAAATGAGTCATACGGTCTTGCTAATGCAGAACTCCATTGTGGATTCCAATCCCATGACCACTCATTCGCATTACCATTAATACCTTTTTGGCTTCGGGCAAGTTCAAATAGTTTTTCTTCTGTTATCTTGTTCGGGTATTGTAAGCGAATATCCATGATACTCATTTGGGTACAACGACCCATGTATTGAGCATCTTCTAAATCGTCACGCTCCGAATAACCACTAATGATATTTTCGGGTTTCTCAAATGGGGTTTTAATCCTGCCATTCGGGTCAATATATGGGCATATCATGGATATACCGCAATTAATTAGGTCTGTAAGGATTCTATCTTTGATTACGTCTGACCAACTGTTATCATAAAAAACAAGGTCAATGCCCTGTTCCATGATTACTTCTTCCCTCTCCTTGTAGTTAAATCCAAACTCAATATCTATTTCTGCTTCACTTTCAGGGTCGTCATCATTAAATTCCTCTAACTCTATTCCTGATGTTTCTTGAAGTTGCATGATTTGCTCTTTATTCTTTAGCTTAAAGAGTGCATTGGCTTTGGCTTTTTCCTTTTTTGTTTGAGATAAAGGGTCTACTGCATTACATTGTATTTTCTCTATGCGTTGCAAGTATCTATCTTTTAGCCTATTAATGAACGGGATAGCAATAGGTAATGGGTCATACGCTAAATTGATTACGGACATCGCTCCATCTAAGTCCAAAATGTCTTTAAACTCGGTCATGTCCTGCATACCGAAAGCGTAAGAACGGTTGTATTCATACCTACGTTTTCTATCTGCTGCACTCTCCGCAGAACCTACTCTCCATTTTTCGTAGGCAGTCCGCATAAAATTTAACCCATACTGCTCACTATTTTTATCTGCATCGGGAGCAAGTGGATTCTCAAAGTTGGATGGTATTGGCATAATCTATTTAGTATTAGACAAAACTAATGCAAATATTATAGGGTTTTTTAATAGTACTTTTTAGACTTCCTTACTTGCATAAAATTAATTAATTTGGGTTCTACAATTTTCTTTCTAAAGTCAGACTTTAATCCCATCAAGGAATACCCCCACCCCATACAAGCATCGTAATCCGTTCTATCGTTTATATTAAAGCCTAACATATCTTTTAATAGTCTTAGGAATTTTATTTTGTGCATTTTATTTAAAGCGTACTCTACCATTTCTGTTAGGTGTTGCTCTCTCGCTTCTTTGTCTTGTGGGGCGCAACCGTACACCTCTGAACCGTTTGCCCTCTTGGTTGGTATTAAATACCCATGTAATTTAGGTGCGGTTTCAGGGGATGCAAGTCTTGTACTTGGGTGCATGGCATAATCTACCCAATCCGTAGGGGCACGTTCTCCTAACATACGTATTCCAAAGTACTCTAATCCCCAATATATTTGGTCAAAGAAAGTCTGTTTCGTATCGGGTCTACCCAAAAACATAGCACATGGATAGTCTGAATTTTCGGGGTTTAAACTATCATAACGCTTATGTATTAAACAGCAAGCATCTGACCCTTTGTCTACCGTTTGCCTTGAATTAGCGAATGGGTCAAGCCCTGCACTCCCGAATGAGGTGTTGTCGGGGCATTTTATACTTCCTTGATAGACCGACTTATTGTGATTTTCTGGAAATTCAAGGATATACCACATCCCTATATTGCTATCCTCAAAGTAAACCTCGCCATTTTCTCTTTTCCTGAACCGACCACTTCTCCCGTTTTCGGATAAGCCTGTGCCCTCTAATAGCGTTTCAATACGTTCTATCTGATTGGTTAGTTCCTCTAAGTTAAAGTGGCATTGGTTGTTTACGCCCCTGAATACTTCAATCCACTCAAAAGGATACATTCTAATCCAATCGCCTAACTTTTCGGGGTTGTTTGCAAGTTGAAGCCTTCTCTCTTGCAGGTATTGCCTTGCACCAATATTCGGGTTTGGGCACACTTTTTTACCCGTAATAGGGTCACGCACTTCTTCTAAGTATGCTGATTGTTCAGGGGTAGGGTTTTCAATAACAGAGTTTCCGTACTTATCAATGTATCCGTAATACCCCCTAAAACCTTCTAAGAAAAATCTTTTAAGTCGTGATGGTGTTTGACCAATACTATCTACCTTGCCCAAATGGTTTGATGCCAACCAAATATTCTTAAAGTTGTCACCGCCCTTGTCGCCCTTGTTTACTGTACTAAATACAGATATATGTCCACTAACAGAAGCACCGACAACCAATGTTTCACTAATATTTGATAGTAAAACTTCTACGTTACACTCTTCAATTTTAGCGGCTTCGTCTAAAGTTATCCTTCGTGCCTTTCTACCATCGTAAGAGTTTTCAGCCGTTGGTAGCCAATTTATTCTATTGTTTTTACCCTTGTCGGCAGATACCGTTCTGTTATTTGCCGAAATTCTCGCTCTTGGTTTAGCGATATGAAGTTCTGTTTCTGCCACCTTTGCTAATTCAGGAATAAGAAATTCAGGTAGTTTCTCTAATCCGTTCTTAACCATTAGGTACATTTCTTTGGCATCAATACCTGTTTTAGAAACAATACCTTGTAGGGTGTTTTCTTCAAGAAGTCCAATTAAAAGCATGATTGATGCCGCCATTGAGGACAATCCAACCCTACGACCTTTGATACCGCAATCCCCTAATGTAAAATCATCGTCCTCGCATAGCTTGTAGAAGTTTAGATATTCTAAAGAGGTGTCTTTATATATCGGGTATATATCCTCTTGTAGCTTGAACCATTGATGAAAGAAATAACAGTATTTATTGAAGTAGGTAGGGAAACCATTTATGAAAACCCATTCGCCATGATGTAGTCGGTGTATTTCTTCGATAAACCATTCCATCTGACCAGACTGCGGTGCTTGATGCCATAGAACGCCCTCTTTTACGTCTGTATTCCAATCCCATTGTAAATACGTTTCATCCCTGAACCAAATCTGATCTTCGTTTGGTAACTCAAACCCCCGAATTTTATACATATCGGGGACAGGTGGAGTAACATAGTCTATGCCCTGAATAGACGACCTTATAGGCTTACCCTCTTTCCATGTTCTTACTCTTGGAACATATTCAGCATCAGATTCCTGTGCCTCTTGCTTCCTTTTCTTTTCACCCCTATGCTGATTTGCCGACATTCTTGTTCATTACCTTTTTTGCTACCTGCTCAAATATATTCTCGCCTGTAAATTCCTGTGGTTGCTCTTCCTCCTTCTTACTCTTTCCTACTTTTGCTGATATTGTTTTGGACTTATTATCCTCTCCCATTAACACTACAATTTTAGTAAACATTTTATCATCTTTTAACACTTGCCCATCCTCACGTATAGTTTCTAACTCCTTTGCAATCTGTTTCTTCATTAATTGAAGTTCATTTGTTAGGTCATTAGAGCCAAATAGCGCCCCCTCTAAATACGTTATGTAGTCAGACTGTTGCTGTGTTAATCCATCTAAGTTAGGCTTTTTCATACAAACTTGGCTGCAATTTCGTTATGGTGTAGTTTTACGTAGTCCCTATCTTGGTAGGATAGGTAGTATTGGCTATCATCTTCGGTACACACAATATCCCCCACGTTTATTTTATAATCTTCCTCTTTGAACCCTTTTGGTAGTTTAACGGTTGACCTGTTCTTTGGAACGTGGAGGATTCTTATTTTCAAGGTTTCCTTTTTCTTTTCATCAGAGGTCAGGTAAATTCCGCTATCTGTTTTTACTGCATCGGTATAGACCTGCTCACCCAAGTACATATCGTCTGCCATAATGATTTCATCCCCATCTATTTTAAAGAATACGTGATAAGGGTAAACCATGAAATAGCTTTCTCCGTTAATTTCGTATTCCTCGTCTGCCTCCCTTGCCATGTAGTGAAAGAATAGCTTGTCCCCCTTTTTATAGTCAGGGGTCGTAAATCCAACCGTTGCTATTTGTGGATGAACCTCTTTCATGTTGAAATTTTCCATCCATCGTGTTTCTTCGCCACCATGTTCGGTATGCACCCACATATCGGGTCGCATAATTTCTACGCCACCCACGTTAAACACCTTGTTGTGCTTTTTGTCAAACTGAACAAACATTCTATTATACATACCGATTGATTTATCTGTTAAGTATCATTGCGTAATTAGCATTTTCCGTACCCAAGTTATATCCTAAAGAATAGGCCGTATTAACCCACCCACGAATAATAGCAAGTTGCTCATCATTTAGTTCTGGAAACTCTTTTTGTATTTCCTGTGGCGTTACGACTTTTTCTTCCATGTTATTTATTTAAAGTCCTTAGATTTTAGTCCACGAGTATAGCTGTAATAATTTATTGATGTCCCAATATCGTCTAAACAATCGTAATACCAATTAATAATCAGTCCAGCCTTTTGTTTAGAATTTATATCCCAAACAATATCGTGCATATTGAAGAAAAAGTCACTACAAATAGCAATCCCACCAATATTGTCACCAACCCAACCACCGTTCTCCATGTCTTGCTTTATGCAAAATTCATGCAAATAGTCATTACAAGCGGGTTCGTAATCCTGTTTTAATTTATCAATCTTTTTCATATACAAATTCTGTCTATTCGTAATTGGTTTACCTTACTTAGTAATCTCTCTTTTAAAATCCAATCCCATGCCAAAGAGTTTATATGCTCCATAAAAACAGGCAGCTCCTTAATATCTGAAAAGGAAGGATTGACACCATTTGAAATATCTACAACAAAGTCGTGTTTAAATTCAGGCAACTCCGTATTACCCATAAACGCTGACCCTGCATACGTGGCTTCTAATAGTGCTATATTACTCTTACCAATATTGAATACGTTTGTTAGTAACGGGAAGAAAGCAATATTGGCATTTAACTCGTGGTATTCTTTGTAAAACTGCATCAGCGTAACAGGGTCAGTATATTCCATGTTATTCATTGCCCTTTCCTCGATATGCTTAAATCTGCTACCCTGAAACCTGAACTTCCAATCTTGGTTGTCGTTTATCATGCTCACAATATCGTTTATATTCTGATAAACGTCTGCATCGTGGCTACCACCACCCCGATATGCCATAATTTTTGTATCCCTATTGAACGGCTTTTTATCCTCTACTTTAAATATGTAGTCGTTGTGAGCATTGGGTATAATATGGATATTCTTATTAAATGGCTTATAAATATGTTTAATGCTTGGCGTAGTTACCCAAACCTCGTCTGCCAAATGAATAGCTTTCTTGATATTTGTTTTCTGCTCACTAAGCGTAATACTTGCGTTGTTGTGGAATGGTACGTTTAATAAATCATCATCGTAATCTAAGATAACCCTTAGTCCCATGTCCTTTGCTAACTTAATTAAGGATATATGAGGTTCATGTGATGGCCTTTGGAATATAAACGTATCGTAACCCAAGAACATACTCCAATCGTAATTGTTTGTTATAGTATGTAGGTTAGTAACATTTATGTCGTTAGAATATAGGTATTTAAGCACACCCCCCATTCTGTAAAAGGCAGAGGCGTTTGTTTCAAGCATACTTAGGTAGCAAATGTTTTTCATATTCTTTGGTATATTCTGTTATGAATTACGTTAAATACAAACAAAAAATCTTCGGCCTCCTCTGTTTTCTCCCACGCTAAGACACCATCACTAACCGACTGTATCCCCTGAAAGTACCCCCAAGGCATATTTAAGTCATTACAGGCATCGTCAATCACAAGGTATCCACCGCTTTTAACCATAGGTGCATAATACGCCAAATCGTTGTCAATGTGTTCCCTCGAATGTCCACCATCAATATACACCACGTCATACGGAGATACCATTTCCGCTTGTTTTATTATTTCAGGGTTCTCGCTTAAACCATGAAATATCATTGGTTGCTCCTGCTTGTATAGGTCGTGTATATTTTTAATGAAAAGGGCGTAATCTCCCTCCCAATCTATTCCTGTACTGTCTAATGGTGTTACCCCATAAACCCTGCAATTAGGATTAAGTAGTTTAAAAACAGATAAAGACGCTCCTTTAAAGCACCCTATTTCAAGTATTTTAGGCTCTTTAACAAGTTCCCCAAACAGTAGTTTCCACATTCCCCAAAACGGTCTTTCTCCAAACCCGTACACATGGTTCTCGACAAAGGTTCTGTGTTCGCTTAATACCTCATCAGAGTTTACTAACTCGGTTAGACTGTTTTTTACTAACTCGTGAAATTCGGGTGTGTCTACCCACGTTTCTTTTAGTTCATTAAATGTCATATTCTTTGGTATAACGCTTTCTTGTTGCCCTTTTTTATTAACTCAAACCCCAATCCAATAATGAACGGTTCTACTTCTTCATCATGTGGATAAAAATCTAAAATATCATCAAAAATCCAGCAACCCCCCTTTGGTGTCCTTTGTTTGAAAAAATTAATCTCTGCTAAAATCTCCTTTACGGCATGGGGAGCATCGAAATGTACCACGCTATACTGATTAATAACTTCCTTAAAGTCTTTGTAGATCGGAACGCCATTTTTAAACGAATTAAAAAACTCGGTGTCCTCTAAGGTGTAGTGGTTGAAATAAACTCCGATAGATTCTGAATAGGCATATAACGCTTGCATAGCCTCGTTCTTCATCGTGTTGGTGTAATCAAGCCTAACTTTCTCGTTCTCCTTGTGGAAGTACTCTATGTTACCGTAGGGGTCAACGCCTATAACAGACTTGTCGGGGCAGTATTCTTTAACTGCATCCATTAATGTCTTACAACCCATGCCACGCCTGACACCTAATTCAATACATAAACCCTTTACGTCTTTACTTAGCCTAACCGCTTCGGTTAGGTATTCGTATTCTGCTGAATCTCCCTGTATTCCTACCATATTATTTTTTTGTACGTTGTAAATGCGAATATCAATCCACTCCATCTCCGATATATCAAATACGCCTGTTGCTTCATCCATGTTTTGTGTACAAAGTCTGCCATACTTGCTTGAAACTAAACATTCCTCGCCACGTACAGTACACCTCCACTTATTTTTCCCACACTGCTTTTCTTTTTTTAGTTTACATGAAACCACTATTATTACTTGATTACCCACACTACAAATCTATCAAATTTAAGACTTTGCTCATATCGGTTCGACCATTTCCATGAAACAGAACCCCATTGCTATTGGTTTTCAAATTGTGAACTCTGCCATCTTTGTACTCGAAATCATCCTCTGCAATAAATGAATAGCATTGGAACACCTCGCAACCATAGTCTAAAACAAACTTGCTTGGCTCATGTAAAAATTCAATAGTAAGCCAAAGTTGGTCGTCACTTGAATATAGCGGTGGATTTTTTTCAATCATATCCATAAACGCCCCTCTCGGTGCGTAATAAGTACCTGAATTGATATATTTCCAATCGGTGTCTACTTCGGGGTAGTGTATTGCTAATGAACTGTCAGGCCAACACCCCTTCTCTACACTTACAAGCATTTTGGTTCGGTCTTTGATTTTTTCAATAACCTCTTGCGGAGTAGATAAAGCAATAACATCGTAAGCATCTACAAATATAAGTTCTTTAACGTCAGGGTTGTTATTGAAGTAGTTTGCCACCTCAATTAACTTAGTGCCGAATCCCTTCCACTCTGAAAGTATCACTTCTATATCCCATCCGAACTTCTGTGCAGAACTGATTAGATTTTCTAAACCCCTTACGTCTAAATGGGATGCTACGGTAACTAATTTCATTTCTCAAAGGGGGTATAGTAAATATCTCTCACGCCACTTTTGTAGTCATCTGCTATTTCTGAAAACTCGTCAATAACCAAACCTGCTTCATTTTGTTTTTGTTTTGTGTATTCACCTAACCCATCGTCTAAATGGACAATAGGGATACTCGGTAGGAAAGCATTTACGAATCCTGCCTTTTCTGACCTTACACAAGCAAGTACATCTTCCCAACCGTATTTTGCAGGTTGATACAGGTAGCCTATCGTGTCTAACAGTTTCGGGTTAAACATCGTACAAGTTCCGATAATATCCGAACATAGTTCTAAAATAATCCAACTCTGACCCCTCTGGTGAGGTACTGATACTAACTTTGTCTGATAGGTAGGATTTTCGTGGTCTTGCTTCTGTATTACCTCTGTACGCTTTAGTCCTAATATACCTAAGTCGGGGTAACGCTCAAAACATTCTTCCATTTTTTCTACCCAACCGCTTTCGCTAATAGTTACATCGGAATCTATCTTAATTACGTATTGCCCTTCTTTCCTTTGTCTTATTCCTAAGTTTACCGCTTCGGCAGTACCTAAATTGGTTTTATTGTATGATATGGTAAGGTTTTTTCTATGAAAATTCCTATTAAACATAAATGTAAAATTTTCATAAAAACTAAGCATTTCCTCGCAACTATCATTATCGCTTATAAACAACTCGTGCTTATTAAAATCTACCGTTTCCAATAATTTTGATAGCGTTTTTTTAGCATATTCTAACCGATTATTTGTTTCGGTTACGTAGGAAGCCATTACTATTAGTGCCATATTTAATTAAAAAAACCCAACACCGAGCTGGTGTGCGGAAACACACGGCAAAAGTTTGCACGCTCTGATGTTGGGTATGGGTTTAAGGTCTGAATTGTTTTTTTTTGATTTTCCATGTATAGTTTCCGCTTATCAAAAGTGAGTATTATTTTTTACAATACCAAATTAAAAAACAACTTTTCTTTTAAATTATCTTTACCACAGTTAATAAACCATTAAATCATAAAATCATGGCAGTAGCAATTAGTTCAAATGTACTTCAATTACCAAATGGTACATCATTCGCAGGGTTAGCAAACCCTTGTCCAGTTTACCTTATCGGTACGGACTACATTCAGGAAGTAACCGCAGCATCGGCAGCACAAATTGCTCAGTTCCCCGGAACGGCCTCTATTATCACCGTAAATTTTTACGCTAATAATCAGGTGATGACAGGTGCTTATTGGTCGTCTATTTCAGTAGCAAGTTTGCTGACTGCAATTAACGCCTAAGAATGGGTAGTGTTAAATGAAAAAAGCCATGACAATTACTTGCATGGCTTTTTCTTTTTTAATGACCTGTATTCTGTTCTTACGGTAAGAATATAAGTTACTTCTTCTTTAGTGCTTTCTTAATCACATCACTTGATTGAGCACCGTACATTGGTTTCTCCCCTTTTTTCATTATTGGGTTTCCGATAGCCCTTCCTAAGCCTACTCTTTTTAGAGAATCAACACTTTTCTTTGATGCCTCCCCTTTTGGGTATAGCCTTACTGTTTCTTGTGTAACCTTTCTCATTGGTTTTGCAGTTACCCTGACTTCTTTAAGCATTACGGGGCGTGGTTCTATTTTCTTCTTTGCCATAACTATGTGTTTTCAACAAAAGTAAATAATAATTGTGTTCTATTATTAATATCCTCTTTAACAGAAACATTTATCGTATGTATTACGGGTTCTATTTTTATCGGTAGGACTATTGGAAGTCGCAGGTCTAAGTTCTTTGGTGGGGCACAATGTCTTATCTCTCGTTTAACGTCACAATGATTTGCTCTGTGCCATTGTCCATATACTCTTGATGCTTGTAGACTGTTTATCTCCCATACGTGGGACTGTATCTCGTAGAATAACCTTTCAAAACCCGACATATCACCATTCTTTGC
>Ga0209414_1000408_pt1 | contig 20489 bp, 22 predicted proteins | sample LakVidmifraction_4_FD_181154 | JGI IMG/M metagenome (GOLD analysis project Ga0209414, IMG submission 181154) | Hypersaline microbial communities from Lake Vida, Antarctica - Brine Hole Two &gt;0.2 micron (SPAdes) (version 2) | ecosystem: Environmental > Aquatic > Non-marine Saline and Alkaline >... | reverse complement strand
ATGCCGCCCGCTGCAGCTAATGGTAGATTGACCACCACACGACTGTCTAAAATACGATCAGAGGTGGTGCTGGAAATCACTGGTTTCCGGATGGACACTTGCTATGCAACTCCTAGCAATGGAGAACGACGAATGAAGGGGGAGTTTTTTGCCGTAGGGCTGCCCCAGTTCCTCAAAACATGCCAGCTCGGCATGAACCCTGCCATAGCCTTTTTGGTTATGGCCAGGGGAAGCCTTAGTGACAACACGACAACGTCATGGAGCGCACAGTCGATCTTCAATTACACCGGAATCGCTAGACGTCGAGCAAAGGAGGCTATAACAAATCTCGTCGACTCCAACTTAGTTGAACAAACCAAAGGAGGTACAAAACCTAAATACACACTTCAGAAGCCCAGGAACGACAAGGAGCTGGCTTGGCTACCAAGCACTCTCGTAGATGGAGTAGGACGAGAAGTCCCGCCCCTTATGAGGCTCAGAGAAGTAGGCGACGTTGCGCTACTGCGGGTATTTATAGAGCTCTACAATGAGCAAGATTTGGAAAGCGATGGAGGCATCCCTAGAACTCTAGCCTGGACTGTCTTCCGCAGGAGTGCGCTTGGCGAGATTGGCCCTTTCACGCTCTATGGCTTTGACATAGAAGACCGCTGGGCAGCTGCGGCCGGCATTCTTGGAAAATTCCATGGGCAGAAGAATGCTGCTGGCTGTAGAGGCGCTTGGATTGCTCTGAGGCCTCTCATAGACATGGGCCTTGTTCATGAAACACTCTATATGGCGGAGTCCCAAAATCAAGAAGCTGAGCTGATTTATCCGGTCACAGAAGAAACTGAGGCAGCAGTCGGTACGCTACTGCAGTGGATCAACGACAAAAACATGTACGGTTTAATCTCGAAGGTCGACGAGTTTGAACGCTTAGGAGTAGCGCTAACCCATATAAAACATGCCTGCCTTGTTGGGGGCTTGCGCCTTCACTATCGCGCCAAAACTTCAAAAACCTCTCGCTGGTGGGCTAGAGAGCGGCAGCAGGTCGAGGCCATGGTTGGGCTTGTGAACTACACGTGCCATAAAGAGGACCCCATAAAGTGTGCACATCAAGGTTAATCAATGGATATCAAAGAAATTCAAAGAAATTCAAAGAAATTCAAAGAATCGTAAATATTAATACTCGTAAGACCAGGTGCGAACATAGCTTCGCACGCGCCGCAATGAGGCATGAAACATGAATTCGATGATGCACATCTACTCGACAATCCAAACTGAGCAAGCATTCACGGGTAAGCAGCAACCAAAGCCTCAATCACTTAAAGGAGGGTGTCTTCTATACAGATTCCCAATCACAAGGCCCCCGAATATACGACCAGCTCCTATACCCATAATAAGAACTCGCTTCGCTGCCCACGTTTTGCTCGCACTTGTACTCGTACCAAGATGATTTAGCCAAGCCTTCTGAAGGCTGTCATTTTAAGCTACTCTGAAGCCACAAAACCACGCAAATCCAAATGGTTGCAAACAGGAAGTAACGGCGGCGAGCAAATGGATAAGAAAAAACTCACAGAGCGGGATATCTGCACCAAGTTCATCAACCCAGCACTGGAAAAGGCAGGCTGGGATATGCTGAAACAGGTACGGGAAGAAGTGTCATTTACTGCTGGCCGCATCATCGTGCGGGGCCGCTTGCACACCCGGGGCAAACGCCGTCGAGCAGACTATGTCCTCAGCTACAAAAAGAACCTGCCCATCGCCATCATCGAGGCCAAAGACAACAACCACAGCCTTGGCGACGGCATGCAGCAAGGGCTAGCTTACAGCGATGCTCTGGACGCCCCCTTTGTGTTCAGCAGCAACGGCGACGGTTTCCTCTTCCACGACCGCACAGGGCTCTTCGGCCAGACCGAAACAACTCTGCAACTGAGCGAGTTCCCTTCACCGGAAACGCTGTGGAATCTGTATTGCCAGTACAAAGGCATTAGTAGCCAAGCGCGCAAAATTGTAGAGCAGCCCTACTACGATGACGGCAGTGGGCGCACGCCTCGTTACTACCAAACCGTGGCCGTTAACCGCACCGTAGAAGCCGTCGCCAAAGGCCAAAACCGTATTCTGCTGGTCATGGCCACAGGCACTGGCAAAACCTTTACCGCCTTTCAAATTATCTGGCGGCTTTGGAAAGCCAAACAGAAGAAACGCATTCTGTTTCTGGCTGACCGCAACATTCTGGTAGACCAGACCAAGAACAACGACTTCAAACCCTTTGGCCAGGCCATGACCAAGGTCACCAACCGCACGGTAGACCCGTCCTACGAGATTTACTTGTCCCTTTACCAGGCGGTGACCGGCAGCGAAGAAGAGCAGAACATCTATAAACAGTTCTCGCCGGACTTTTTCGACCTTATCGTTATCGACGAATGCCATCGCGGCAGTGCCTCGGTAGACTCAGCCTGGCGCCAGATTCTTGATTACTTCTCCACCGCCACCCACGTTGGCCTGACTGCGACGCCAAAAGAAACCAAAGAAGTCTCTAACACCGATTACTTCGGCGAGCCGATATACTCCTATTCGCTCAAACAAGGCATCGAAGACGGCTTTCTGGCCCCCTACAAAGTGGTGCGGGTAGATCTGGACAAAGACCTTCAAGGCTGGCGCCCATCCAAAGGCCAAACCGACAAACACGGCGAGCTGATAGAAGACCGCATTTACAACCAGAAAGATTTCGACCGCCAGCTAGTACTGGTAAAGCGCACCGAAGTAGTCGCCGGCAAAATCACCGAGTTTCTGGAAAGCTCTGACCCCTTTCAGAAAACCATCGTGTTCTGCGAAGACATCGACCACGCCGAGCGCATGCGCCAGGCGCTGGTGAACCTGAACCCGAAGCGGGTGCAGGAAAACCGCAAATACGTGATGCGCATTACCGGCGACGAACAGGAAGGCAAAGCCGAGCTCGACAACTTCATCAACCCGGAAGAACGCTACCCCGTTATTGCCACCACCAGCAAACTGATGACCACCGGCGTGGATGCCCAAACCTGCAAACTCATCGTGCTGGATCAGCGCATACAGTCCATGACCGAGTTCAAGCAAATCATCGGCCGTGGCACCCGCATCAACGATGATTACAACAAACACTGGTTCACCATTCTGGACTTCAAAAAAGCCACCGAGCTTTTTGCAGACCCGGATTTTGATGGCGACCCGGTGAAGGTTTACCAGCCCAAAGCCGGCGACCCGATTAATCCAGACGTGGATGAAGCAGACGACGGCTCAGAGCCCGACGAACACCCCTGCGCGGAAGACGCCGAAGGCTATGAAGTAGAACCAGACTCAAACTGGGAGAACGACGACGGCAACACCTCTGGCGGTGAAGAGGAAGAAACAGGCCGGCCAAAACGCATAAAATACGTGGTCGGCAACGTTGAAGTCGCCGTTATTGCCGAGCGCGTCCAATACCTGGGGCCGGATGGCAAACTCATCACCGAAAGCCTGAGAGACTTCACCCGCAAACAGGTGAAAGAACAATACGCCTCCCTAAACGACTTCCTGCGCCGCTGGCACCAGGCCGACCGCAAGCAGGTCATTATCGACGAACTGACGGAACAAGGCGTTATCTGGGACGACCTCATAAAAGATGTCAGCAAGAAGCTGGGCGCCGAGCCAGACCCGTTCGATGTTATCTGCCACATCGTTTACGACCAGCCACCGTTCACCCGCAAAGAACGCGCGGAACAGGTACGCAAGAACAACTACTTCAGCCAGTACCAAGGCGCCAGCCGACAGGTACTGGACGCACTGCTGCAGAAGTACACCGATACCGGCATTGAATCCATTGAGGATGTTAAAATCCTTACCCTCGCGCCCTTTAGCCAGATTGGCGCGCCTATAGAGCTGATTGATGCTTTCGGCGGCAAACCTGGCTACACCGAAGCGGTAAGAAGCCTAGAACAAGAGCTGTACCGGAAAATCGACTAATCACCGGCTTTCGTAACCCCCCTATTTTTTACATCTCAGGAATGCATTACCTATGTCTATCAGCAGCACCATTAAATCCATTCAGGACATCATGCGCAAAGACGTTGGCGTAGACGGCGACGCCCAGCGCATAGGCCAGTTGGTGTGGATGCTGTTCCTGAAGATTTTTGACGACCGCGAACAGGAGTGGGAAGTCCTCTACGACAACTACAAATCCCCGCTTCCAGAACATCTGCGCTGGCGCAATTGGGCCGCCGACCCGGAAGGCATGACTGGCGACGATCTAAAAGGCTTCATTGATAACAGCCTGTTTCCCGGCCTGCAAACTCTGGAGCCCGCCGGCGACGATTACCGCGGCGTGGTTATCCGCAATGTATTTGAAGATGCCTACAACTACATGAAATCCGGCCAGCTGATGCGCCAGGTGATCAATAAGTTACAAAGCGGCGTAAATTTCAACAAATCCGCCGAGCGCCACGAGCTTGGCGATATGTACGAACAAATCCTCAAAGACCTGCAAAGCGCGGGCAACGCCGGCGAATTTTATACACCCCGCGCGGTTACCCAATTTATGGTCAACCGGGTTGACCCGAAGCTGGACGAAAAAGTGATGGACCCCGCCTGCGGCACCGGCGGCTTCCTAACCTGCACCATCGACCACAAGCGCACACGCTATGTGCAAACGCCGCAGGATGAGCAGACCCTGCAGCACACCATCATCGGCGTCGAGAAAAAGCCTCTGCCTCACCTGCTGGCCACCACCAACCTGATACTGCACGGCATCGAAGTGCCAGACCAGATTAAGCACGACAACACCTTGGCCCGTCCGCTTATCAGCTGGGGCCCGAAAGAACGGGTAGATGTCATCATCGCCAACCCGCCCTTTGGTGGCATGGAAGAAGACGGCATAGAAACCAACTTCCCCAGTGCCTTCCGCACCCGGGAAACCGCCGACCTGTTCATGACCCTGTTTATCCATCTGCTGCGCAACGGCGGCCGCGCTGCAGTGGTGCTACCAGACGGCTTCCTGTTCGGCGAAGGCATGAAAACCCGCCTGAAAGAAAAGCTGCTCACCGAATGCAACCTGCACACCATCGTACGTTTGCCTAATGGCGTGTTTAGCCCGTACACAGGCATCAAGACCAACTTGTTGTTCTTCACCAAGGGCAAGCCCACCGAAAACGTGTGGTACTACGAACACCCCTACCCGGACGGCGTGAAAAACTACAACAAAACCAAGCCCATGCGATTCGAAGAGTTCCAGACGGAAATCAACTGGTGGGGTAGCGAAGCCGACGGCTTTACCAGCCGCGAGGAAACCGAGCAGGCGTGGAAGGTGTCACTCGACGACATCAAGGCTCGCAACTACAACCTCGACATCAAGAACCCGCACCAAGGTAAGCTGGTCAATCACGACCCGGACGAATTGCTGGCCAAATACGAACAGCAGCAGAATGAGATTCAGCGAATTCGAGACCAGTTGCGAGATATCTTGGCCGGTGCATTAGGTGACAAGAACGCCGGAGGTGAGGCGTGAGTTCGCGTGAACTGATTACCGAACATCTGAATTTATGGACCGGGGCAATTACAAAGAAATCGACCAGTGGCCGGGGGAGTAATAGTAAAGTTGAACTGACCGGGATTAAGATGCTGCGAGAGCTAATTTTGGAGTTGGCACTTTCCGGAAAGTTAGTTGAAGCTGAACCAGGTGAGCAATCCGCTCAACAATTACTCTTAAAAATCGAAGCCGAAAAGTCTCGGTTGGTGGCAGAAAAAGCCATAAAAAGACCAAAGAAACTACCAACCACCGATGACACCGAGCCCCACCCCCTCCCTCTCCACTGGTCGTGGGTTCGCTTGGGAGCAGTAACCAAATACGGGACAACCGATAAAGCCGAGCCGAATTGCGTTTCTGACGATATTTGGGTGCTTGAACTGGAAGACATTGAAAAGGGAAGTTCAAAACTTCTCAAAAAAGTGACCTATTCAGAGCGGCAATTCAAAAGTACGAAAAATTGCTTCGAAACCGGCGACGTGCTTTACGGAAAGCTGCGGCCATATCTCGATAAAGTCTTGATAGCAGATGAGCCTGGTGTCTGCACGACCGAAATTATCCCGATTCGAAGCTACGTAGGCATTTTACCAGAGTTTCTGCGATTAACCCTCAAATCGCCGAGCTTCAAGCGTTACGCCAATGATTCCACACATGGTATGAGCCTTCCTCGCCTTGGAACCGACAATGCCAAAATGGCAATGATTCCCTTAGCACCGGAGCAGGAACAACATCGCATCGTCCAAAAAGTCGATGAACTCATGAGACTCTGCGACCGGCTGGAGCAGCAAACCAGCGACCAGCTCGAGGCCCACGAAACCCTCGTAGACACCCTGCTCGGCACACTCACCCAATCCAAAAACGCCACCGAACTGGCCGACAACTGGGCCCGCCTCGCCGCCCACTTCGACAACCTGTTCACCACCGAACAGAGCGTCGACAAGCTCAAGCAGTCCATTCTGCAACTGGCAGTCATGGGGCGCTTGGTGGAGCAGGATGCGGAGGATGAACCGGCCCAAAAACTGCTAAATAGGATAGAAGCAGAGAAGGCCGAGCTCGTGAGAACAGGAAAACTAAAAAAGCAAAAACACCTTTCTCCGGTAACCGAAGACGAAGCGCCATTTAAGCTCCCATTGAGCTGGCAATGGATTAGTTTAGGGGATTGTTCGGCAGATATTCACTACGGATACACTGCGTCCGCAAATCAGCTTCTGAGCGAATACCGACTGCTACGCATCACCGATATTCAGGATGGCAAAGTAAACTGGGCAACAGTCCCTGGCTGCGAAATCACTGAAAAGCAGGCTCAACAATACTTGCTATCCGAGAACGACATTCTTATCGCTCGAACAGGGGGCACGATTGGAAAGTCATATCTGGTTCAGAATGTGAATGTTAAATCCGTTTTTGCGTCCTATCTCATCAGAGTCAGAAAACTTGAGACAGTGTGCGCACGATACATAAAGGTTTTTCTCGGGTCGAAGACCTACTGGGCCCAGCTTTACCAAGCCTCGATGGGTACCGGACAACCAAATGTAAATGGGAACGCTCTTAAAAATTTGGCTATTCCTCTCCCGCCATCTTCAGAGCAATACCGCATCGTCCGAAAAGTCGATGAACTCATGGCCCTCTGCAACCAACTCAAAGAACGCCTGAACCAAGCCAGCGAAACCCGATGCCAACTGGCTGATACCGTAGTGACAGGAGCCCTGAACTAATGCCTTACAACAGGCCATGGAAGTCCTTTGCAGAGCAACTGGAACTGCTAAAATCCCGTGACATGGTAGTCACCGACGAGCCCGCCGCTCTGGATTACCTGGGGCACGTGGGCTACTACCGCCTCAGCGCCTACTGGTATCCCTTTCGGAATTTTGAGGTGGTGCAGGACAGCAAGAACGACAGACTCTCCACAAAGGCGATGGACGAGTTCCACCCGGATACCCAGTTCGTGGATGCGGTGCGCCTCTATCTGTTCGACAAGCAGCTGCGGCTTCAGGTCATGGATGCGCTGGAGCGAATTGAAGTGGCGCTGCGGGTAGATATCGCGCATCTCCTCGGCAAACGGTCTTTGTTTGCGCACCTCGAGCTGGACGAACTCCACCCATCCTTCACTCGCAAAAAACGCGGGGATGGCAGGACGCACTTCGAGCAGTGGCAGAGCAAATGCCAGGATCTACAACGCCGTTCGAAGGAAGATTTCGTTAAACACTACCGAGCAAGGCACGGAGGACCACTGCCCATCTGGGTAGCAGTAGAAACCTGGGACTTCGGTGCCGTGTCACAGTTCTTTGCCATGATGAAAGTGAAAGACCAGCTAATTGTTGCCAGCCGCTATGGCATTCAGGATTGGCGCACTTTTCAAACCTGGCTGCGCTCACTGAACTACCTGCGGAATCTATGCGCACACCATAGCCGACTCTGGAACCGAAACGTGGTGGATCAACCCAGCTTGGCGGGCACGGATGAGATTGACTGGTGCCGCAGCTTCGCCGGAAAGAATGACCTGATAGCGAAACCCTTTCTGTTGCTGGCGATTTGTCGCCACATGGTCAAAACCATTTACCCGGATACGGAATGGCACTCGCGGCTGGCTCTACATCTGGTCGCATTCCCCCAGCAACATTCTCAACGAGCGTTATCTGTGATGGATATGGGTTTACCGGAAGACTGGCGCAATTGGTGGTAAAGCGGTGGGGCAGAAAATAAGAACCCCCGCGTAGATTCCTTTCGAAACCAAGAGGCGGGGGCCGTGTTAAAAAGAATAATAGGCCTGTCAGAGTGGATTTGCAACTCCGTGATGTTCAGTACTTACGACAGAATACAAGCAAGTGGCACAAGGGTGGGATGCTTCCTGAAAAGCAGTCAATAAAAAGACCTCAGCAGCTTCACCGCAAAGCGGATTCACCGATTGGAGCCGTGTTACAGAAAGCATTACGCAGAACCAACAGCTACTGCAAATAAAAAGGCGATTTATGGCAATCGAACAAGGCATCTGGCGCATTGGCGACCAGCCAAAAAAGCTCAAACCCGCCGCCCTGGCAGACGAAGCGTTGCTGGAAGACCAGGTGATGAAGGACATGTCCATTCTGAATTCGGACTGGCTCCTCATCGGCCGTCAGGTGCGCACCAGCTACGACAAGCTCATCGACCTGCTGGCCATGGATGCCAACGGCTCCATCATCATTGTTGAGCTCAAGCGAAATAAGACACCTCGTGATGTGGTTGCGCAGACCATCGACTATGCCTCCTGGATAGCCAACCTCTCCGATTCGGACATCGTGGACATCTACCTTAACTTCGCGAAAACCTACCAGCTTAAACACCAAACGCTGGATGAAGCCTTCGCCGCTAAGTTCCGAACGTCTCTCTCGGATATCACCATCAACGGCAGTCACCAGATGGTTGTCGTCGCGACTTCGCTGGATGCGAGCACCGAGCGCATCATCAACTACCTGAACGAATACGCTCAGATATCTATCAACGCGCTCTTCTTCGCAGCCTTCGAAGACAACGGCCAGCAGTACCTGAGCCGAGCCTGGATGATTGACCCGGATGAAAATCAGGAGCGTGCTGTGACAAAGGGTAAGAAGGAGCCCTGGAACGGCGAGTTCTATGTTTCTTTTGGCGATGACCGTCCATGGGAGCTCGCAAGAAAGCTTGGTTTCATCGCCGGCGGTGGAGCCCATTGGTACTCCAAAACCCTATCGATGCTCTCAGAGGGCGACCGAGTGTGGGTAAACATCCCGAAGACCGGCTACGTTGGCGTAGGCATAGTCACCGGCGAGCGTGAACGAGCGGATCAATTCGAGTTCGACACCCCCGATGGCCCGCTCGCTCTTCAACAAATGGAAGACACTGGGAGCTATAGCCACCTGGACGGAGAGGCTGACGATGAAACAGCAGAGTATCTCGTCCCGGTGCGTTGGCTGAATACCGTGTCAAAAGACCGAGCCTTTAGCGAAGTTGGGCTCTTTGGCAACCAGAATACGGTCTGCAAACCGACAACGCCAAAGTGGAGTCACACCACTAATCGACTGAAACAGGCTTGGCATATCCAGTGAGCAAAGAGGTCACGGCCTGGCATCAGACAATTACAATCTCGCGATCAGACTCAAAAACGTTGCTGGCCTTAAAGCTCGTTGAAAACAGGGTTCGCCATCCGATGCATCTGCTGTGGCATGCGCCTGCGCGACAACATCGGCGCCCATGGCCTCTGCCTCTTGCAATGTAACGAACTTGGCAAATGACACCATGCATGCCATTGGCTGCAAGATTACCATCTAGGACGACGCCCTTCCCGGCATCGGCATTGCCCGTAATAGCCGACCAACGAAGATCAGGCAGCACGTCAGAACTTGCTGCGAGCGCGCCGTGGCAGACCGTGCAATTTCGCGAGAACCCGGCAGCTCCTTGTGCGATCAGCGCTTCATCTGATGGTCCTCTGCGACCAACTCAAGTAGCGCCTTAACCAAGCTAGCGAAACCCGCCGCCAACTGGCCAGAACCGTCGTGAGCAGGACTCTTGACTAATCGCGTGAAACTCTTAGCTAAGGAAACTGGAATAGCTTGCACTATCTTTATAACTATTCATGACTTCCCTTTTTGGGAATAAAAAATATAATTCCCGCAAAGGGAACTTTCTAGCTTATGAAAATCTTAGGAAGAGAAAACATTTACGATTTTATTCGTAAGCACGCTTCATCCAAAAAACCGTTGGAAGCATGGGTTAATGAAGCGGAGGGGGCAGCCTGGCAGACCCCCCAAGACATCAAGAACCGCTATCGCAGTGCAGATTTTCTCGCCGGCCATCGGGCCATTTTCAACATCAAAGGTAATGATTACCGACTCGTCGTTAAAATCCGCTATCAGAACGGCATTGTGGTGGTGGAGTGGGTGGGCACTCACGTTGAATACGATAAAAAGCAATTTTAGGGACTAAAAATCATGGGTCACATCAAAATTATCAAGACTCCGGAGGAACATGAACAGGCTATGGCCCGTGTCATGGGCCTCATGGATGCTGATCCTCAGCCGGGTAGTCAAGACGCTGATGAGCTGGATTTACTGGCACTGTTAGTAGAACGCTATGAGCGGAAGCAATTTCCGATTGATGTGCCGGGTCCTCTGGACGCCATCCGTTTCCGTATGGATCAACAAGGCCTCAAGAAAAAAGACTTGGTTCCCTACATTGGTTCTGCATCCAAGGTCACCGAAGTACTGAACGGCACCCGCAACCTGAGCCTCAACATGATTCGTCGACTCACTGACGGCCTTGGAATCCCAGCCGACGTACTCATTCGGGATATGTCACAGGAAACCGCAAACAGCTAAGACATCAACTAGCAGACGCTCCCTATGAGCGGAATGCAAAAAGAGGACGAAGCTGACGCACTGGCTCAGAGTGCGCTCTTGCCCGAGACCTCAACATCTCGCCTTGCATTATTGCAGGCAGGTTGCGTCATGAATCCAGCGACCACCTGCTTTTTGGGACGCTATTCAGAGAAAAAATCAGCTTCTGATATGAGCTTTTATAGGCTGGCTACCAAGCAGGTGAAGTCGATTTCCCGCAATACCCAATGGCAGCGCCGGCTTGAAAAACACTTGAAACTATTTCCAGTTCAGCATTGATCGAAGAAGTTGGTACTAAGCGGTATGGGAATTAGAGAAGATTGAAAAGATTGGTGTAGGCAGGAAATAAAAACCCCAGCGTAGATTGCGATTGTCAGCAACCAAGAGGCCAGGGTTGTATTAAGGATTATATGAACAACTCAGGCTTGCAGCCTCAGGGGACTACTCGGCATCATCAACCCATTATGGTGAATGATTTGTGTCAGTACATAAACAAGTGGTCGGGCGGGCGTGCCGTTGGAGCGGAACACTTCTCCGGTTAAATCAGCACCGCCTGAAAGCATACGATTTAACATAGTGAGATGGCCCCTGGGCACATATCCCAGTTTACATCCCTTGCTTTCCATCCGAATTGCACTCGAGTCCACCGGGTTATTCGGCTCAGGAACGAATTGAACTTCATCGCCAGCTTGCAGCTCCAAAACTTCAAGTTCGGCCTCATGTCGGAATCCCGCGACTTCAATCAACACCTCAAAAGCCGCCGGTGGCTCATCGAAGGGGTGCACAAGCTCAAAACCGTCGTCCGGCAACTTGGCGCCACTATAGCCCAACAAGGCAAATTCACTAATGTCCGCGTCAGCCGGAATGGCCCGAAGCTCAAGATAACGGCTAAAATCTCGCCTGGTGCGCGGCGGCAGGCGGCGCGTGAACGCTTCCATCACTTGATGACGGTGCTCTACCTGCTTCAGCGGAAAGGCCGGATAACCCTGAAACCCTACCTCTTTGGCACGAGTCATCTCAGTTCCAACATTGTACTGGAGCACCACATGGCCACCTTGCTTTACCAATTGCCCCACACGATACCTGGAGCGCTTTTGACTCTCTCGTGCCTGCCAAAAAAGCAGCAGTCGTTGTGGTTCAACCAGATGTTCAATCAAGCGGGTCATGTCAGTTCTCCAGGGCCTGCAGTAGGCGCTCTCTCCTTCGCAGTGTAAGAAAAGCAACGAACTCAGCGCGTTGCTGAGTGAATGGGTGAGGAAGGTCAAAGCGCGTTAAGTTATGCAGCATTGCCACCAACTCATACTCGCACACTCCCACGAGCCGTTCTATTAGTATTGGCCTTATCTCCGGGAAATGCCCACAATACCGAACAATTCCCTGAATTAACGATAAACGCCGTTCGTCATCCAACGACCAGCGCATCTGATGCTCCCCTCTTCGTAGATAGGCGTTAAACTCGTTCGAGTCACGCACCATGCGTAGCATTTTCTCGGGTTGCAACTCATGGCCGAGACTGGTTCCGTTGTCAAAATATGGTGCAAACCTCGCGGTAGGCCCGTCTTCCGTCCAAATCAGACCCCAGTTCTCTTGGTGCCTGTCCGTATTACCAATTAAGGCGTCAAAACAAAGACCTAGCCCCCAGTAAAGTCGCCAATCATGAGAGAGCCATCCGCCTCGCTCCAGTACACGGCTTAACGTAATGATAGTGGATAGATTGTGTCGCTTGCCTTTCTCCCGATCGTAGTCAGGAATGCGGCGTTGCATGTAGTCTCCGCCTGGGAAAAAACGCTCATCGTTTTCGTCGTTGTATCCTAAAAACCATTCGTTTACGGTTCCCGGCTCATCACTGAGCGAATCAATTGCTACAAAAACAGGAGGTAAAGTCAGACCCATCAATCGACCAACACGAAAAGCGATGACCTCGGCCCAATACTGATCAGGATATCTCGGTTGATTTGGATTCTTGGCGCTTTTTATCGCCTCTTTGAACAGGTAACGATGCCCGGCCAGGCAGAAGTCGAATGGAGCCGGGTCTGGAGAAACGCGCAACGACTTGTCGCGAGCACCAACCGGAAAAACTTCATAGTCTTGGTGGATATCCCAGCCCGCAATATCAATTACCTGCCCGGGCTCTTGCCAAACTTCCCTTCTATCAATCATCTTTATCTGGCCTGCACAGAATAAAAAACCCCTCACCAGCTTTACCGCAGTACGGATCCACCGATTGGGGCCGTGTTACATTAACATTAACTGTGAGCGCAAGCTTTCTCAATAATCTTTGGCGCCCACAAGGCAATAACCCCCGCGTAAGCTCCAATCGGGACCAAAAGGCAGAGGTCGGGTTAGCGGCAAGATAATGGACTGAGCGCCCAATAATCAAGCGCCAACACTGAGTAATGGAGTAAACATGAAAAACGGATGGATGATTCGAGCCGGCAACAGCCGTCGCAATGATTCGAAAATTCCGTGATGACATACAACAAGGCGACCTAATCGTCACCTACAGCCAGGAATACCGTGAATATCTGGTTGGGGAAGACCAAGGTCAGTATGAGTTTCGCTCCGAACAGGAGCTGGTGGGCGAGTTTTCGAGCATTCGGAAGGTCAAATGGCGGGGGCGCATTTCCCGAGACCAACTTTCACAGTCAGCGCGTAATAGCTTGGGCTCCGTTCTGACGCTATTTTCTCTGTCTTCTGACGTCATCAACGAAGTAGAAGATAGGCTGGCCGGAAAACCTGTTGCTGAGCACACTCCGATAGGCGACACACCCTCCGTCGAAGCTGAGTTCGATTTGCTCCGCGAAGAGGTGAGGTCAAAAGGTCATGAACTCATTAAGGACAAGATCCAAAGTCTTGATCCCGAGGAAATGGAAGAGCTTACCGCTGCCCTGCTCAGGGCCATGGGCTACCAGACTCGGGTATCGGCACGAGGCCCAGACCGTGGAGTAGATGTACTGGCATCATCAGACGGCTTAGGCCTGACCCAGCCAAGAATCAAGGCCGAAGTAAAACACCGTAATGGCAGCATGGGCTCTAACCCCATACGCAGCTTCATCGGTGCGCTGCGTGCAGGTGACCACGGCCTGTTTGTCAGCACCGGAGGCTTCACCAAAGAAGCCCGCTACGAAGCAGAGTGAGCAACCATACCCATCACGCTCATCGACATCGATCTATTGGCGGACTTGGTGGTGGCGAACTATGAGCGGTTCGACATAGAGGGCCAGCGACTTATGCCGCTGATGAAGGTCTACTGGCCAGCGGAGTGAGCCGCACCTAAAAAGGCCGGCTTCCCTGTTAACCAGCTTGTTAACCTAACTTTGGTAACCTTCTGATGAGTGCGCTGCGCCTTACTGTTCCTCGGGATAACTACTGCCAAACTCGGCCCCAGCCTCCAACGCCTGAACAGGACAACCAAATCATGGATTCGATACGGCACACCCTCAGGTCTTTAATCAGCAAGCATTATCGAAACGAGTTAAAGAATCATCAAAAAGAATTGCAGGCTAAGAAGGAAGCAGCCGATTACTTTGCCCACCTCCCGCCATGCAGAGGAACCGTTCTAATTGCCGACCCATCTTACGGCGAGGGTGAGTATCAGTGCAGCGTTACAATACCAGCACATGCTTTGTTGGACTGGACAAAGGGCCAGGCGGAAAGAACCATCATGCGCTGGCCAGATGAAATGAGCTGGCCGTCCTTTCAGCGCTGGCTTAGTGAAGCTAAACCAGCCGATGCAGGAACGAGCCCACTACCTAAGCGGTATTTTCAGCCTATGCAATCCGAAATAGCAGAGTGGGCGATGAATGGTAAAGCCCAGGTTTGGTGCCGTTCATGTGATGGAGCCATTGCCGATATTACTTCCGCTGAAATCGACAGCGACAATGCGGGTAACAGCTATTACTGGTGGACATCAGTGTGGCACTGTCCTGCAGGCCATGAGCTCTATCGTGCAAAAAAAGAGATGCGTATATCTCGCATCAGCCACCGTTTCGAAAGCGACTGATTAAAGCACTGTCCCGTGGGACACTAAGCCGCAAGAATTCACGAAACCAGACGGCTATAAATGACACTGAAAACTCATAAGCCACTGTTTTAAAAGCTACTCTGTGTTATGAGCTTCTGTCAAAATTGGCATCTAAGAGATTGAAAATCCTCGTGTCGGTGGTTCGATTCCGCCTCCGGGCACCACTCTCTTTTTCAAATCAGTAGCTTAGAAAGAAATTGAGAGTTGTCCCATCATTAGTCCCCACATCCCGTAATTGCTTAAAAAACGCACGATAATTACCGGGCGCAATCTACTGCATTTCTTCACTCTGTTTTATCTGTACCACCAAAACTCCCGTAACCACCTGTATTACGCCCTTAGTCAAGCATAGAACTGACCCCAGAACCAATTGCTTGGTCAAACGGCGCATTCGTGTATCTTGGATTTGACCGGTCGAACATTGAAACGTTAACTTCTTAAGCGAGATACCTATGAACTATGAATGTAGCCAGATCAGTAGTGTTCTAAAAGAAGCTCTTGTGATCGCCTGGACCCTTGATCGCCTCAAAGGCGCCACGGTGACGCTGGAGCTGTCTTGTTCCGACGGCAGCACCGCGACGATTACCGAAACCATGGATCATCTGGACGATGATACGGGTACCTCTGGATCATCAATTCAGCAGTCCCCTCCTACCAGATCAGCGGTGGATCAACTCGGCGACATCCAGAAGAACACCTGGTTTTAAAGGGAGCTACCCATGAAATTCCTGACTCAAGCACAACAACTCGCAGCAACGCTTTCACAGCAATTCGATTGTGAGGAGGTGATCTTCAACGCGCAAATGCGACGTGGCGAGGACTGGATAACTCTGGAACTGTATCGAAACTCAGAGGATCCCCACCGTATTCACGCGGTGATGGACTTCGATACCGGCGGGCATTTCCTGCTGCAATCGGCCCATACTATCCACTGACTGGAGCCTGCTATCCATCCTCGACGGAACCGAGAGGATGGATGGCCCAGCATCATTATCGACCGCGACGGTTCGCCTTACAAATGAGCCCAAGCGTCAGCGCGTGTCCGGCGTAGCCTTGAAATGAGCCATTCACAGAAAACGCTTGAAGAGCTCCAGACTGCGCTAATTATCGCGGCCTGCGGGCTCTTCGAAGACGATGACGAGGCGGCAAACGCCTGGTCAAACCGTCCTCTTCGCGCTTTTGGATACCAAAAGCCCAACGATCACTTGGGCTCACCGGAAGATATCCGCATGTTACTCGATATTATAGGGCGCCTAGAGCACGGTGTTTGGACATAGAGACTGAGGCACAGCCTAATTTCCTTTAGCTGTTACAAACAGGAACGATTTTCCATGGTCTAAAACATAAGGTGGAAGAGCCCTCGGTTTATATCCAGCATGTTCTGGAGCGAATCGCCGACGCTGACACGTTGGAGAAGCTGGAGGCACTGCTGCCATGAAACGTCAAACTAGAGCGGGTCTCAAAAAATGTGTCGCAGTTCGACCGAGGACAAGTGGGTCGATTTAAAAGCGCTTACGTTTGATGCAGCGACAGAGACTGTGGACTTCTTCAGCAAACTGGATGAAGTGAAGCGGATGAAGAAGGAAATCAAACGAGCTGTTCTGGACTGCTCATACGGTGACAAAACCATTGTGACCGTGGTGCAGTATCGTTTCATGGAACTGGCGCAAACCCGTTTTGGTGCCAAGTGAACCCATGATGACCAGGGCAAACGGCTCCGACTTTGAATACCGGGATGGCAATGGCTTCATTGCCGAAGTCATCCGCACCGATCGCCGCAAGTCTGCGGATATACGGGTGGAAGAAGGGGCTGTATCCATCGTGGTGCCGGTCACCACCAGCATCGAAAGGATTGACCAGCTGTTGATTGCCAAGCGACAGTGGATCAGAGAAAAGATTGCTTTGCAGCATGAAATGGCACCAATCAGTGACAAGCAATTTGTATCCGGTGAAGCCTTCCCGTATCCAGGACGTAATTACCCGCTGAAGGTTGAGTGCGGTAACTTTGCCCCAGTGAGGCTTGTAAAAGGTCGCTTGGTGGTGTCTATGCCTGAAGGCATTCAACAGCCTCACATGGTTCTAAACGCCCTTGGGCGCTGGTACAAACGGCAGGCTGAACAGAAGCTCACAAAAAAAGTGGAACGCTTCGCGCCGATGGTCGGAGTAGAGCCGGCCGAAGTCGGCATCCGGTCATTCAAATCCTGCTGGGGCAGCTGCACCACCAAGGGTGCATTAGAATTCAACTGGACTATTATGCTAGCACCCAACCGCATGGTCAATTACGTGGTGATTCATGAACTCTGCCACCTGATACGCCACGACCATTCTCCAGAGTTCTGGCGGGAAATGGCACGGGTGATGCCCGAGTATCATCGCTGCAGGGAGTGGTTGCGGGCAAATTCTTCCAAACTTCTGATATGATTACTTTCTTTTCCTCAGCCCTAAAGATTAGCGAGACTAGGCTCATTTCATGACGCAAAATAACAATCTGGACGTTGCCAAAGAGGTATGCGGCGCCGATGCCTCAGTATATCTTGCAAATAAACATCGTGGCGGAAAAGCTGGGGGAGAAGGCGTTCAGTTTGAAACCTGGTACGCCATATACAATGCCGCAAAGCTTGTAAGAGAAACACTCCTAAACGGGTTGCCAGAGCCAGTCCTCTGGACCCAAACCATGGATTACGTCGATGACTTTGTGATTAGCTGGAACGAAGAGTCCCATTACCAGCACTTCCAGCTCAAAAACACCGAAAATATCTCTTGGACGGCCGGTGCCCACCCGATTGCCGAGGACTTCCGGCTTCAGAAGCTGTTGAATGAAGGTGTCGGGATTAGAAGCACTTCGACCACTCTAGTTTTGCCTGGCAACAAAAAAGCTGCCACTCTCCAAACGTCGATTCCGGAAAACATTTCCGCTTTCTCGTCTGTTGAACAGTTTGCCTTTGGAGCAACTCTAAATCATGTGCTTCAAATCGAACCTAAACTCCACCGTGCACTGGCAGATCTGTGCATAAACTCTGACTACGATAAGGTAGAAAGACTTGGTTCTTTGTTCGTTGGAGCGTGGGTTAGTAAGTCAGGAAACGCCTGCAACCTAAAAGAAATTTGGAATGACGTACTACAACACGAGCCAAATTACATCAAAATTCCATCTGAAGTTGACATACCTGAAAAATTTAGTCAGCTTCTAATGCAAATTAAGGGCTTCAGCTATACTATGGTAAATGGGGTTTTTGAGTGGAGTTATCTGGAATCGGATTCAGGTACTTTTGAACACTCATTGAATTCCAAAGAATTCCTTAATTTTCAGTTCACTATAATAGCCAACGCACCGTCCACGTTTGAAGATTTGGAGAGGTATCTGATATGAGCCGGAAACTGACCGAACTCGCAACCGCCTCCATTGAAACTTTGCTGGATCAGCTTGCTGACCCTGCAACTTCCCCTGAGATTTACAAAAAAACTATGTATAGCCTCGGGGTTGAGCATGGAAAGGCTCTCAGCAGTGCACTTCAAGGCAAAGCAGTAGGTGTCGCTTGCACCGTCGAAGATGCAGACTTCCTGGCTCATGGCATTATTGAAGGGCTTCAGGATAGCGCGAGCTCTATTTCTGTAGCTTGCTTCTGGAATAAACGTTTTCCGGGAAACAGGTCCAGAAATATTCCAAGTACAGCTCCAATTCAAAAGAAGTATTCCGAGCCCCACATAGACGATGTGGACAGTCTTATCGTTGTAAAATCAATTATCGCTGGTGCATGCGTTGTCAAAACAAATCTCACGAATCTAATTCGCGTATCGAAGCCATCTGAAATTTATGTTGTTGCTCCAGTGATATTTAGAAATGCCCAAGCTAATCTTGAAAAAGAATTTCCAAGCGATATAACCAAACTCTTCAAGTATGCATTTTTCGCAGAAGATGATTGCAAGACGTCTGATGGCAACGTTTTCCCTGGCATAGGCGGGGATGTATACCAGCGCCTAGGATTTAGTGATCAGGATAGCAAGAATCGTTACACTCCAGAGCTTGTGATCACTCGTCGCAGGCAACTTGCTCCGGATCAACCAGTATCGTATGCCAACTAAAGTGGACCCCATCGTCAAGACAAAACCCGCTTTAATTTAAGCGGTATATTCCGCTTCACATGCAGCTGGACGGCGCTGCCCCGATAATACCTCAGCTTCCTTGCTTGCTTGCCGTACTTATCGACGATTTTGGCTCCCCCGCCTTGGCCGCTCATGTAGACCTGGTCGGGTGTGCGGTTGCCCAGTGCTTGGTGGGGTCGCTCATCATTATAGAATGCAAAGTAATCTGTCAGCCCGAGCGTGAGTCCGCCCATGTCTGCATAGCCCTTCAGATAAATGTCTTCGTACTTCACGCTGCGCCAGAGCCGTTCCACGAAGATGTTATCCAGTGCCCGGCCGCGCCCATCCATGCTTATTGAAATCCCCTCCCGCTTGAGGACACCGGTGAAGGCATTGCCGGTGAACTGCGAGCCCTGGTCGCTGTTGAAAATCTCGGGCCTGGCGTACACGCGAAGAGCCTCTTCCAGGCAGTCGACACAGAACGTCGCCTCCATGCTGTTGCTGAGCCGCCAGCTCAAAACCTTGCGGCTGTACCAGTCAATGACCGCCACCAGATAGGCAAAGCCTCTTGCCAGGCGGATGTAGGTGATGTCGGTACTCCAAACCTGATTGGGGCGTGTTACTGATAGCCTGCGTAGCAGGTAGGGGTAAATTTTATGCTCCGGCCGCGGGCGGCTGGTATTCGGTCCGGGTGCCATGCCGGCTAACCCGATCTGGCGCATCAACCGCTGCACGCGCTTGCGGTTGACACTGTGGCCCACCGTTTTCAGAAAGACGGCCATCCGGCGGCTGCCGTAGAAGGGCCGACGAGTGTATTGCGCATCGATCAGATGACACAACAAGAGATCGTCATGATCCGTCTTTGCCGGCTGACGGCGGGCATAGACTGTCGCCCGCGATACCCCAGCCAGCGCACACTGACGCACAACCGGAATCTCCCTCTCAGGACTTATCCATGCCTGGCGCGTCACGGCAGGTTGATCCCGGACTTTTTTTTCAGCCAGTCCAGCTCCATTTTGAGCTTGCCGATCTCACTGTAGAGCTGCTCAGGCCGCTGATGCTCGACCACCGGCTTTGGCCCCCGCTTGCCCTCAAACAGGCTCTTGGCCTGCTCCTGAATGGCCTTCTTCCACTGCCCGACCTGCACCGGGTGAACCCCGTATTCCTGGGCAATCTCATTGATAGTCTTCAGGCCCCTTACAGCCTCAAGACCCACTTTGGCCTTGAGTTCGGGACTGTGTACCTTACGTTTTTGAGCCTCGCTCATTTTTCTTATCCTGGTTGCCGGATAGCAGCTTAAACTATTGTCTGGAATATGGGGTCCACTTTACTTTCGGTTGGAGCAATGGGAGCCCGGTGAGCTGAGAGGTTCACGCCGGGTTCTGAGAGCAGCTGAGGGGGCAGTTCCCTCGGCTGACTCACCCCAGTTGGCGATTTCGCCTAATTCATCACCTGGTGGGTGGTATGAGAAACGCAATGGCTCGTTATTCCGAAGAGCACAAGGCCGCAGTCCTGAAGAAGC
>Ga0209414_1000407_pt1 | contig 20500 bp, 27 predicted proteins | sample LakVidmifraction_4_FD_181154 | JGI IMG/M metagenome (GOLD analysis project Ga0209414, IMG submission 181154) | Hypersaline microbial communities from Lake Vida, Antarctica - Brine Hole Two &gt;0.2 micron (SPAdes) (version 2) | ecosystem: Environmental > Aquatic > Non-marine Saline and Alkaline >... | reverse complement strand
GGGCTAATGCCAGCTTATCTTCAAGCTCTTCATTCATAGAAACAAGCTCTTCAATCTGTACCTTGGCAGCACTCACTTCTTCCGATGTGTCCTCCTTCTGAAACTTCTTCTCGATGTGCTTCTTCATGTTCTCTTTTTGCTTTTCTTTCGTCTCTGGTTTGCGTACAGAGCCAACAAAAGAAATAGACACAGCACAATGATCTGCAATCGCAGTGTTAGTCCAATCAGTCCATTCAAAGTCGTCAAGCATCGTCTGAACAGACTTCTCTTTATCGGCATTCGTCCTACGTTTACCGTGCTGCGCGTTGGCCTGCAAGGAGTAGAAGACTGCATCCCGCAACGTGCCTTGTCGGATGTCTGCTTCGATGCTAGCCTTGTTGTTTTTTAAGTGTGCAAAGTAACGGTGAAAGCCGTCCGCCAAGTACGTATCTACCCCGTCGTTAAATACCACCACGGGCGGGAACTTATCGCCAGCCTCAAGGTTGCGGATGTATTCTTCGACTAGCGATTGATCTATCTCTTGCCGGGATTGTGTCCCGCCATCAATCCGAATGAGTTTAATGTTTACTGCTGGCATTTAGTTTCCTAGTTAGTGGGATGTGGATGATACACCGGGTTTCCCCGTTCTTGCCGGTATATTCAGTGCAAATGTAGGTGTTATCCCTTGATGCAAGGAACAGTGTGTTCGCATTCTTCCCAAGCCAGCACCTTACAGTTGCAGGTTGGAACGACAACCGTACTCACTGTGACAGATGTGCCGCCAGAGTAGGACTCAAAAATCCTTTTGTTCTCAGGAGACAAAAGCCTGCCACTTACCCGTTGTTTCCATCCGCCGGCAGGAGGCCAGCTAACTCCTATCGCCTTTAATTGAGCGGCTTTGTAGCCACCTCTTTTGGTAGTGTTGCGGGTGATCCAGTCTTCCGTAACTATGAACATATTCACATTTCTTTTTTTTAGTTAAACTAAATTTTGTAAAAAATAAAATTTACGCGCACGCCGGTGGCTTTTGACCCCTGACGTCCCCCCTGTATTCAGGTTTTAGACGACAACGCCGTAAGCAAACGGCTAAAGGTCTTGAGCTACGCTTCCGATTCCACCTTTCGGCTTCACCAGCCACAGGATTCCCGTACCTGTGTGTCCCTCAGTCATTTCCGGCTGACTGATCCCTATAACGACGGCTTTCTTGGGTATTAGCTATAGGGGACGTACCGAGTTTTGTCAGGTCGCTGGATCGGGCCACCGAGAGCCAGCACTATTTATCTACCACCTTAACGACGCGTGGTTCGGTCAGCTCTTGCGAGTGCTTGTGGTCATGGTCTGATTACTGAACCATGTAGTTGACGCAGCCTTACGGTTGCCAGTTCAGAAACGAAAAAAGCCGTTACAACTGCACTTGGGTCGAAACCTCTAGGAATCCCCGGAGGCCAAATGCATGTGTAACGGCTTTCAATCGCTGCTTTCGACGGCAACAAGGTAAGCATACCACAGTTTTTCAACGTGTGTCAACAACAGACGAAAAAAAACCAGTCTTTTTTACGGACTGGTAAATAACCAACAGGAGAGCAGAACCATGACGAACTGCGAGTGCAGTTTAGCACCATTTCAACCTAGGCCTATAGCTTTTAATGCAGATTCTGGACTATCCACCCGGCAGACCGCAGCCCCCGGCCAGTTTTTAAAGAAGTTTTCCTGTAAAGGCGTGAACTTTGCCTTGCCGTTGCGTTTCACTTCCATCAGGACAGTAGTGGCCAATCCGTTCCTCGTATAGCCTACTAACAGATCCACTGGCAGCCCGATGATCCACACATACGCACCAGCAGCTCGCAAGGCAGCGCATATTTCGGCTTGGTTGACATCGACCCTCGCGGCGTGGCGCATTTAGTTTAACTAGATTGTTTTGAAGTAAGCCAATTATAGCCATTTGAACTTTAAAAAAGAAATGCGAAAACTAAGGGTAAACACTGAGATTTATTTACTTGTAGGTGGTATATTACTACATCACACAACACACAGGACAACCATGAAATTAACGAATCACCACGGCTTGCCTGACACTTTTGTCAATGTCATTAAGCGGCCGACGTATTCTAAGGGCAGGGCCGACATGTCCGCCACCGAGTTAATCAACAGTCCGCGCATTGTGTCTTTGAAGAAGAAGCACTGGGACGACATTGAGCAGGATGCCAGCGAAATGGTGTGGGCTTTATTTGGTTCTGCTTGCCACAATATCTTAGAGCACGGCAAAGACAAGCATCATGTTGTCGAGGAAAGACTGCATACCGTTTTTGAAGGTTGGAAATTATCGGGCGCTATTGACCTGCAAGAAGTTATGGATGACGGAATCATCATCAGCGACTACAAGGTCACCGGGGCTTGGGCGGTGATGAATGAGAAGGATGATTGGACATATCAGTTAAACATCTACGCATGGTTTAAGGACAGGGTTTCAATGCTAGCCGATCCGGTGAACTTCAAGCCAGTGAAGGCACTGCAAATTATTGCCATCATCCGTGACTGGTCTGGCCGGGATGCGAAGACACGAGACGGCTATCCACAATCGCCAGTGGCTACTATTCCTATCACTCTGTGGCCTTACGCCCAACGTGAAGAGTTTGTCCGTAACCGTATTGAGATACACAACGAAGCAAATTTTGCAGAAGCAACAGGCGACCAGTTGCCGCTTTGCACTGAATCAGAAATGTGGGAAAAGCCCACAATGTTTGCCTTGAAGAAAGAGGGAAACATCCGGGCAAAGTCTGTACACGAAACGTCAGACGAAGCCGAAGTAGCCAAAGCATCATTAAAAGATTCCAAGGGCTACTTTGTTGAAAAAAGGGAAGGTGAACGTACCCGCTGCGCTAGTTACTGCCAAGTATCACAGTTCTGCGACCAGTACCAAGCCTACACATCTCAGCCAAAAAGCGCAGACTCGCAGGATTTAAAGTAGAGTTGACTACCTCCTACACACTACAACTTTAGGAAACCAAATGAAAACGATTACCGAAATTATTAAGCCAATTACTTTGCTCAGAGGCTTGCACGAAGACACCAAACGCCCGGGCGTGGTGCGCCCCCGCAAGCGCCACTACACCGGTCGCATAAAGTTCCGGCTACCTGGTGGCGGCGCGTCTGACCCCATGTTTACGCTGACCAAAGGGGATAAGCATGCGGTGGCGTACAGCACCAAACTACACAACACCACCAGCAACCAGGCTGGCAAGTTTTACGAGAACTATACCGCCTCGCTGGACGCGAATAGCCCGCCGCCAGCGGTGGCTTTCGTTCAAAACAGCCGCGACGAAGTTCGATTGATGGGCGGCGACGGCAGCATTGTCGGAGCTCTAGCCGCTGAAACTGGCGCAAAGCAGCAGTGCTACGTCGCAGCCTTCAAAGGCGGTCAAGGCTCAGCCGCTGGCGGCATTGGCTATGACGAACACGTCGCGCCAACCCTGAGCTCGGCTGACAGCGGCAGCAATCGCACGCCAGCGCTGATGCATGGCATGCAAGTCCGCCGCCTGACCCCCAAAGAATGCGAGCGCCTGCAAGGTTTCCCGGACGGCTGGACTGACGTACCGCATCGCGGCAAGCCAGCTGCTGACGGGCCGCGCTACAAGGCCATCGGCAACAGCTGGGCGGTGCCATGCGCCCGGTGGATTGGTGAGCGGATTGACGCTGTAAGCAAGCTGGGCATTGGGGAAGGCGCATGAAACCCACCACCGTCCCAGCCACCCTGACAAAAACCGACTTCGCCGCTCACCTTGGCGTGGGCAAAAGCTACGTGTCGGCGCTCAACAAGGCCGGGCGGCTGGTGTTGACTGATGACGGCCTGGTGCGTGTGGCGGCCCAGTCCGCCGCCCAGTACGCCCAGTACGCCGAGTCCGCCGCCCAGTACGCCAAAATTCGCCAGCAAATAATCAATGCAGCATATGAATATCTGGATGCGGCATTGCCAAAGCGCGAGTGTACGAATGGCGCTGTTTTAAAACGCGCTGAAAAACTAGCAGGAATGCTATGACTATCGAAGTTTTTGCCAAAAGACAGGCAAGAAGTGCTACGGGTATTTTCTACCCTACAGCACGACATTGAGCAAATTCTGCTTGGATTCACACATCAAAAAAGGAAATTACATGACTGTACATAAAAAACTTATGCAGGCGCGAGTGAAGCTGCAAAGTATGACTTTAAAGAAGTCAGGTTTTAATTCATTTAGCCAATACAAATATTTTGAACTGGGTGATTTTCTACCACAGTGCCAAGAGATATTTAACGAGCTTGGGCTATGCGGCTGGATATCTTTTAATCGTGATTGCGCCACGATGCAAATTGTTGACACTGATGATGGAACAGTCATTGTTATCACAACCCCTACAGCCGATGCGCCATTGAAGGGAACCCATCCCATCCAACAGGTTGGAGCAATCCAAACCTATCAGCGCCGCTACTTGTGGATGGCGGCAATGGAGATTGTTGAGCACGATGCGATTGATTCAAGCCCTAGCGTAGACGAATCAAAGAAGCCAGTACCACCTAAGGTAATGAAGGGTACAACGCCAGCAGGGACTGATCTAGGCCCGTGGGCATGGAAGATTACCGCATCACCTAACGACGATGTTGTTGCATGGGTAAAGATAGTCACAGAAGTTGCCTCCTTATCTCTGAGTGCGGCCTTAGTCGAGGCAGATGTAGTTGCAATCTTCCGTGTGAACAAGGCGATTATTGACCAGCTCAAGCTGCAAGACGAATCAGCATACGAATTGGTGATGGCAGAATTTAAAGTAGCACGTCAGAAATTTAAGGAACCGCAATGAACCAGTACCCCAATAGTGGAAAACTTTCCGCAACCAAAGAAAAACGCAATCCAAAATCGCCAGACCATTATGGTGAGATAAAGATGAACAAAAGCACCTTAAAAGAACTCATGGCCGAAGTTCCAGATGACGATGAAATCACCATCAAGTTATCCGGCTGGAATATGCAGGGTAATTATGGGATATGGACTCGTTTGTCTTGGAACGACTTTAAGCCACTAGCAGCAGAAAAACCAGTAGCTAGGACAGCACCAACAAAGCAGGAACCCGTTGTTGACGACAGCGATTTGCCATTTTAAATATGGAAACGCTTAATTTTGAAGCCGTGAAGATGGCTATGCGGCAAGACAGATCTGGCTATGTTTTAACCCTTGCTGTTCACCCGGATGAAGTGCCAGTAGAGATGATGCGGGACTGGATTGGAGCTAGGTATCAAGTGGTTATGGTCAGATTAAACGATGTAGACCACGCCATGAAAAGAGATCAAGACCTGCCGCAAAACCTAGCTAGACAGGCTGGCATTTTATGCAAAGACCAAATGTTTCAAAAGTTTTTGGTCGAGAGTGGAGAGATATTCGATACGAACGAAGACGATGCAACCGACTGGCTGCGAGATGCAGTAAGTATCAAATCAAGGTCTGAACTGCAAACAAACCAACAGGCAGCACGGCAATTTTTATTACTCAATCAGGAGTTCCTAACATGGAAGCATCGGCAAAACTAATCCCTTACTCGGTCCACCTACGGCCCGATATCTTCAAGAAGTTAAAAGAAGCCGCCGGGAACAGGAAGGCATCGTCTTTAGTTCGTGACGCTATCACTATGATCATCGAAGGAGATGACGCATATACCAGCGGATTTAATAAAGGCGTTAGCTCGGCAGTTACCGTAATTGAAAACGATGAGAACTCATCCCTGATTGCCATTGGTGGTTCGTCAATAGGCCAGATTTTGATTGAGCAAATTTTAACTTTAAAAACCAAAACAAAAAAAGTTACTTTGAAGGCTTCCAAATGAACGTCAAATATCTAAAACAGGTCCGCCAGATGTACGCTAGTGGAGTAACAAAAATTGATAGGCACAACCAACGCCAATGGATACGCTCAATACGCTACCTTGGGGATAAATGGGTGCTTGCCGTGCCCAATAAAAGAGTCTGGTCTTTCCCAGTGTCACACAATGGCCGTCAGTGTTTAACGCACTTACCCGGCCTCATGTAAATTACTGAAAAGCCATTAATACCGAGTTGCCAATTTAATTTTATAGGAATAACATGACTGAAAAAAAGACAACCTAAGCTCAATGCCTCCGGAAGAGATGGCTGGGTGCGACAAACTTATGATGCTGTGTAGATTGCTTAAAGAGCACGAGCTTAAAACTGGGCAAAAATACAACGAGAAGGATTGGAAAGTGCTGCACGCTGTTCTGGGTGCAGCACCAGACAAAAAGAAGGATACTGGACCAGCAGTGTAGCATCCTGCGTGAATACGAATACTTTTATGTGAAGTATGTAGTTGACACAAAAGTGTCGATTGATGGCAGATTTTTATCGATTGAAGTTAAGTAGTTTGGAGAAACTTATGAATGAAATTATCTCTATAGATTTTGCACCTAAGTTAGAAGCTCTAAGTGCAATTCATGCGCTGATACCTTCAGCTATTGAATACGCAGCAGAACAAGTTGGTGCCAATGGCGTCGAAGCGTTTTTCAGTGGCTATAAAGACGCGCCTGAAGTCGCTGTGCAGGCAGCATAAGCGTCCAGCCTCCACAGCTAACCCGCTCAGTCGGGTTTTTTCTTGTCCGTACTCAAACAGGTTCACGCATATAGTTTGTTATGCCACGCAGAAAATGCAAAGGGCGCGGATTTTTGACATCCACGCCCTAGGTGCTAAAATACTCAAACCCTAGACCGCAACTCTAGGGCTGATTGATAACCGGATGGCGTTACCCGCGTACCGTCTCCATGGTATTATTAGCACTGGTGTCCTTTCAGTTCGAGCCGTGAGACTCAGTTGCATTTGAAGCCTTAGCAGATCGCGAGTCTGCTAAGGCTTCTCCTTTTTGAGCTAGGCGAAAAACGCCTTGCCCACTACTAATGACTTTCCCGTCACGTTTGAAATACATCATCAATGTTCTTACAGCGGCGCGTGATACAGGCTTTGGCGCTTGTTTGTTAATTTCAGTCTCAATCTCATCTAGCGATTTATCTTGAAAATTTAGAATACTCAAGGCAATCGTTTTGACCGAGCCTTTAGGATTCCTCATTCTTGCAGCGCCGTTGATCAGGTTTTCCCATTTCAAATCAGGATGCCCAATCGCGCCTTGGTTTTTCGCCACCGAAGCCAAAAGAGAAAACCCCGCCTAAGCCAGCGCCTAAGCAGGGTTAAAAAAGTTTGCGCATGAGGCGAACCTTAAAGTTACTTTAGGTTTGTCAAGTACATACTTCACTAAATTGTGGGGCCTAACAAAAAGAGAATCTAAACAGCATTAATCTTTTGTTTTTTCACAATGTATGCAATAACGTGTCTTGGTACGCCAAAATTAGCAGCAATCTCTCGCTGCGTGTCGCCTCGATTGATCCGCACCATCACCCGGCGCGTGTCAATTGGCGTAGCTGGCCTGCCAGCATTGGCGCGTTTGCCGCCATGTGTCATTGCTCTATCCTGTCTGCAATTTCAAGTGGCACATTCGTTTTTTCTACGCATTCCGCACGGCCAAATATTACTCTACACGGCGTGCCTTGGTTCAACGCTTCTAGCTCCACGGCGGCGGCTAATATTGCCAAGGTTTGAGCGGCCTTGTCTTGCCCCGGCATAGTCAACCATGACGCATGTTTCATCACTTCTTTTGCATGGTTTATTTCAATCTCAAATGGTGTTTGTGTTTTCATATTGAAACTTTACCTCCATAATTTTAGTTTGTCTATTAGGGTAAGTCCTTATATTTTTTTTACTTTTTACGCGTAAAGTTATCTCATTCGCAACAACAAACTGTAAGCAGTTAGGGCGAATGAGGTTTAACAACTACAGGAGATTGAATATGAAACACACGGTTACCATGCACATTCACTTAGACGAATACTCCAAAGCGTTTGTTATTTATCGTTGCGACATGAGTAAACATGACGCTATTTATGTGGCCCCGGTAGAGGTCACATTTGAAGTGCCAGACGACTTCGACCCACGTCCACAGAAAATCAAAGCATTGCAAGCCAAGCAGCGCCAAGCAGCGGCTGATTTTGAAAAGTTGTGTACTGACATCAAGCGGCAGATTAGCGAGCTATCAGCCATTGAGTGCGTGGCGGCTGTATGAACCAGCTACCACCCGTCATTCGCGCCGCTCTTTCGCCATTTGCTCCCAAGGCCAGCAGCGTGCAATTTACAGAAGCCGAGTCGATTAAATCTGACTTTGCCGTCGAGCGTTGGAAAGACGTCCATCACTCGCGCAACGACCGGCGCGCGCTGGAGCTACAAATCAGCGACAACCCGACACAGTGGGGGATTGCATGAGCAAAATTATCAAACAAATTTGCTGCGCAAATATATATCAATTCTATCAAAACGTTAAATGTGGAAAACCGGCAAAAGTTGAAAGTAATGAAAAGTTCTACTGCGGTGTTCACGACCCTGAAAAAATGCAGGCTAATCGCGATAAATTTATGAATAAATGCCGCGCTGAAAGATTGTCGGAAATGAAAGTTGAGGCGGAAAAATTGGCAGAAAAGGCAGTGCTGATGCACAAAGCTGAATGTTTTGATGAGTTGCTTTTAGCGCTACGTGATGTTATTGCAGTCGCTGACCAAAGCACAGTGGAATTTGACAAGGCACGCGCAGCAATCGCAAAAGCCACAGGGAGTGTAGCATGACTATTGACAACACACAAGCAATGCAGACGGCGCTTGAAGCCTTGCAAAATTCATATTTTGACTTAGATAAGCGCCAAGCTGCTTGTGCTGCATTAATCAAGTCCTTGTCTATGACCACACAAGCGCAGCCAGCCATTGCGCCTGAGTTTATAAAAGATCCAATTTATTTAATTAAACAAATACTGCTACGTCACCAGTCTGCTGTGTTGGAAACACTGAAAGAGTTGAACGACGAGGTGCTTACGCTGCGTGCAAGGTTGGAAAGATACGAACATAACGGCGTATCCGACAGGAAATATAAAACATGAGCGCGGCCTCTATAAGTAAGTGGAACAATTCTCAGAAAAGACGGCTAAAACTATTGGACAAATTGAAATGACAAACAAATACGAATTTGTACCCGGCGATGAAATAACCATCGCTCCGGGCCGCACCTTCAAGCGAATTCGCGCCCTGGTTGCGATTCCTTCTCTAGACATAGCGCCGGACGCGTTGGGTGGCTACGTGGAGTCCGAAAAGAATCTTTCGCGGGTGTCCGGCAATGCGTGGGTGTCCGGCGATGCGCGGGTGTCCGGCAATGCGTGGGTGTCCGGCGATGCGCAGGTGTCCGGCTATGCGCGGGTGTACGGCGATGCGCGGGTGTACGGCAATGCGTGGGTGTACGGCGATGCGCGGGTGTCCGGCGATGCGCGGGTGTCCGGCGATGCGCAGGTGTCCGGCTATGCGCGGGTGTCCGGCAATGCGTGGGTGTCCGGCGATGCGCAGGTGTCCGGCGATGCGCAGGTGTCCGGCTATGCGTCAATTGTCTGGTTTTCAAAGGTTGGCCGCGATAACGGAACCTTGACCGTCTACCACGCAAAAGACAACACGATTTTAGTGACTCGGGGCTGCTTTCTTGGAACGATTGACCAGTTTATAGAAAAGTCGGAACAGGTACACGACGACCAAACGCACCTTGAATATCGACTGCTTATCGAGGTTGCCTACTCGCGCCTCAAAAGGAAGCCAGCATGAACACGCTAAGCCCTCGCGTTGCACAAATGCACATGACGCGCACCGGCTTGAGGATTGGCATAGCCCACATCCCAAAGCACGGCTACACACCCAGCGATAGCCAGGCGCTAATACAACGGGCTTTGCTGGAGCCGCGGACGGCCTTCAAGGTGTCGGCACTTCGCAGGTTTGCTGGCCGTATCTGGGGATGGCTATGAGCCGCGACCAAGGCCCGACAAATAAGCGCTGCAACCCACCTTGCCCAGATTGTCAAACGCCTTGGACGTGTGATGCCGAGCAGGACGACTGGCAAGGCATTGAGATGTACGATACGCCGTTTCAACTGGTTGACGACTTGGTGACATGGACTTTTATTCACCGCTGGGAAATTGCTACAGCTTGCGTAACCGGTGCTTTTGCGCTCGGTATTTTTATTACTTATTTTTGGAGCTGAGATGGATGATACCGCCGCAACACTTCAGCAGGAATATGACTGGGCCGTGCATGATTTTGGCGTTGATTCAAAGCAAGCCAAGCAAGCAGAGTTGGCAGCTCAACAATTTTTTAACGGTAATCCGCCACTTGAGCCAGTAAGCCTAAAGCCCGTACCAGCCATGACAGCCGCCGCACCCACACCAAAGGAGCCGATATGACCAAAGAATGGGAAGTTGTCAAAAAACTGCCAAAATTTGAAGACCGTTCTGAATTTGATGTACAGATTTACGGAAAGTTCAGACGCGCAAAATTAGCGGGAAATGATAGCGTGCATTTAGCGCCCGGTACTTGGCATTTTACAGACTGCACTCACCCATACCAAAACATGCTTTTTGACCGCAACGATGTAACTGCTTGGAGACATCATTTTGATAATCCAAAGGAGCCAACATGACGGCAAAAGAAACGGATTCAGCATGGGTGCAGCCAGTCATTGCGCCTGAGTGGGTGATGCTGACTGATTCAGAAATTGACAAGCTCTGGTACACGGTACACGGCGCGGGGAAACATAGTTTTGCCAGAGCTATTGAAACCGCATTTATTGCCAAACAAGGAGTTAAACCATGACTGACAAAGAACTGATGCAGCAAGCGCTTGATGCGCTTGAACGGAATGTGAAACACAAGTACCCATACGAACAAGATGCAGCAATTCGTTTAGGCGAAGATGCCATCGCAGCCTTGAAAGCACGGCTTGAGTGGGTCGGGCTGACGGATGATGAGATCAAAGGAATCATTGGGGCTTGGGGCGACACGCCCATCAAAGGCTACACACGGAAATTGTTCGACCAGATCGAAACCAAATTAAAGGAGAAAAACAATGGCTAAACTAATCGACTTTCCCCTCCACTTGAACCCCGGTGAAACCTACGCAGACATTGACCCCGACAAGGTGCTTACCGGAGCAGTGGGCAAGCTTAGCGAAGTGGTGATCGTGGGCTACGAAGCGGACGGCTCATTGTATTTTGCAAGCACCCGAGCCAATGGTCCGGATGTGTTGTGGCTACTTAAACAGGCCGAGCAACGCTTGCTGGCCATTGAACGGGAGAATAGAAAATGACTACGAATATTGAGTTTAAGGCTTGGTTAGACAGCCCTCTGACAAAGGCGCTGAAGCAAGGCCACAAGGAGGCAATGATGCGCTTTGAAAACACGCGTATCGATAAAGCGGTGAAGGCAGAGCGCGAGGCGTGTGCAAAGGCGGTGATTAATATCGCTAATGAAGACGCGGGGAACCCTTACAAGCAGGCCCTTCGAATGGGTGCTGAAGCAATCAGAGCAAGGGGCAACACATGAAGTCAGACAAACCGCGAGTAAATGCAGCGTCTTTTAAGTGGCTTAATCCGTCTCACATCCGACTGATTGCAGGCGAAGTTACTACTTCTGAGATGCGCTGCATATTGGCCGTGGTTAAAGCGTTTATGTTAGAAGTAGCGCCGCGTGAATGGGTGGGGTTGACAAAAGAAGAAGCGGCTGATTGCTGGTCAACCGAGGCCGTAAGAACATGGCACGCTATTGAAGCCAAACTCAAGGAAAAAAACAATGCTAACTAGCAGGTACAAAATGAACGACGCGCAAACAGTGATTTACGACGACTACGAACCCAAAGAAAACCTTACGCCGGAGGAACGCAAGCGCCGCACAGCTACACCACCGGGGCAGGACTACCGCTTTAGCCACCTCGACCCCAAAACAATTAAGATGATCCCACCACGGGGCAAGGATGTAAAAATATTAAGCAAGGGCTTGTCGGTATGACTTACAGCACGGACTTTAAAACTTGGGAGCGAGCAACTTTAGAAGAGTTTGCAAAATCAGCGCAGATAAAAATTCTAGAACAAGAACAACTTTTGCTTGAGCAATCAAAACCAGAATTGCAGTTTGATAAAGAATTAAACGTTCGCTGGAAGGACGCACTGGCTCATTTAGTTTCTTTACCAGAAAAAACTCGGGAATCTTTTGCCATGTTGATTCTTGCTGTTAGCGATTGTTTTATTAACGAAGGCCGTGCCGGTATTTTTATTTTCCATAGAGATTCGGAATTAACTCTGGCAACAACAGGATGTACAGAGTTTGAATGTGCTGGAATTATTCAGGCATCCAATGTAGTTATGCAGGCAAAAATTTATGATGGTGCGCCATCAAAGGAGATGATGAATTGAGCAAATCATGAATACAAAACCAACTGTCGCAGAACGATCCTATTTAGGTCGTGTTAAACAATTGCCCTGCTCTGTGTGTGACACTTCAGGACCAAGCGAAGCGCATCACATTAGTCAAGCACATGCGTACACTTGTATTGCTCTTTGTGCAGATTGTCACCGTGGATCATTTTCTGGATGGCATGGGCAAAAGCGAGCTTGGACCCTACGCAAACTTGACGAACTAAGCGCATTAAATATAACAATCATGCGGCTTTCTAGTTAAACTAAATTTCACATCAATGCTTTTTCTCGCAGCATTTTAAGATCTAAATTTTTAAGCATATTGTTTTCAGCTTTTTTAAGTTCTTTAATTCTTTTTTCTTTTTCATCAGCAGTCAAAATTGAGTTTGTAATGGCGCTAATATTTTTACGGATCATACTTAACTGACTATTGATGTTGGCAACAGTTGCAGTCAGACCCAAGCGAGCCTTAATCTTTTCATCTTTAACATATTCAGCGGCCTCTAGTGGGCTGCGCTGCTTCATATCAGTAAAGGTAGACGATGCTTTATCGACCACTTCTTTGAGTGCAAAAAAGTCTTTTTTAATTCCAGACTCATATTCTTTTGTAATGACACCGCTTGCATTTGGAATCGTAGCAAGTGCATCTTGTAGAGACAAAGATGGCCGAGGTGAATTTGGCGCACTAGCGTTCCATAGGAAAGGATTGGTTGCATACAGCAACATACCACCAGCAGATCCAAACATTCCTCGGATTATATGGTCAGCTCCAATAGGAGAGATTAAACCCGTCTGTCCAAATACCTTGCCCAATTCAGAGGTACTATCTTCAAACTGGCGCTCAATATCTTTTTTCTGTTGGAATGTTCCGATCAAGGGTTTCTGTTGAAAGAAATTGTAGTTGATGGCTACTTCAATTAAAGGTTTGATGGCTTGGGGAACAGGAGTCGGGCTAAGTAGTGCAGATGAAATTACAGACGATACTGACGACCGAAACTTTGCTCCATCGGCATATCCATTATTTGTTAATAGAAGGTATGTGTGTTCTACAATTACTTTTGGCAGGGTAAATAAATCCGCACGCAGTGGTATAGACATTCCCGTTCCGGGGATCATTAGCAGGCGATCACGGGTTGGCGTTGGCTTGTTTATATAGTCCTCGTCATCACCGTTCATCATGGCATATAGCGTTGCAAGAGCAAACGTAGAAGCGCTAGTCGCTAGTAAAGTTTTATATGCTGCTGCTTTTTCTGTTGGAGATGAACCAACACCTGTCAATGTGCGATATGCAACATTCTGAGCTGTAAGGTAGGCGTTAAAGAATGGAATTACTTGCCCTGCAATGTTCAGCATCTTGCTGTTGCCGCGACGACGCACGTTAAAAATCTCAAACGCTTTTTCTATTGCCTCTCCACGGGACAATCCTTGCGCCATAGCTGCTTCATAAGTTGCCTGACGAACTGCGTTATCAGAGGCCATAGCAAAGTGACTTAAGCTGTCTTTAACTTTTCCCCATAATCCTTTTGACGGTTTAAGGCCAGCAGCTATCTCTGCGTCCAAGCGAATCATAGAAGAACTAAAATCCCGAACGCCAGCAACTGCAACATTTTTTAAAACTTCGTGCGTCTTACTTTTATTAGTTAATGTCAACAAAAATTCTTTAACTGCTCGAAACGGGATGGTTAAAGCAAATTGCGGTTTAAGTCCAGATGTAAACATCGCCGCAAATGAATCTTGTGGAATCTGGGTAATGCCGAACAATGGATTAAGCACAACACTGTTACGCAGAATATCAGCAAACTTTGAAAACACTTTGATCGTGGGAATAGATACAGCCTCTAAACCTTGGAATGCGTATATATACAACGGGTCTTGCATGGCAAAGTATGTTTCTTTACCATTTTTCCAAACTCGAATTACGTTTTCTCCGTCCTTCATGTTCTTGGCTTCTGTTGCTAGACCAAAGTCATTTGCAGTTTCTGCAAGACTTAAGGCAGAACGATTACGCACAGCTCGGTTAACAGAGTATTGTGTCCAGCGGACCATATTATCAAAAATGTCATTGACTGGCTTGCTAGATCCTTTTAAACGACGCTCTTTGGCCTGCACTTGTAAGCCGCCGATGTATCCTTTTGGTCCATTGCCGTTTTCTAGTTGTTCTTCACGGTAGAACGGAACGTAGTCAGCGTTACTCAATAGAAAGTCGGCATCAGTCTCAGACCACAAACCAGTTTCTATCAGCTTTTGTACCGTATTTTCACGAATGCCATTCCAGATATCTATAGTTGCATTCAACTCTGGCATTAATTCAATCTGATTAAGACCAGTTTCAATGTCCTCGTCAGACATGTGAATAAACTTTTCTTTTTGAAACATTGCCGAGGCTTGATCGCTAAGAGCGCTGGCTTTAACTGCACTTCCTTTTTTACGCTCGTCTGCGGCAGCAGCACGTAGTTCTACTGCTTTTGCTTTTAAGTCTTCATTAAACTTTACCAAAGACTTGGTACGTTTTGCTTCAAATGCGGTATGCCCTACAAGTTCTGCTTGTTCTTTCGTAAGACCATATTTTGTTGCAATTTTATCAATTGATTGCGACAGAGTAACAAAGTTATTTTTACTTTGCACTCCCTCCCATTTGTGAATTTCTGCATTGTATTTAATGTCACCCATTCGTAGAAATAGGTTAGCTACAGCATCAGAGTGGACTGTTTGGCTAAGACTGGTGTTAAGCAGTAAGCCAGTTATTTCTTCTTGCCCAGCAGAACTAGCCCTAATCTCCCGGCGAATTTGGTTATTTAAAGCAGCATCGCTAGAGAACGACATAGTTTGCACTAAGTCGCCAAAACGTTGGAATGAATTCTTAGCTGCTTCAGCGGTAACTTTTGGGTTATCTCTAGCGTTATCCCAAGACTCTCTGACTTTAGCAATGTATCCGGCTTCAGGCGGCTTAACTTCACGGCCCATCTTTTCAAGATTAGCTAAGGCTTGTTGTCCAACGCTTGTGGGCGTTACTGTAGAGCGAGAAAACAAACCACCTTGCGGATTAAACAAATCTACTTGATCTGTAGTTATCTTCTTACTCGGGACGGGGCGATCAATTTGTTGCTCTTTTTTCAGTGCTGCTGTTTCTTTTTCTGTTTTAACAACAACTTCATCCGGCGTGTAACTATTCAGCAATTCACCTTGGCCGTCGCGTGATGCGGCTATCATTTGATCGTTGCCCTGCAATTTTACTCGTCCAGCTTCTAAGCCTCGCATTGATGCGACTAACATTCCTTGCAGTTCAGTATTAGTAAATTTAATATCAATGCCTAAGCCTCTTAAGAAGTCGGCAATTTTTGCGTATACCTGTTTTATAAATCCAAAGCCAGGATTAAATTCGCCAGTCGTAGGATTTATTGAAGCCTCTACTGCTGCTGCTGCAATTTCATATGCTTCATCGGCCTCATTTAAATTAAAGTTGCCACGTTCATCTACATAAGTTTTGCGTACTTGGTCACGCAATGCAATTATTGGCTTATTACCCGCATTCAAAGAAAACTTAATATTTTGAACAAAAGTTTTTAGCCCATCAGCACCCAACATACGCCACAATCCATAGTGACCAATGGCCTCATGCGCCAATGTACGCGCTATGCCGTCGCGGGTCGTATGATTGCTGGCTACGATGTATGCCGTACCCTTATAAATTAAACCTTTTGCATCGGATGGTGCGCGAACGGGAAGATCTTTTGGGGTGGCTACTACTCGAACTGCTGGGCCTGCTCTCCATTTTGCAGTCAATTCGTTAACTGTTTTTTGCACCGAGCTGATAGGCATTGATGAAGCTGGACGACTACTCTCTCTAGCAAACGACGGCTTCATTGACTCACGTATTTCTTGAACCAACTCTGGCGATGTTGTCCAGTTATCAAGCGCATTCCGTCTTGTCTCTAGTTCTTTAATTCGCTTATCCAAAGCAACTGGGTCATTAACATTAACGCCTTCTTTGGCTGCAAGCTCGGGGCGTTTAGATGCGCCGCGTACAGCAGATAACTTTTCGTTTACCTCACGCTGTTTGGTTGATGCAATTTTTGCCATCTCCTGAGCCGTCTTTAAGCCAGAATCATCGAAGTCAAACATATCGCCGCTTTGACTTTGTTGACCTTCTGACACCATTAATTTTGCAGCAAGCATTGTATTTACTGCTTGAGTAATGGATTTACCATCCAGCACCTGACGCATTCCTACAGCTTGTAGGCTTGAATTATTTGGTGCAGCTTGAGCTATTTGGACGGCGGCTTGGTCTGTGAGCTGTGCCGCTGAGTGGCTGGCAATGAGTTCATCACTTCCAGCATTTGCGATGGAGAAAGCATTTCTCCCGACGGCAGTTTGTAAGAGACCGCTTTGTGTTGCTTCATCTCTGTTAATTGGTAACGCTTTGAAGTATTTAACATAGTCTTTAACCTTTCCTCGTCCATCTTTTACGTTGAGTTCTGTATCCAGTAAAGCCGCTTGCTTTGCAGTAAATCCATCTGCCTCTCTGTGGATTTGAACGGGGACTGTTTTTTCACCAGACCTTTTTGCCAAATCAAACCTATGCCGCCCACTAATTATTTCCATGTCCCCATTGCTGCGCTGCCATACTTGAATTGGTGCTGCAAGTGCCCGGTCGTATTTTCCTTCTAGCCTGTCCACAACACCGCTAACATCTGCGTCAGATTTAAATTGTGGAACATCTTTCGACAATTTTAAATTTGCCAACGGTTCTTCAACGACCGAGAGTCCAGATGGTTCTGTTGGTTGATTCTCTAATAGGTTTTGATTTAGTTCAACTAATGATGGAGTATCGGCAACTGGTGTCGCGTCTGTTTCTAAAGTTGAATCAATTGCCGATGGTTTATCTATTGGTTGAATTTCAACAGCAGGCGCAACTGGAACTTCTGTTACAGCCTCAATAGGCGGCACTTCTACCGGTGAATCTAGAGATACAGCAGGCTCGACTGGAGTTTCAATAGGTAGCGTTACTGCCTCGGGTAATGCGAGAGTAGCTTCGACAATAGGCTCAACTGGCGTTACGGGTGCAGCGCCACGCAAAGCATTGGCTTTAGCTCGCAATGGAGCGTACTCTTTAAGTAGTGGGCCAAATACAGTCTTATTAAATTCATCCAACTCTTGCTTGGCATACTTGTAGTTTTCTTTGTCTACAATATCACCCCGTTTAAGCGTATCTGCACGCTCTTGTAGTTTCAGCCTTTGGGCATTTACTTCATCGAACTTATTGCCAAGGTCAATTGGATATTGGTCAGATTGCTTGTAAGCCTCTTCAGTAGCCTTGGCTTGAGACTCTTGTAGTGCTAGCGTTTCCGCATCTTGAATTGCTTGTGCCTGCGCTTGGGCTTGTGCTTGTGCTTGCACTATGGCTTGGGCATTGTTTCCACGTAAGCCACTAATGGCTCCAGCGCCACCACCGACAACAGAACCAGCTACAGCCGCTTGACCTGCCGTAGCGCCAACGCCCTGCATCAAAGATTGTGTTGGATCAATCTGTTGCATGGCTAAGTTTTGAGTAAACTTGCCGCCACCTTCTTCTACGGATTCGCTTGCTGATTCTCCGAGTACTCCTTTTACGCCTCCAACTAATACACCAGAAACGCCAACCTTCCCAGCTAGCGCTTCTTCCAAAGCTCTTGCACCCGGCAACCGTTGCGCCAACAAAGAAATAATTGCAGCCGATGCGCCCGATGCTCTGGCTAGATTAATTGCTATGCCTGCGGCTTCTGGCTCAGTGCGCCCTTGTTCGATTAATTTTGCATACGCGTCTTGATATGTTTGAGCGCCTATATCTGCGCCCTGCTGTACTGCCCCAGCTCCAATAGCAGCAGATGTTCCAGCTTTAATTGCCGCTTTTTTTGCAAGCGTTGACTCTACTCCAGCCGCCAGTCCTTGCCTTAAAGCACTACGCCCAACTAAAGAAGCTGCCCCACCCGGAACTAATAGTTGTGGAACTTGTTCAGCTAAAAAATTAGTAAGTAAAGCGGGATCTTTTATCGTTTCCCCAAATGAAGTTAGGAATGCAGAAAACTGGCCTTTCTTTTCTGCTTCTGCAATTCTCTCGCTGCGTTCAATTTCTCTGGCTTTTAATCCTGATGACTTTAAGCTCTGGCCGTATTTTTGAATATCTTCACCCGCACCAAGCAAACCGGTTTTATCCATGTTGCCAGTAGCCAGCCCATATAGTTGACCGGGTAGTTGAACTAAACTACCAGCACCAGAAATAACTCCAGCGCCCACATCTTTAACTGCCTCACCAAAAGAGCGTTCAGTAGCAGGCGAGGCAAATCTGTCAATAATTTCTTTAGGCGTATAACCAGCCGCCATAGCTGCATTAGCGTCAAACTTGTTTTGGCCTCCCAAAAATTCAGCTATTTCTTTCTCGGTGTAGCCGCTTTGCAAGGCAGCGTTTACATCAAATGCCATTTTTTACCTTTGGAAAGTACTTAGTGGTGGTCGAGCGGCGCTGGCTTGAAGTGGAATGGCGTTAGTTGCGTTTGACGGATTGGCATTCGCCAGCGAAGTAAATTGACTTCTATAGTAATTTACTAAATTTTGACGATGTTCTTCTATTTTTTCTGGAGTTGCGCTCATGCCGGAAATGGATTTTGTAAATGTTGCCATATCTTTGGAAACATTTGCTAGAACAGCAGCCTCATCTTTTGCTCTAAGCCCTTCATTCGCTCTAGCTGAATAGTACTCGGCTTGTGCTGGAGTTAATATTTTACTAGCAGCAGTTTGCTCATTTTTGTAATCAATATCAGCCTTGCTTTTTGTTGCTTCTAGATCGGCTTTTCTATTTTCAATACGATTGGCTATTACTTGTTTTCCGGCATCCCCTAAATTTTGCAAAGCGTATGGAGATTTACCGCTTAACAGGCCTAGACCCAACATGAGCCAATCTTCTCCAGAAAAACCTTTGCTTTTCTTTTCTGGCATAGCTTCTTTTGCCAAAGAAATAATTTCTTTTTTATCTTCTTTTGGTAGCTCTTGTGGGGCAATATAATTTCTACCCTCATTTGAATATGGTTCAATTTCTGCTTTTGTTGATGCGGCTGACGCGCGTTGCGGATCTACATCTGATACGGCAGATTCTTTAGCAATTCTTTGAACAATAGAATTAGTTGTAAAACTAGGCTGTGTATCCGTATTTTTTCTTACTGCAAATAGCGCTGGCTTATCTAAACCTAAACTTGCCGCATATTGCTCATATTCTTTTTGACTAGACCTGTTTAAGTCTTGCAATGCTTGATAACGATTTAAAGATTCAGGGTCTTCTCTTCTTTCACGAAAATTAGGTGGTCGAGCGGCTGACTTTGCTGAACGAATAATATCAAGTCGTTGTCCAAGTGCTTCCAACCCAGCTTCTGTCGGAGTTGAGCCGTTATCAATGTTCGATTGATTTTGTTGTGAACCAACAGGCGTAACCTGTTGAGCTTGCGCAGAACCAGCAGGGAAAAGCTTAGTTAGGTAATCTGTCGTTTCTTTTGGCAAGCCTACCCTATTAAGCTGACCATTATTTTGGGCGAGATGCCGAGCCGTAGCTCCGGGGCCATAGTTGTATGCAGCAGCAGCAATTTCTGGATCGCCAAATCTGTCTTGCTGTTTTTTAAAGTATCCAATAGATGCAGGAATATTTTTATTTGGATCAAACCGCTCTTTGTCAGACAACCCCATTTCTTGTGCAGCCTGCAACATTAATTGACCAAGACCAGATGCACCTTTTGGCGAAACTGCATTTTTATTACCGCCGGATTCTTGCCTAAACATGCGTACAGCCATATCAGGATCAACCCCCTGACGCTCGGCCTCAGATCGAATTTGTTCTTCATACTGAGCCAATGGGTCGGTGACTTGACCCGCTTTGGCAAAAGCAACAATGCCACCGTCCGCATATTGCATCGGGCCTGTGGGTAATTGAGCAATACCTGAATCTTCGGGTAAACCCTGAGACATACCTGCGATAGCTTGATCTACTACCTTGGGCTGCTGTTGCTGTTGGCCCATTTGCGCTAACCGCGTTTCTTTGCGGCGGTTCATTTCAGACAATGCCAATGACATCGTGTAGGGGTCATTTTTGTGCATTGCAGCATACTGTTGTATCTGCTGATCGCTCATCCTCGCAAATTGCGAGGTAATCTG